>Ga0307506_10000080_pt1 | contig 40255 bp, 24 predicted proteins | sample 25_S_MG_FD_202175 | JGI IMG/M metagenome (GOLD analysis project Ga0307506, IMG submission 202175) | Soil microbial communities from Populus trichocarpa stands in riparian zone in the Pacific Northwest, United States - 25_S | ecosystem: Environmental > Terrestrial > Soil > Riparian zone > Trees... | reverse complement strand
CCGGCCTCTCTGCTGTTTTTGGGGCTGGGTGGTGGCGCCCCTCTCCCGTTCGGGGTGGGGGGCGGGGGCACGCACGGGAGAGGGGACGGGGGAGAGGGCTCGGGCGGTGGCCTACTCCGGCTCTTCCTCGTCCGCGTGCTCGTGCCCTTCCTCTTCCTCGCCCGCCCCCTCCGGCTGCCCGAGCTCGATCTCGGCTTGCAGATCGCGGCGGAGATCGTCCGGCTCGACGACGGCGCTGTCGCCTTCCACGTCAGGGAAGACGGCCAGCGCGAGGCCGTCTTCTTCGAGGATGGGGAGGAGGTCCTCGAGCAGCTCCGCGAGGCCGATCGGCGCCGGCTCGGCTCCCTCCCAGTCGGCGACGGCGCAGGCGGCGGCGAAGTCAGCGTGGGGCCAGAGGGGGAAGGCGTCGCGGCCTCCTTCCGGAAGCCCCTCGCCGGCGAGCACCCAGCCGTCGGAGTTGCGCAGCCCCCAGAGCTCCTCGCTGTCGACGGCGAGCTGGATGAAGTAGACGTAGCGTTCGCGGGCGGAGAGCGCGAGCACCATCTCCCTCTCGCCCTCTTCGAGCTCCCAGCTCATGCGCCCACCTTCCGGGTGCGCTCCAGCTCTTCTTCCAGGTGATGGCGGAAGTCGCGCGGATCGACGATCGCCACCTCTCCGGCCGGCGCCGGGAAGACGGCGAGGCGGATCTCATCCTCGGCGAGCGCCGGCAGCAGCTCCTCGAGCAGCTCCTGGAGAGGGATGGTCTCGGGAGCGCACTGGTCCCAGTCTTCGCGGATGCACGCCTGGGCGAAGGCCGGATGGGGCCACAGGCAGAAGGCGTCGCCGGCCTCGTCGCTGATCAGCACCCAGCCCTCCGCGGTGCGCAACGCCCAGGCCTCCTCGCTGCCCGCGACGCGGTGCACGAGATAGCTGTAGCGCTCCAGGGGAGGCAGCTCCAGGGTGGCTTCGATCTCGCGCTTGTCGACGCCCGTGTCCCGACGCTCCGTCACTGGCCGTCCCCGTCGGCGGCCACCGACTCGGGCTCCAGCGCGCCCGCTTCCGCCTCCTCCATCTCCTCCGTCTCCTTCCCGTTCTCTCCAGGCCCCTTTTTGACCTCGACCTTGAGGATCTCGGCGAGGAGCCAGTCGGAGATCCGCTCGCGCTCCGCCTCGTCAAGCTGCAGGCCGGCGCTCTCGCAGAGGCCGAGGACGTTGCGGAAGAAGCAGCGCGCCAAGGCCTGCGGATCGTCGCCGCCGTTCTGCCCGAAGCGGTGGCCGCCGAAGGTGATGCCGCGCAGGATGAAGTTGACGCTGGCGCGGGCGATCGTCGCCCCCTCCTCGATGCACCGGTCGCGCACCGCCTTCGAGGTGCGGGTGAGGAAGTAGCCGTGGGCGTTGACCTCCTCGGCGATGTGGCGGAAGACCTGTCCGTACTCGACCGGGGTCAGATACGGGGTGTCGGTGAGCTGGTGGACGCGGTAGGCGAGCGAGCCGAGCACCGGGTCCATCGACGCCAGCTCGTCCGGGCGGCCGTCGGTCGGCACCTGGTGATGCTCGGGGTCGAAGAGATAGCCGGGCTTGAGCGAAGAGATCGCGAAGCCGGAGCTCTGCCGCCCTTCGAGCAGGTCGCGGAAGGTGCCGGCGCCGGCCCAGCGCGAGGCGAGGACGTCGTCGCCGAAGCGGCTGATCACCATCTGCGCCGCGCGCGCCATCGGCACCGCCGAGTCCGAGGCCGCGACGACGCCCTGGACGTACTCGAGGATCTGCTCGGTCAGCCGGCCGTGGTCGATCGGAGCCGGGCGCAGAGGCACCGCGGGCAGCCGCCGCTGCACCTCGCCGCCGGTCCCGGCCCCCTCGACTCCTGCGAGCCCTTCCACGTTGCCGACCCGCACCTTCCAGGGATCGCCGTCCACCATCTCCAGGTCGTGCCGCGCCTGGGTGACGGCGCCGGTCATCATGCGCAAGCTGTTGAAACCGAGCCAGTTGGTGCTCGCCGTGAACTCCGGGAACTCGCGGAAGATCGCCGGCAGGTCGGTGGCCACCAGCTCGCCGATCGAGCTCGCCCGCTCGTACACCTTGTCGCCGATGCGTTGCAGCAGCTCCTGCATCGCCGTCGTCGCCGGGCTGTCCGCCGAGCGGGTGTTTTGCGTCGCGGTGACGCCGATGGCCTCCTCCAGGAAGGTGTCCTGGTCGATCAGCAGGTCGCAAGCCGCCTTGTAGGCCACCGAGGCCGGGCCGATGGCGAGCACGGCGCTGCGCCGGTCGTGCTTGGAGAGGCGCAGCAGCATCGGGGTGAAGTCGGCGTCGCCGGAGAGGATGATGAACTCCTCGAAGCGGGTGGCGTGCCCGAGAGCGTCGAGGATGTCCATGACCATCTGGATGTCGGCGCTCGTCTTGCCGCCGCTGGTCAGCGGCGGGCAGTCCACCACCTCGAACGCCGAGCGGGTGAAGTAGGGGCGGAAACGGCCGAACTGCGACGGATTCAGATAGCAGCGGCGAAACAGGATCTTGCGCTTCTGGCGGACGCCTTCGTCGCCGGTCGAGTTGAGCAGCTTTTCCTGCAACCATTGCAGCCAGTGAGATGGATTGGTCGCGAATTGCTCCGCCGCGTTCGGGTCCTCGCGCTGCAAGCCGAGGTAGATGTTGTCGAAATCGACGAACACTGCCGACCGGATGTGCGGCGGATTCGATTGATCAGTCATGAGGCCTCCAAAGAATACTGTTCAGCATGCCAGGGTGATTCTATGTGAAGGCGGGATAGAATCGGCCCGGAGTTTTTCCAGGGAGGGTTTCGCATGCTGGCCAGCCAGAGTCTCATCGACGCTTTCAACGAACAAGTCGGGCACGAGATGGGTGCCTCGATGCAGTACATCGCCATCGCTTCCTACTTCGATTCGGAGACCCTGCCGGAGCTGGCAGCCTTCTTCTACCGCCAGTCGGACGAAGAGCGGACGCACGCGATGCGCTTCGTCAAGTTCATCAACGACGTCAGCGGCAAGGTGCGCCTCCCCGCCATTCCGGAGCCCAAGAGCGACTTCGCCTCGGCCGAGGAGGCGGTGGGCAAGGCCCTCGCCTGGGAAGAAGAGGTCACCCGGCAGGTCTACGGCCTCGTGGAAGTCGCCCGCGCGGACAAGAACTACATCGCCATCAAGTTCCTCGACTGGTTCGTCCAGGAGCAGCTCGAAGAGGTCGCCTCGATGACCGACCTCCTCGCCGTCGTCCGCCGCGCCGGCCCCGAGCGCCTCCTCTTCGTCGAAGAGTACCTGGTCCGCCGCGGGCGCGGCGGGAGCGCGGCAGCCCCGGCGGAAGCGGGGGAGTAGGAGCGAGTCGGGGTCATCCTGACGCGAGGGACGAGCGGAAGGATCTGGGCGGGCGGAGGCTTCGGAGCGGGAGGGGCGCCTCGAAGCCGGGACCCTCACCCCCGTCCCCTCTCCCACCACCCCACGGCCCCTCCCCGGGAGAGGGGCGCCGCCACCCAGTCCCGCGATTCCGCCACGGAATCCAGCCCCGAAGGGGCGGCAGCCTAAAGCCTGGGGCGTGAGCCCCAGGTCAGGGGCAGCCATCATCCCCAGCCCTGAAAGGGCGGCAGAAGGCCGCCCGGTTACGCCGCCGAATCCCAGGGTTGAAACCCTGGGCTATGCGCCGTAGTCCCTCCGGGACAAGGTTTGATGTAGCTGAAGAGCGTGGCGTGCTCACTGCGCCACGTGCGAATCTCACCGGCCTGCGCAGCGCAGCCCCTGCGCCACGTGAAAACCTCGGCCGGCTGCGCAGCGCAACTCCTGCGCCACACGAAAACCCCGCCGATTTGTGCGGCGCAGTCACTGCGCCGCACAAAAACCTCGGAGGTTTGCGCGGCGCAGCCCCTGCGCCACGCGAACACCTCACTGGCCGGCGCGGCGCGCTCGCTGCGCCGGGCGGGCCACCCGGGTCATCACGCGCCCTGGCACGCTCGCCCCCGTTCAAGTTAAAATCCACAGGCTCCAAGGAGACTCCATGACTCTCGGCCGCGTGTTCGTCTCATCGGTCTTCGGAGGAATGCTGGACCTGCGGCAGACCGCCGCCGCCGCCGTGCGTCTCGCCGGACTCGACCCGGTGCTTACCGAAAACCTGGTGGCGCAGCCGGGCACCGTGCAGGCTGCGCTCCGTAGGGAGATCGAGAGCTGCGACACCTACCTCGGCCTCTTCGACCGCCGCCAAGGCACCGTGCCGCCCACGGGCACGCCCGATCACCGCGCCATCACGGAAGAGGAATTCCGCCTCGCCCGTAAGCTCGGGCTCCGCTGCCTGGTCTTCCTGTCGCGGGACGGCGCGTCCAGCCGCGAGCCGGGCCTCGACGAGTTCCTGAAGAGCGAGGTGGGGGACTACGCCACCGGCATCTGGGCGCGGCCCTATGACACTCCGGAGTCGCTACGTCGCGAGATCGTCGCCGCCGTGTCCGCCGTCCGTCCGAGGGTGGCCCTCGCCTTCCGCTCCGGCCAGGCACGGCTGTTCCTGGGCGGCGTGCAGCCAGCCTGGACCGGAGAAGTGGTCCTGGGACCGGTGCCGGTCGATCTCACTCTCGGCTCCGGAGCGAGAGGCGTCTTCGACGCCTTCCGCCGCGGCACGGAGTCGCGGAACCGGCTCCGGGACGGCGACCTCCAGGTGGCCGGCGGCGCGCTCGCGGCGCGGGCGCTCCCCGGTCCTCTCGGCGAGGCGCGATCCGGCGCAGTACATCCCGCCCGAGCACCTCGCTGTCCTGGGCTTCACCGCGGCGCCGGCCAAGGACCAGGATGTCGCGACGGATTAACTGGAGCCGCGCTTCTCTGCCAATATTCTGGGCGCCCGAGCACCTCGACATGCTCATTCTTTGAGCAACCCCCCTTCGCCTTGTGTGGTAGGTTTTAAACGACTCAGTAAGCGCAACCAGGTCTGTGTCGTCGGCCGGTTCAGCAGGGAGCCGGAAGTCGGAAGGGGGAGGTTGTAACTGATGCGAAGGATTTGGAGAGGGATGGTCATGGCGCGGCTGGCTCGCGAGAACGTCTTCAGGGGCGTGGCCAGAAGGGTCGTGATTGGGGTCTTGGGCGCAACTCTCGGGTTCTCGGCAGCGTCCTACGCCGGCTATTCTGCTTCACCCACCTCGACGAGCAGCGGCGGCGGCACCTGGGGAGCGATCCTCAGTATGTCCGCGGGTGTCAGCGGCACGCAAGCGACCTTCACGGTCACGAAACAGTCCGGCTCCTTCTCCTCTGCGGGAACCATGTACCTCAAGGAGGGCTCGATCACCGGAACGAATCGAGCCTCGGCATCCGTTTTGGCCGGGGCTCCGGCGGCTCCCCCCCTCTCGTTGAATCTCTCCAGTCTGTCCGGCTATCCCAAGAGCTTCTATGCGCGCTATGAGAGCTCGATCGGCGGCTACGCCTGGGTCGGCCCGATCACGATTTCGTTTGTCAATCATGCGCCGGGCTCGCCTGCGATCAGCAGCTCGCCCGCGAGCATCAAGCTGGGCTTGCCGGTGAGCATCTCCGTGACCCGGGGCAGCGATTCGGACGGCGACCGGGTCAAGGTCCAATGCACGGCGATCGACTCCGACCGAACGACTCAGAGTCCTTATGATTCAGGGCTCGGGACAGCAGGGACGACGGTCACTCCATCCTTCGTTTTCAGCGTGGCAGGCACCAAGACGATCTATTGCACGAGCTTCGACGAATATGGAACAGCGAGCTCGACCAGTCAACGCACGATCTCCGTCACCGTCAACCAGTTACCGTCGGCGCCTGTGATCAGCAACTCCCCGGCGACCGCCTACCGCGGCGCTTCCGTCGATGTCGCGGTCACGCGCGGCACCGATCCGGACGGCGACAGCGTCAAGGTACAGTGCACGGCGATCGATTCGAATCGCACGGACGCCAGCCCCTACATCTCGAGCTTCTCGACCGGCGGCACGGCGACGACGGCGTCGTTCGTGTTCAATCTGGTGGGAACGAAGACGATCTACTGCGCGAGCTTCGACAACTCAGGCGTACCGAGTGCGACTGCTTCGCGGACGATGCAGGTCAACGACCCGACCCCCTCCGGCTCCTTGACCTCACCGTCCGGCTCCGTGACGGGGCCGGTGACCGTGGTGGCGAGTGCCACCGCTCCGCTGGGGCTCCACAAGGTCAGCGTGGTGTTCGCGCCGCTTGGGATTCCTTACGCTCTCTGCGAGGACGGCACCTCGCGGGCCTGTCCGGCGACGAGCGGCACCTGGAACGAGCCGGGAGTCGATCCCCGCTGGTATTCGGCGACGCCGGGGACGCTTTCGGTCGGCCTGTGGGTGCTCGACGACGTGAGCTCGGCCGGGGTGCTGGTGAACCAGCGTACGGTCACCTGGCAGCCTGCCGCCACCGGGACCATCTCTTCCCCGAGCGGCTCCGGAGCCGGCCTCATCACCGTCGCGGCCAGCGCGACGGCGGCCGCCGGTCTCAAGAAAGTCAGCGTGGTCTTCGTTCCCTACGGGACGCCGCTGGTGCTCTGCGAAGATGCCACGACGAAGCCGTGTCCTGCCTCGGCGTCCGGTTCCTGGAGCCAGGCGGGTGTCAATCCACGCGACTACTCCGTGACGGGCGCGTCTGCGCTGACCGTCGGGCTGTGGGTTGCCGACGACCAGGGGCGGGTGGAGAATGTCTTTCAGCAGCCTTACCAATGGGCGCCCGCTGGAACCGGCGCGTTCTCCTCCCCGAGCGGCGCAGTAACGGGGCCCATCCGCATCACGGCCAGCGCTTCCGCGCCGAGCGGCCTCAAGAAGGTCAGCGTGGTCTTCGTCGTGGGGGGACCCAGCTTCGTGCTCTGCGAGGATGGCACGTCCAATCCCTGTCCGGCAGGTACCAGCAGCGGTCAATGGGACCGCTCTGCGATCGATCCACGGACCTACGGAGTGACCGGCCCGGGCACGGTGACGCTGGGGCTCTGGATCCTGGACGATCAGAATCACACCGATCTCGTGGCGTCGCAGGCATTCCCGTGGCAGCCGGCGCAGTCGGTCTTCAACGATCTGCCGGCCGACCACTGGGCCTACCCGGCGGCCCTCTATCTCTTCCAGCATGGGCTGCTCCAGCCGGACGCCAACGGGAACATCCGGCCCTTCGATTCCGTCAAGCGCGCCGAGCTTGCCAAGCTGGCCTTCCTCGGTGCCGGGATTCCTCCTCTGGCTGACAACTTTCCGACGCCGTTCAACGATTTACAGGACCTGAACGCCCAGACGGAGTGGTATTACAGCTACGCCAAGAACCTGAGCTATCTGGAGTTCGGAGACGGCGTGCCGCCCTTCACGCGCGACCGGTTCAACTTCTACCCTGCCGATCCGATCACCCGAGCCCATACGCTCAAAGTGCTCATCGAGAGCTGGAACATGGCGCTCGAAACCGGCTCCGTCCCCTACAACGACGTGCCGGCCTCCCATGACTCCTATCGCTATGTCTATACCGCCTACACGCGAGGGCTCATCGACGCGCAGCAGGCGAGCTTCCGGCCGGACGATTCGGCCCTGCGCGCCGAGACGTTTGTGATGCTCTATAACCTGATGGCCGTGCGGCACGTCCCCGCGCCCAGCGTAAGCCGGCAGGACTTCTTCTCGGCCGGGAACTACACGCCCGCCAACCTCGGGCTGCGGCGCAGCCTTGTCAATGGCAACTTCCGCCACTATACCCGGACGTCATTCTCGATTCCTGGAGCCCGGCTGCCGCTTCTCTTCGCACACACCTACAACTCGTACCTGACCGAGCTGCCCGACCAGCTTTTTCCGCTGCGACCCTTCGGCCATGGTTGGAGCCACACGTTCAATTCCTACCTGATGCCGATCGATCAGAATCTGATCGTCTACTGGCCGGACGGTGTGCTGCACGTCTACCGTCTCGAGGGAACCGGCGCTGTGCCGGTGACAAAAGGCGTGTACGATACGTTGACCCGCGTCTCCTCGACGCAGTACACCATCCAGAAGAAAAATCAGATCGTCTTCACCTACGAGAAGCTCGCCGGCACGAGTGCCGACTTCCCGTTCGTGCTCACCCGTGTCACGGACCCCAACGGTAACAGCCTTGCCCTCTCGTATGAGACGGCGGTGCGTTCCGGCTGGCTCCGCTTGCAGAAGGTGACCGATTCCGCGGGCCGGATGCTCACGTTCTCCTACCATCCGGGAAGCGATCTGATCCGCGACGTCACCGATCCACTGAGCCGCCGGATCTCTTTCGACTATGACGCCTATTCGGCCGACGCTGACCTCGTGCTCTTCAAGGACGCCAAGCAGCAGGTGACCCGATACGCCTACAACACGGCGACGCCGGCGCGCCATCTCCTGCGGACGATGACCCTGCCGCGCGGCAATACCATCACCAACACCTACGACGAGCGCAAGCTGCGCAGCACGCAGCAGGGGACGCGACCCGCCGTGCAGTTGTCCTACCAACGAAATTACGATCAACCCGGGAATGCGGGTTATGTCGTAACGAACCTCACTGCAGCGGGCCGGTCGTTTACACTCTCGACGTCGCGGGCGGGCACAGCCGACAGCGTGACCGGACCCGCCGGATTCACGGCGACCTATCAGTACAACGATGCGCTGAACCCGACGCTGCCGACGCGAATCGTGGGTGCGGACGGCGTCCAGCTCGATCTGACCTACGATTCCCGGGGCAATGTCCAGCGTGTCGACCGGCCTCTCGGAGTCACCGAACAGTTCGTCTATACCGGCCGCAACTCCATCCGGCAATATACCGATCCGCGCGGCAAGATCACCCGGTTCGACTATGACGCGAGAGGCAACCTCATCGGAGTGACCGATCCCCTGAGCCGGAGCACGACCTTCGCCTGGGACGCGCGGGGCCTCTTGACGTCGGTCACCAACCCCGCGAGCGTGACGCAGAGCTTCTCCTACGACGCCTACGGCAATCGCATCCACACCTCCGCGCCGCTCGGCATCACCTCCTCCGCGACGTACGACACAGCCGGGCGCCTGCTCACCGCCACCGATCCGCGGGGCTTCGTCAAGAGATACGCCTACGACGCGAACGACAACCGCATCTCGACGACAGACCTCTTCACGACGACCATCGGTTACGACGGGAACGACAATCTGACGACCGTGACGAACGCCAAGGGAGGCGTCACCACCTGGAGCTACAACCCGGAGGACCTGCTCGAAGCCATGGACTTCGCGGGAGCGCGCACCTCCTACGCCTACTACGAGGACGGCCTGCTCTCGCAGCGCACGGATCCGGACGGTCAGTCGACATCGTACCAGTACGACGATCTGGGGAGACTCGCGGGGGACAATCACGGGAACCTCTACAAATACGATTCACGAGGAAATCTGATTTCAGCGTCCAACAACCTCGGTGAATTAAAATTCACCTATGATGCGCTGGACAGGCTCTCGAGCCATAGTGACATGTATGGCAATATCATCAACTATGCCTACGATGCGGCTAGTAATGTGATCGGTGTCACCTATCCAGGCAACAAGACAGTCCAGTATGAGTTTGCTGACGACGGAAGGCTACGCACAGTCATCGACTGGCTGGGTGGCAGGACTACGTATTCTTACGACATCAATGGCGATTTGGCCGAGATACTGAACGCAAATGGCGTTATCGCGCGGTATACCTACGATTTGGCTCGACGTCTGACTACTTTGCTGATTGAGGGGGCCGACGGTACTATTGCGTCTTACGCTTTCGAGTTAGACGCGGCTGCAAATCAAGTTCACGTGACCGGAGTGGAGCCGCTCCCATCGATACCCTTGCGCTCTGAGTTAGTTGCGCTGAGCTATGATGGAGCGAATAGAATCGTGCGTTCTGGAGACATTATCTTCACCTCCGACCCGAACGGCAACACGACCTCGAAGGGAGGCCGCTCATTCGTCTTTGACAGCCAGGGTCTGATCTTGGAGGTGCGCGATTCATCTCTTCTTCGCTATGCATATGACGCGCTGGGGCATTGCCGATCTACAGAGAGAGATGGGATCGTGAGGCGCAGTGTCCTCGATCTTACCCATCAGGGTGGGCAAATCCTGATGGAGACCGACGATCGTGGTGCGCCTGTTAGTTATTTCATTTATGGCATGGGCTTGATCTACCGGTTGATGCCCAATGGAGAGACTAGCTTCTTCCATTACGACTTCCGGGGCAGCACCGTAGCAATAACGGACGCGACGCAGAGGGTGACGCACAAATACGCCTATGGACCATATGGCGAGGTTCTATCCTCAATGGAGGAAAGCGCCAACCGATTTCTTTACCTGGGCCGCTATGGTGTTACCCATGAAGGTGACGGTCTATACCATATGGGCTTGCGCTTCTACGATTCTAAAATCGGGAGATTCCTCAGCCAGGACGAGAAGTGGTCTGTCAACCGTTACCCATACGCGGATGACAATCCTGTCATGAAGGTCGACCCTACGGGACTCTGGCCCTTCGACGGTAATGAGCTGTTTGGCCCCTACGTCATGACGCCCGAAGGCCAGGCCAGGGCAATCTTTGACTTGGGGTTACGGGAATCGGGATCGAGTGTGGAAGAGATCGAGTTGACATTGAACAGAGTCAACTCGCGAAAAGAACTCGATGAGAAGCTCCGGAAGGGAAGAGAGGTTGCCAAAGTCATAAGGGGTGCCCTCTGGGACGCGGTGGACTTGGCCGGCAAATTTTTTAAGACAGCAGAGCATTTCACTCGATATTTTGAGCCATTCGCTGTATGGGAGTTCGCCTGCAGCGTGGCGCCGATGCAGGGTTTCTGTCCAACCCAGAAGTTTTCCTGTAAGGACTACCCAGGGGGTTGCGCATGAAGCCATTGTCAATCCGGTGCCGGATCGCTCCTTGCGTGTGGCTGGGTATTCTGCTTACGACTGCATTGTCCATAGAGGCTGGAGAGCCAGGGCGCACGTATTCCTATGATGGCAAGGGCCGTCTGGTCGGCGTCGTCTTCGATACGGGTGAATGGATTTCCTACAATTATGACAGTCTTGGCAACTTGCTTTCAAGGGAGATCTCCTCTGGCCACCACCTCTTGATCCTGCGTGCTGGTACAGGCTCGGGCTCTATCTCGAGTTCTCCCGTTGGGATCGACTGTGGGTTGGACTGTGATCAGGACTATCCTTCAGGAGCGGAAGCGAGGCTGATGGTACAGGCATCCGTAGGCTCCTCCTTCGCCGGTTGGAGCGGCGACGCGGATTGCTCCGACGGCGTTGTCACCATGAGCGCCGATCGGACGTGCACGGCCACCTTCCAGCTCTTGCCCGGTGCCGTGGCGCTCCAGGTCAACAAGGCGGGGACGGGGGAGGGGCGCGTCACCAGCACGCCCGCGGGAGTCGACTGCGGCGCGGTCTGCCGTGCCAATTTCCCGTCCGGCTCTCAGGTGTTCTTGACCGCGGCGGCTATCCCCGGCTCCTCCTTCGCCGGCTGGAGCGGCGACGCGGACTGCTCCGACGGCGTCGTCATCATGAGCTCTGCTCGGACCTGCGTGGCCACCTTTCAGCCCTTGCCCGGTACCGTGGCACTCCAGGTCAGCAAAGCGGGAACGGGGGAGGGACGTGTCACCAGCACGCCTGCTGGCCTCGACTGCGGCGCGGTCTGCCGTGCCAATTTCCCGACCGGCGCTCAGGTTGTCTTGACCGCGACAGCCCTCCCGGGCTCCTTTTTCGCTGGGTGGAGCGGTGACGCGGACTGCGCGGACGGCACCGTTACGATGAGCGCGGCGAGGGGTTGTGTCGCCACCTTCCAGCTCATGCCGGTGACGCACTCGCTCACAATCAACAAGCTCGGAGCCGGCTCCGGCCGGGTGACGAGTATTCCGGCGGGGATTGACTGCGGAGTGGACTGCGCGGAGACACTCCCGGCTGGCACGCAAGTCAGCCTGCAAGCTGTGCCGGATGCCGGTTCCGGCCCAGTCGTCTGGGGCGGCGACCCCGACTGTGCGGACGGGGTTGTGACCCTGTCGGCAGACCGGGCATGCACTGCGACATTCTCTTTGGCTGTCACCTGTTCGGGAGTCTGGACGTCAGGGGGGCCCCTGGGAGGAACCGTTCGCTTGGTCTGGATCGACCCAGCCCGGCCGGAGCACCTCCTTGCCGGTGGGGATGGCGGGCTGTTCGAGAGTCAGAACGCAGGAGAGAGCTGGATCGCCACGAGCCTCGGAGCGCGGCCGGTGTATGCGCTGGCGGTGGATCCGGCGACGCCGACGACCTGGTACGCGACCAGCTACATCTACGTTTTCAAGAGCACCGACGCCGGGCGGACCTGGTCTGCGAGCAGCATGGCGCCAGGGACCGGCAGCGTCGTTGCCATCGCCGTCGATCCGTCCTCGCCCTCTCGTCTCTGGGCCGGGCAAAACTGGCCCGGGCTCGTCAAGAGCACCGATGCCGGGGCCACGTGGTCGGCCGTCAACATCGGTGTGGCTTCGACGGCGGTAACCGCATTGGTGGTTGACCCTTCCCGGCCGCAGACGATCTATCTCGGGTCAATGACGTCCGGCGTTGCGAAGAGTACAGATGGTGGGGCGAGTTGGAGTTGGATCGGCCTGTCCTTTTCTTCGATTCGCAGCCTATTGATGGACCGCAGATCCTCTTCGACCCTCTTCGCTGCAACGACTGCGGGAATCTATCGGAGCATAAACGAGGGTGGGACCTGGAGTCCCGTCGTGGCGACTGGTGCTGCGGCGCTGGCCCAGGCGCCGGGCGAGCTCTCGACGTTCTACGCCAGTGATGGTGGGAATGTCTGGAAGAGCCTTGACGGAGGCGCCACCTGGAATCTGACCGGCACGGTGAGCCTCGCCGGGGCGGCCCTGGGCATGGCGGTGTCTCCTCTGAGCCCCTCGACGGTGTATCTGGCGACCGCGGGGCGTGGGCTCCTCGTGAGTGTCGACGGGGGCCGGACGTGGCGGGAGGTGAACCTCGGGTTGACCAACTTTGCCACATATGGAGTGACCGTGGAGCCGGGGAACCCCTTGACGGCATACACGAGCCATCAGGACGGCGGCTTGTTCAAGACCACAGATGGAGGCGGACGGTGGACCGCCGTGGCGAGGGACAGCCAGCAGGGCTGGATCTTGAACGTGGCCGCTGGGTCGCAGTCGACGCTCTACGTCGCGGCGGTGAGTGGCGTGTTCAAGAGCCTCGACGGTGGCGCTTCCTGGTCGAATGCCAGCGCAGGCCTGGCCGGTCTGTTCCCGTCCCATCTGGCGGTTCCCGCCACCGATCCGAACACCGTCTACGTGATTGTCGGAGGCACGCTGAACAAGAGTAGCGACGGCGCGCGAAGCTGGCGGACGATCGGCGGGGGGGTGGGAAACATAACTCAGATGTGGATCCATCCGAACGATCCGGCCAAAGTGCTTGCATTGACGCGGGAGGCCGGGATCGCGAAGCTCTTCCGGAGTGTCGACGGCGGCTCGACCTGGTCTTTAGGTGGCAGCGGCTTGGCAGTCGCCGAGGTCAACAGCATGGCGTTCGATCCGAGCCAGCCGACGACGGTCTACGCGGTGATCGCCGCGGGGATCTACAAGAGCACCGACGGCGGGATGAGTTGGTCCTTCCTGAGCGCGTTGCCCGCGTACGCTTACTCCGTGGCTGTGCATCCCTCCATCTCGTCCGTTCTCTACGTGGGGACGTACTGGGGGGGTGTCTACAGGAGCTTGAACGGCGGCGTCTCCTGGTCGCCTTGGAACGCAGGTCTTCAGGCCTGGAACGTCACCAGCCTGGCCGCGGTGGCATCGTCGCCCGTCGTCCTCTACGCGGCCACCGACAGCCGCGGCATCTATCAGATTTCCGAGTGCTCGGAGCTTCCGCTCACAGTCTCCCGGCTCGGGACGGGCTCGGGGACGGTCGTCAGCGCGCCCGCGGGCATCGACTGCGGGCCGGACTGCTCCGAGCTCTATCCGCTCGGAACCGAGGTGTGGTTGACCGCCCAGGCCGCGGCCGGCAGCCAGTTCTCCGGCTGGAGCGGAGAAGGGTGCTCCGGAACCGGAGGGTGCAGGGTCGTCATGGGACAGGCCCGTTCGGTGACAGCGACGTTCTCTCGGCCGAGCTGGCCGCTTACGGTCTACCGGTTCGGTACCGGGACCGGTAGGGTCGTGAGCCAGCCGGCAGGGATCGACTGCGGAGGGGCCTGTTCCGGCATCTTCTCGGAGGGTACCGTCATCACGCTGGACGCCCGGCCGGACGCCGGATCCGCTTTCGCCGGATGGACGGGCGATTGTCCGAATGGTCAGGTGACGATCTCGGCGGCCAGGACCTGCGGCGCCGCGTTTATTCCGCAGACCAGCTCGGGGGGGCTCGGGTTTTATAGCGTGACACCCTGCCGGATGCTCGATACGCGGCTGACGACCGGTCCGCTTCTTTCAGGGGCGCGGCAGGCTTTCAGGCTGGCGGAGATCTGCGGGATCCCGGCTGCGGCGACCTCTCTGTCGGTCAACGTGACCACGGCAGGAGCCACCGGTGGTGGCGACCTGGTCCTCTGGCCGGGCGATCTCTCGAAGCCCGGAACCACCGTGATCAGCTTCCTGCCCGCCACTGCACGCGCGAATAACGCGATTCTCGCGCTGGCCCGCGACGGCAGCGGGTTCGTCGCCGCCGAGGCGTCGGTGGCAGGGAACGGGAGCGTCCATCTGATCATCGATGTGAACGGTTACTTCCAGTAAGGGGCGGGTGTGATGCGGGTGGGTGAGGGCAAAGCTCGGGTCAGACTCTCCCGCTGAGCTCGCGAGCTCAGCCACATTCCTGGAGATTTCCGCCACTTCCTTCGCGAGTTTTGTCACGTCTGCCGCGGATTCAGTCACCGAAGTCGCGAGCTCACGAGCTTCCGCCGAGATTTCGCGGACTGTTTTCGCGACTCCGCTGATTTTTTTCGAGATTTCACTCACTTCGCTCGCGAGCTCACAGAGCGAGCTCGCGACTCCGCGGACTGCGGTGGCGAGCTCAGTCACTGCAGTCGAGATTCCGGTAACCGCGGTGGCCACTTCACAGACCGGAGTCGCGACCGCGGTGAGCGGGATCGCGGTCTCACGGACTGGAGTCGCTACAGAGGTGAGTGGAATCTCGGCAGAAATCAACAGTCTGCCTTCACGCCGGCGTCGGCTCGATGCCTGAAGAGCTCCCGCTTTCGGCAAACCGCGATCTGCGTTATCCTTGGAGAGGACGGATACCGCGATGGCGATCCAGAATCCCAAACGACTGATCTCGATCGATGAATACCACCGGATGGCGGCGGATGGGCTGTTCTCGGAGGACGACCGGGTCGAGCTCATCGAAGGGGAGATCGTCGAAATGAACCCGATCGGGAACCGGCACGCCGCGGGAGTGAGGCGGTTGAATGACCGCTTCAACATCTCCTTCGGGCGTGACGTCCTCGTGGACATCCAGAACCCGGTCCGCCTCGGAGACTGGTCCGAGCCGCAGCCGGATGTCGCCGTGCTCATCAGGCGGGAGGACTACTACGCTGCCGAAGCGCCGACGGCCAAGGACGTCCTCCTCCTCGCCGAGATCGCCGACTCGTCCGTGGGCTACGATCGCGGGGTCAAAGCGCCTCTCTATGCGGCGGAAGGCATCCGGGAGTACTGGATCCTCGATCTCGCCGGCGGGGCTCTCGAGGTCTACCGGCAGCCCGGGCCGGGCGGCTACCGGGAGGTCCGGCGCCTGCGCCGGGGAGAGGAGATCTCTCCCGAGGCGTTTCCGGATGTGGCCTTCCCGGTCTCGGATCTGCTGGGTCCGGCAACCAACCCAGGGCGTTGCCCTGGGCTAAGATAAATCGGCCCCTTGGGCCTGAAAACCGAGGTTGGGAGGGCGGGGCCCCTTCAGAGGGACGCCTACCCGTACCGCAAAGCCTGCGTCGGGCTCACCCGCGTCGCCCGCGATCCCGGGATCGCACCGGCCACCAGGGCTACGCCCAAGAGGATCACGGTCGCCGCGATCAGGGTTCCGGGATCGGCGGCGGAGAGGCCGAAGAGGCGGCTGGAGATCAGGCGGGTGGCGGCGAGGGCGGCGGGGACTCCGATGGCCACGCCGAGGAGCGCCAGCAGCATCGTCTCGCGGAGGACCATCCAGAGGACGTCCCGGCGCGCCGCGCCGAGGGCCATGCGGATGCCGATCTCGTTGGTGCGGCGGGCGATGGTGTAGGAGACGACGCCGTAGAGGCCGAGGGCGGCGAGAAGGAGGGCCATCAGGCCGAAGACGGCGGAGAGCTTGGCGATCAGGCGCTCGTGGTTGATCGAATCGCCGATCATGGCGCTGAGCGGCTGGGCGCTGACCAGCGGCAGGTCGGGATCGTAGGCGCGGACGGCTTGCCGGGCGGGCTCGATGACGGCGAGCGGCGCGCGGGTGCGGATCTCGACGTTGAAGGCGGAGGCGGGGGTGTCGGACTGCAAGAGGGCGAGATAGGCGCGCGGCGGCACGGGGCCGCGGAGATCATGGTCGCGGACGTCGCGCGCCACGCCGACGATCTCGTAGGTCACGTCCGGCGGCCCGGTGGAGACGATGTGCCGGCCGAGCGGGCTGCGGCCGGAGAAATAGGCCTTCGCCAGGGCCTCATTGATGACGGCGACGCGCGCGGTGCCGGCGCGGTCGCTGACGCCGATGTCGCGGCCGAGGAGGAGAGGGATGCCGACCGCTTGGAAATACTCGGGGCCGACGCGGTCGTAGGCGACGTTGACGGTGTCTTCCGGCGCGGCCTTGAAGCCTTCGATGCGCACCGTGGTGTCCGACTCGGTGCCGCTGAAGATGCCGTTCTCCGAGAAGGTGACCGCGGTGATCCCCGGCAGCGCCTTCAGACGTTCGAGGATCTGGAGCGGGAACGTCTGGAGCAGGCGCTCCCCCTGGTAGCCGGCGGCGACCGGGTCGAGCCGCAGCAGGGCGAGACTGTCGCGCTCGTAGCCGAGATCGAGATGCTCGAGATTGCGCAGCGAGCGGATGAAGAGGCCGGCGCCCATGAGCAGCAGCAGCGACAGGGCGAATTGCGAGACCACCAGGATCTTGCCGATCGGCCAGCGTCCGGCCTTGGCTCCCGAGCCCGCCACGCTGCGGGAGCCTTTCTTGAGCACCGGCGCGAGATCGACCCGCGTGGCGCGCCAGGCCGGCGCGAGCCCGAAGAGGACACCGGTGAGCAGGGCGATCCCGGCCGTGAAGGCGAGAATCCGGAAATCCGGCGCGATGTCGAGCCCGATTGCCGAGGTGCCGCCCGCGAGCTTGAGGAGCGCGGGGCCGGCCCAGAGCGCGAAGAAGATGCCCAGCGCTCCTCCGAGGGCGGAGAGCAGGAGACTCTCCGTCAGAAGCTGGCGGATGAGGCGGGCGCGCCCGGCGCCGAGAGAGAGGCGGACCGCGATCTCCTTCTGCCGCGCCATCGCGCGCTCCATCATCAGATTGGCCACGTTGGCGCAGGCGACCAGGAGCACCAGCCCGACGATCGCCATCAGGGTGAGCAGCGGCTGCGAGAACTCCCGGCGGAAGGGCGAGAACCCGGCGCCGCCGGGAGTCACCTCGACCTTCTTCTGATCCGGCCCCGGCTGGAGCTGCTCGGGGATCTTGGGGCCGGCTTCGGTGACGATGCGGGAGAAGAGGTCGCGACTCTCCACACGCGCCTGCGCCAGGGAGATCCCGGGCTTGAGACGGCCCATCAGGAGCAGCCAACTGGTGTCCCAGCGGTCCAGGTACGGCCGGCCCGGATTCACCTGGAGCTCCATCGTCAGCGGAATCCAGACCTCCGTCGGGCGGCCCACCACGTCGCCGAAGAACCCGGGCGGCGTGACGCCGATCACCGTGAACGGGCTGCCGTTGAGCTTCACCACCCGGCCGACGATCCCGGCCTCCCCGGCGAAGCGCCGCCGCCAGTAGTCGTGGCTGATCACCACCACCGGAGAGGCGCCCGGGGCGCGGTCCTCCTCGGCGGTGAACGTGCGCCCGCGGGCCGCCGGCACTCCCAGCACGGAGAAGAAATTGCCGCTCACCATCCGCCCTCGCGCGGTCTCCGCGGTCCCCCTGGCGTCGCCGCCGTCTCCACCGTCTCCAATCACCAGGCGGCTGACCCGCCCGGAGGCGAACAGCCCCGTGAACACCCGGTTCTGCTCGCGCATGCGCTGGTACATCGGGTACGAGAAGAGATCGCTGCGCACATTCCCTTCCGACACCCCGCCGGTGCGCGACGGATCGCCGAGAGCGACCAGGCGCGCCGGCTCCTGCACGGGGAGCGAGCGCAGGAGGAGGGCGTTGATCAGGCTGAAGATCGCCGTATTGGCGCCGATGCCGAGGGCGAGCGAGAGCGCCGCCACCAGCGTGAACACCGGGCTCCGCAGCAGCGTGCGCACCGCGTAGCGCAGGTCCTGGCTGATCTCGTCGAAGACTCGAAGTCCGCGCATCTCCCGGCACCTCTCTTGAATTTGAGCCACACCGCCGAAAGCGCGGAGAGCGGCCTGGCTTCGGCGCCCCGGGAGCGAGGCGCCTACCGTCCCACCGGCTGCCCCGCCTCCCAGCCGCTTTCGTGCAGCCGGTCGAGCAGCGCCAGGGCCTCGTCCCGCTGTGTATGAACGAGCAGCAGGATGAGGTCCCCCTTGTGCGCCCAGGCGAGAGCCTGGCGCACGGCGTCCATCTCGTTGGTGGCGCGGCCGATCATCTCCTCTCCGGCGCCCAGGCGGCGGAGCGCTTCCTCCAGGATCGCCGGCACCTCGCCGGGCTCCCGGCCGCGCAGCATCTCGGGCAGCTCCTTGATCACCACCCGGTCCGGATTGAGCCTCCAGGCGGCGTGGGCGAGATCGCGGAGGCTCGCGTCGTCGCGGTCTCCGGCCTGGCCGAGGAGGACGAGACGGCGGCGGGCGGGGAGGTTGTCGGCGATGCCCGCGACGGCGGCGAGGCCATGGGGGTTGTGGGCGTAGTCGACGAGGACTTTCACGCCGTTCAGATCGATCAGATTGCCGCGGCCGGGGTTGTCCTCGGGAGTGCCGCGGACATGGCGCAGGCCGCGCAGCAGGGCGTCGTTGGGAAGGAGGAGCGAGGAGCCGAGGGCGAGAGCGGCCAGGGCGTTCGCGATGTTGTGCCGCGCGGCGCCGTCGAAGGTGAGAGGGATCTCGTCGACATGGATCATTCCCTGCTTCCAGCCGCCGTGCCAGCGCTCGATCTCGCCGCTGCGGTGCACCCAGGCGGTCTCGCCGGAGACCAGACGGCGGTAGACGGGCGAGCGCTCGGGGTCCAGGCTGAACCAGACGATCGGCGCCGCGGCGCGGCCGGCGCGGGCGGTGACGAGCGGATCGTCGGCGTTGAGCACGACGCGCCCTTCCGGCATCACCACGCGTGTCACCCCCATCTTGGCATCGGCCAGCGACTCGACGTCGCCGATGCCGAATTCGCCCAGGTGATCCGCCGCCACGTTGGTCACCGCCGCAGCATCGGCGCGGCGCACCGGCAGCCCGCGGCGCAGGATGCCGCCGCGGGCGGTCTCCAGAATCGCGATCTCCACCCGCCGGTCGCGCAGCAGCCGGCGGGCGCCGCCCGGGCCGGAGAAGTCGCCGCGCTCCACGACATCGCCGCCCACCTCGATGCGGTCCGTCGACGTCGTACCCGCCTCCAGCCCCGAGGCGCGCGCCATCGCCGCCAGCAGTCGCACCGTGGTCGTCTTGCCGTTGGTGCCCGTCACCAGCACCACCGGAACGTCACGCACCCGCTCCCAGGGGACCTCCTCCGGCCGCGGCAGCGCGCCCACCGGCCAGCTCGTGGAGCCGATCCCCAGCCCCACGGAAGCCACCTCGTCGTCCGAGAGGAAGGTGACGCTGCGCGCCTCCGCCGCCGCGCGCAGGGCGAGGAGGGCCGGATTGCGCTCGCGGTCGATCGCCGCGCACAGACTCTCCACGGCCGCGGCGGCATGGCGAGACGGCGCCGCGGAGACCGTCTCCCACGCCTGCTCGTTCAGCGCGGTGGCGGCATACAGAGCGTCGATCGGCGCCGAGATCGCCAGGCTCGCCCCGCCCGGAAACTGGCGGACGGCGATCTCCTCCCGCTCCCAGCCCACCGCATCGAGGAGCCGCCGCGCCTCCCCGCGCCAGGCGGAAATCGCGGCGTCGGCTTCGGCGGGAGTCAGAGACACGTCGAGGACGGCCCCTTCTCGATCCTGGAGAAGATTGGGTCCGGTGAGGCGGCGCGAGTCGAGGAGGTCCATGCGGACCTTGGAGAATACATCACCCGGTCATCGGCTCGCCGAGAGCGACTACGCAGAGCTCCTCAGCTCGGGTAAGATTCTTCCCATGGAAATGGTGGAGCGGCTCAGACGCCAAGCGCCGGCATGGCCGGAGCTCAAGCTCGCGGTGCTCTTCGGCTCGCAGGCTCGGGGCGACGCCCGACCCGGCAGCGACACGGACCTGGGGCTCCTCCTCGCTCCCTACACCGCCGAGCTGCGCTTCCGGGTCGAAGCGGAGCTCGGCCGGGCTGCGGGCCGTCCGGTGGACGTCATCCTTCTCGACGACGCGCCGCCACTGCTCCGTTTCGAGATCGCCCGCGAAGGGGTGCTCCTCTTTCAGCGGGAGGGCCACCTGTGGACCGACTTCAAGGCCAAGGCGATGGTGGACTGGTGGGACTGGGCGCCGACGCATCGCATGATCGCCGCCGGGGTCGTCCGGCGCCTGCGGGAGAGGATCGCCGATGGTCAAGGTTGACGTGGTCGCCCGCAAGGTGGCGCGGGCTGGCGCCTGGCTGAACGATGCCGAAGAGATTCTCTCCCGGCCGGCCGCAGAGTTTCTTTCTGACGTGAAGAGCCGGGATCTGGCGTCCTTCTATCTCTTTCTGGCCATCCAGGAGTGCATCGACCTCGCAGCCCATTGGGTTTCCGATGCCGGCTGGAATGTCCCCGAGGATTCGGGAGCGATCTGCGACTTGCTGGCCGAGCATGGCGCGATGGACCAGGGTCTTGCCACGGCTCTGCGCGGAGCCATCGGGCTCCGGAATCGCATCGCGCACGGTTACGCCTCGGTAGACCACGCGCGGGTCCATGAGGAATACCGCGGTGGCGTCGACGCTCTCCGGCGTTTCTTGTCGCTGGTGAGCTCAGAAGCCGGACTGTAGCCTGGAAGCTTCGCGCACAAGGCCGCGGACGCTCGACCTGATACCGTCCTGGAGCGCCACGGCTGCAGGGTCAAGGCGGCGCGGGAGAGCCTGGGGCTGAGCAAGGCGACCCTGCACCGTTATATGAAATATGAAGGGTTTGGGGATTACGGCGGGTGGGGCGGGGGAGGAGTAATGTATAGAAGTAAGGGTGGCGCTCTACTGGAGTGAAGGGGGCGTACCTCTTGCAGCCACCCGTGTACTCTCGTAGGCTAGTCCCATGACGATTGAATTGCCGACCAGTGTAGAGGAGCAACTGCGGGATCTCGCTGTCAAACAAGGCCGTGGCATCGAGGCCGTCGTGGCAGAGGCCGTTCGCGAGTATCTCGTAGCGTCTTCTATCACTGACCTCGACGCGTCAGATGTTGCCGCGGCTCAGGTCACGCTCCTTGAGGAGCTTCGTGGCATCCCAGCATGGAAGGGTGGTCATGCTTGAGGCCACGCTTGGTAAGCTCGTTTGCGCCCACTCACATTTCCGGATTCTTGCCTGAAGCACCACAGCAGTAGCGCGAAGGCCGCGGACCCGCGACCTGATACCGTAGAGGCCATGTCTTTCGTCGGCCAACCACCGGCAGGTCGCGACTACGCCCAGCTCCTCAGCTCGATGAACGAGCTTCTCGCCGTCCTCTGGAACGAAGGGGACGAAGAGTCCGCCCTCCGCGCCTCGTTCGAAGCCGCCGCCCGCGGCTTCGCCGCTCAGAAAGCCCTCGTCCTGCTCGTCGAAGAGCGCGAGCCGCTCCGCCTGCGCGCCATCCATGTCGTCGGCAAGCTCTCCGCGGAGCAGGTCGAAGCCTGCGAACGGGGGGAGTCGGTGCGCGGCGTCAGCCCCTCGCTGATCCAGCGCGTCATCGCCTCCGGCCACCCCGAGCTGATCGAGGACCCGCGCCTCAAGGAAGACGCCTCGCGCACCCCCTCCCTCTCCGGCGGCCCGTACAGCGTCCTCTGCGCGCCGATCCGCGATCCGCTCCGCGACGCCGTCCTCGCCGTCGTCTACTTCCAGAACAGCGGGCTGACCGAAGCCTACACCGGCGGCGATCGTGCCTGGCTCGAAGGCTGGGCGGCGGCAGTCGGGCGCATCTTCGGGTTCTCCTTCCGCCACCAGCGGAGCCTCCGCGAGCTCAGGGAGCTGCGCGACGAGGTGGAGAACGCGCCGGAGATCCTCGGCGACTCGGCGCACACCCAGGCGCTCCGCCGTTCGCTTCACGAGACCTTCATCCCATCTCTCGAAACCGAAAATCCGGAGCCCATCCTGATTCTGGGCGAGCGCGGCACGGGCAAGGACCTGATCGTCCGCTATCTCCACGCCTACAGCGCCCGCCGCCGCAAGCCGCTCGTCGTCGTCAACTGCGCCGAGATCACCGACGAGCTCGCCGCTTCCCGCTTCTTCGGTCACAAAAAAGGATCTTTCACCGGCGCCCTCACCGACGAGCCCGGCTTCTTCCGCGCCGCGCACGGCGGCATGCTCTTCCTCGACGAAGTCGCCGAGCTGTCGCCGCGCGCCCAGGCCCATCTCCTCCGCGTCCTCGAAAACCACACGATCGTCCCGGTGGGAGACACGCGCGAGCACCGCATCGACGTCGCCGTGGTCCTCGCCACCAATCGCGACCTCGACGCAGCCGTGCGCGACGGCTCGCTGCGCGCCGATTTCTACGACCGCTTCCGCACTTTAAGCCTCCGCCTTCTGCCGCTGCGCGAAAGGCCGTGGGACATCCCGCTGCTCCTGGAGCACTTCCGCCGCCTCCACGAAAGAAAGCACCGCAAGCCCACCCTAGGCTTCACGCGCGAAGCCCTGCGGGCGCTGATCTCCTATGGCTGGCCGGGCAACGTGCGCGAGCTGGCGCGCGCCTGCTCGCTCTTCCTGATCCACGCCCGCCCGGGCACATGGATCGATCCGGCGCTGATCGAGAGCTGCCTGCCCGAGATCCTGCTGGGAGAGCCCAATTCCAAGGCGGGCCCGCTGCTCTGGGACAACCTCTCCTTCCGCGACGCCGTCCACCAGTTCGAACGCGAGCTCCTTCTCGCCCGCCTGGAGCGCCACGGCGGCAGGGTGAAGGCGGCGCGGGAGAGCCTGGGGCTGAGCAAGGCGACGTTCCACAGGTATCTCAAAGGTCTGGGGATCGCCCGGGACGATTGAGCCCCGCGTTCACTCGAAGCTCACCGTCCCATCTCCCCCGGTCGTTGCGACTTGCTTCGTCCAGGTCCGGCCATCCGGCGCGTGGACCTCGACGGCCCATGCGCCCGCGGGGAGATCCTCGACGACCCCCATGCCTGCCTTCAGGGGCCAGGTGGACGAGATCTCGCCGCCGAACGTGAGAGTCGAGAACGGCTGCCGGCTCTCTCCCCTCACGGCCACGGTTGCCAGGAGAGAGGATTCGGCGAGGTCGGGGACCTGGACCGAGAGACGGCCCGCCGGCGGGAGATCGATCCTGACGGTCTCGCCCGGAGCGCGGACCTTCGTCTGGAGAGAGGCGCCGCCGGGAGCTGCGATCCAGAGGTTCCATTCGCCGGCCGGCAGCGTCGCCATCCTCAGCCGCCCGTCTGCTCCGACGATGCGCGTTTCCGAGAGAGCACTGCCGCCGGCGCTCGTCGCACGCAGATGCACCAACCGCGGCGGTTGACCGGACGCGAGACGGACGACGAGATCGAGCCCCTGGGTGGGCGCGAGCTTCACGTCGAGGCCGGCGGCCCCGGCGCCTGCGACTTCGACCTCCTGCTCGGCGGATGTGTAACCGTCGGCGCTCGTGGCGAGCCGGTAGCGGCCTTCTGGGACCTTGGGCAGGAGGAAGCTGCCGTCCTCTTCCGAAGTACCGGCGATCATGAAGTCAGCCCCCTCGAGTGGCCTGAGTGCCAGAAGCGCTCCGGCGACGGGCGCCCGGCTGGAACCGTCGAGGACATTCCCGGAGACCGTTCCGCTGCGCAGTTGAATCTCGATCTGCCGGTCCTCGTCCAGGACAAGGTCCTCATTGTGCAGCGCCAGCGTCTTGCGATCGATCACTCCGAGGTGATAGCGATCGGTGTCGAGATCGGCCAGCTCGAACTCTCCCCGATAGTCCGTGACGGCACTCCGCTCGAGCGAATGGCTCTGGGCGCGGAGGCTCACCAGTGCACCGGCGAGCGGCTCGTCGGCGAGGACCACCCGGCCCGTGAGGCTCAAGCCACCACCGAAACGGAGGTCGCGGACGGCCTCTTCGCCGTGTGTCCTGAGGACGGCCCGTACCTCGACCTCTCGCTGGCGCTGGGGGTGCCGTGCGCGCACCTGCCAGTTGCCCGGCGCAAGGTGGCGCAAGGCGAAGCGGCCTTCAGCGTCCACCCGGACGACGGGACTCCCGGCATCCACATCGTCGCCCTCGGCGGACACCTCGACCCAGGCCAGCTCTTCTCGCGGCAGCCCGAGGACGCGGCCGACGATCGAGGCGCCGCGATCGAGGACCACTTCGAGGTCGTTCCGATCGTCGCCACGGATCGTGATGGTCTCGGCCGGCTTTTCCTCGGCGAAGCCGTCGGCCGACGCCGTGATGCGGTACTCGCCGTCCGCCACGGTCGGGAGCTCGAAGGTGCCGGTCATGCCGGTATGGGCGCGGTAGGCCCGTTGATCCCGTCCTTCCACCAAGGTCTCCAGGGAAACGGAGGCTCCCGGGACCGGCTCGCGCGCCGCAGAAAGTATGACTCCGGTCACCCGGTGGCCATCCTGGAGCTGGACATCGAAGACGTTGGAGCCTCTCTCGATCTTCAGCATATGGACCTGACGCGGGTAGTCGGCATGAACGACCTCGACCTCGATCTCTCCGGGGGGGACGCCCGCGAGGAGATACTTTCCGTCATCATCCGACCGCGCCTGGGCGCTCTCGGCGGTGACGCGCACGCCGCCGACCGGATCGCCCTGCCGGGTGGAGATCTTCCCTTCGAGGGTCGCACCGCGCTGGAGGACCACGGTCCATGGGTTCCTGGGATCCTGGGGGACCGCCACGGAGAGAGGGTCCGAGGCGACGAACCCGTCGGCCTCGACGGTAACCTCGCCAGATCCCTCTGGCACGCTGCGCAGCTCGAAGCGTCCTTCGCGGTCCGAGACGGCTGTGCGCACGGCATGCTCACTGGTCCGGATGCTCGGCTTCTCCGGCAGGCTGCTCCGCCATTCCAGAGAGATTCTGGCTCCCGGGATGCCCGCGCCGTCTTCATCCAGGACGCGGCCGCGGACGAGCTCCGCCGGATCGAGGCGCACGACGATCGGCCGGGCGACCGGCGCGCGCACGCCGCGCAAGCCCGCCGGGATGAAGCCCTGTGCGGCGACGACCAGGTTCAGAGGGACACCGGACGGCTGGTCGTCGAGGACGAAGCTGCCGTCGCCAGCGCTGACCGCAGCCGGCTGGCGCTCGCGGAGCCGCGCTTCCAGCCGGTCGAGGTCGTCGATCTGCTGGACCGAGTGGACCGCTGCGCCCACGATCCCGCGACCCGCCCGGTCGACGACCCGTCCGGCGAGTCGTACGCCGGGCCGCAGCACGATGTCGCCGGCCGAATGAGGCGTCTTTCCTGGACGGATCTGCAGACCGCGGACGACGGACGGCGCAAAGCCGGGCTTGCGAGCGATCAAGTCGACGTCGAGCGCCGGCAGCTCACGGACGGTGAAGATGCCGTGCGCATCGGTCCAGGCGCGATACGGCTCCTCCTCGGGGCGCAGGGGCTCGATCGGCTGGAGGTCCGAGCGTTTCGGGGGACGGGCCGCCCGCAGGAGGACCTCGGCCTCGGGGACCGGCTGGCCGGCGAGGTCGAGCACCCGCCCGCGCACTCCCTGGGAGGCAGCAAGCACGAGCCGGAGAGGAGGCGGAGGAGCGCCCGGCCGCGAGGCGATCACAGTCTGTGGCGCTCCGAAGAGGCCGGCTTGTGCATCCTCGACCCGGTAGGGAGTCCCGGGCGTCAAGCCGCGCAGCTCGAAGCGGCCTGCTCGATCGCTGGAACCCCAGGCGATGACGACCGAGGGTGACAGTCCGGGAGGTCCGCCGTCCAGGGTCGCCGCGACGACGATCCCTTCGAGCGCCGTGCCACTCTCGTCGAGCACCGTGCCCACCAGGGAGGTGGCCGGCTGGAGGGCGAGGGTCGGTGCCCGGCCACGGCGGATTTCCACTTCGGTCAGCCGGGTTTGCCGGGAGAGGAAGCCCGCGGCCTCGACTCGCAGCGAGCGTACCGCCGTGGGCAGCCGGTACTGCCCCGTCTCATCGGTGGTGGCCCGCAGGCCGGGTTCCTCGGGCGACCAGACAAACGCGCCGGCAAGGGGGGCTGGACCGGTCCGCACGATCCCCGTGACGGTGAAGAGCGCCGGCAGGGCGACTCTGTAGGGTGAGGTGGACGACGGTGGCAGCTCGACTCCGAGGCGGCGACCGTCGGGGGCGAGCAGTCGCAATCTCGACAGCGTACCCGGCGCTGCCGCGAGGCTCACCCGGCCGTCGGCGCCGGTCCGCGCGGCAGTCCATCCGCCCTGACCGATCTGGACGAGGACCCCGGCGAGCGGCTGGCCGTCAGCCCCCACGGCAATGACATCCAGAGAAGCGGTTGCGAGGCTCAGGCGAAGGACCGCCTCCGCGCTCGCCCCCTCCGTCCGCGCCTCGACTGCGCCCGCCTGAAAGGCGAGGATCTCGAGCAGCTCGCCTGGCAGTTGCGGCAGGAAGGCCTGGCCGTCCGCGGCCGTTCGTGCCGTCCTGGAGGCAAGTCCCCAAGGCTTCGGGAGCTCGCGCGCAAAGCGTCGCTCGGCCGGTCCGCGCGCCTGGACCCATGCGCCGGCGACGGGACGGTCTTTGGCGTCCACCACACGCGCACGCATCTGGGAGGCCGCGGGAGGGACGACCGGAGCGATCTCGGTGGGACCGGTGAGAGCCAGAGGTCCGGTCGCCAGCGGGAAGCTTCCGTCGGCCTCGACCCGGATGCGGAAGAGCCCGGCTTGTGGCGCAACCAGCCGATAACGGCCTCGTTTGTCGGTCTCTCCGGCCGCCGTGAAGCCGGGGAGGATCTCGCCACGGAGGCTGGTTTCAGCGAGATCGTACTGGGAGAGCTCGGCCACCAGGTGGACGCGCACGCCCGGCAGCGGCTCGCCCGTCGGGCGCAGGACCGTCCCGCGGACCTCGATGTCGGCAGCGTTGGAAAGTGACGCTCCGAGGAGAACAATGGCTGCGAGAAAAACGTGAGAGAGATTCGATCGCCGGCTCATGGCGGCTCCTTCAGGAAAGGGGGGACCCTGCGATCGGGAGCGACCAGAGGGTCCCCGGAGTCAGGTCGTGACAGCTTGGGAGCCTTTACGGGCAGTTGGTCGTGCTCTCGCAGTCACAGGTGTCGGTTTCCGTGCCTCCGTCACAGGTGTCGGTACCGTTTCCCCCGACCAGGGCGTCGTTGTCCTTCTCGCCCCAGAGAGTGTCATTCCCGCCATTGCCGGACATGGAATCCCCGCCCTGACCTCCCGTCATGAAGTCGTTGCTGTTCCCTCCGTACTGATAATCGACTTCCTGATGGGTGAAGATCTCATCGCTGCCATCGTCGCCATAGGCCGTGTCGCTCCCTACGTCGTCGTTGATGGTGTCGTTCCCGAGTCCCCCGACACTGGTGTCGTTGCCGGCCTCGCCGAAGATGCAGTCATTCCCATCCGCTCCATTGAGGTAGTCGTCGCCATCCCGGCCGTAAATGCACTCCGCAGCCGCCGTTCCCGTGATCGAATCGGCACCGTTGGTGCCGAGGATGGCTGTCGTGCAGCCGCAGGCGGCGAACGCCGGAGGTGCGACCCCGGCGAGGAAACCTGAAACGACGACGAGGATGATTCGCAGGCTCTTCTGCCGCATCTGTCTTTTCCTTTCGAACGATGATCGCCGGCACCACGCCGGTGATGCTATGGGCAATTGCTGACTGTCTCTCCATTGACGCAGGTGTCGGTTTCCGTGCCTCCGTCGAGAGTATCGGTTTCAGTACCCCCATCGAGATAGTCATACCCCTTCTCGCCCCAGAGAGTGTCGTTCCCCGCATCGCCATACATGGTGTCGCCCTCTTGACCCCCCGTCATGAAGTCATTTCCGTTTTCTCCATGCTGCTCGTCATAGCCCTGATGAGTGTAGATCTGGTCGTCGCCGGGGCCGCCCCACGCGATATCGTTGCCCAGAAAGTCTTCGATGAAATCGGCCCCGCTCCTCGCTCCGTCGCCGCCATAGCTGGTGTCCGAGCCATTTTCTCCGCGCAGGATATCGTTGCCGTCAAGGCCATAAAGGGTGTCATTGCCATCCCCGCCGTAGAGCTCGTCCGGGCCACAGGTTCCATAGATCGCGTCGTTCCCAGCGGTGCCGTGCCATATGATCCCCGGTTCGTCACAGATGATAATCGCGAAGGCTTGTGGCGTGCCCCAGACGAGGAGTGCCAGTCCCGCCAACACGAGAACTTTGCGTGCGTCTGTCTGCATCTCTTTTCTCCTTTTCGAAGCAGTGTGCCCGGCATCAGGCCGAACGTGCCCGATGGCATCGCAATGACCGTTCCAGGGGAGGCTTCCTATGAAAGCCCCTGAGAAATAGGGAGTTGAGTCAGTGGACGCAGAGTTGCGGGTTCAGGTTTGAGACTTCGATTCGGTGCGGAGGTCTCAATTCTGAGACCAGAGGGGAGGCCCATCATGGACTGGAACGATGCTGATGGTTATATAGTGGTGGAGCCATGGGATCTCACTTTTCATGAACCCAATCTGGACAGTCTTCCTGACAGCCTTCCTGAGCGGTAGCGCTCCTGCCTGTCCGGACTCCCCGCCGGGCGTGGCCGTCGAAACCGTGACACCGGAATCCGCGGCCTTCCGCGCCGGACTGGCTCCTGGCGACCGACTCTTTTCCTGGTGCCGGACCACCGGTGGAGAAGGCGGAGAAGAAGGCTGCGCCGCGCGGGGGGACCTCCGCACCCCTTTCGATTGGCTGGATCTCCAGATGGACGACGTGCAACAGGGTGGCGTCGTCGTCTCAGGCGTCCGGGGATCGGAAGAACATCGCTGGAGCCTGTTGCCGACGCAGCAGGGCCTCACGGTGGCGCCGCTCTTCGAGGGCGTGCTGGCCGAAGCCTACCGGGCCTCGCGCGATCATGAGAAGGCCGGCGATGCCGCAACCGCCGGGCAGGAGCTGGAGCGCGCGGCGGAGATGGCCGAACGAAACCTCTGTGCGCAGACGGCCCTTTGGCTCCGCGCCAGGGCTGCCCAACTGCGTGCCAAGGCGCGGCAATGGCCCGAGGCGGACGCCGGATACCAGGGCGCCCTGGCACAGGCGCGTGCGCTGGGAGCGGCCGGCGTGGAAGCACACCTTCGGATGAGCTGGTCGGAGGCCTTCCTGTCGCGCGGTGATCTGGCGCGCGCCAAGGAGCAGCTCGAAAAAGCCTTGGCTCTGGAAGAGAAAGATCGTCCGGAAAGCCTGAGCGTCGCGACGGTGCTCATCCGCCTCGGCAATGTGGCCGAAAAGCAGGACGACCTGAATGAGGCGGACCGTCTGTATCGGCGGGCTGAAGGGATGGTTCTCCACATCGCTCCCGGCAGCGGCGGCGCAGCGGCCCTGGCGCTCAACTTCGCGGTGACCTCAGGGAGGCGCGGGAACCTCGCGGAGGCCGAGCGGCGTGCGGCCGGCGCTCTCGCGATCCGGGAAAAGCTGACACCCGCGGGCGATGCGATCATCCCGAGCCTCCTGGCGTATGGCAACCTGCTCTATGCCCGCGGAGATCATGCCGGCGCCGAGGCCGCGTTCCTCCGCGCCAGGAGAATCCTCGAGAGTGTTCAACCAGATGGCTTTTTCCTGGCGACGACGCTGCACAACCTCGGTGAGCTGGCCTCTGAGCGCGGTGATCACGAAGCCGCCGAGAATCTCTTCCAGCGCGAGCTCGCTCTTTTTGAAAAGCTCGATCCGAGCGGCAAATCGACACGGGAGAGTCTGGTCGGTCTCGGCGAGGTGGCGCTGCGGCAGCACCAGGGAGACCGGGCGGAGGAGCTATGGCGGCGCGCCCTCACGATCAGCGAAAAGCTCAATCCCAAGGGGCCTAAGCTCGCCTGGTGCCTGCGCGGCCTGGCGGAGGCCGAGAGGTTGCAAGGGCGAGGCGCGGGCGCCGAGAAGCTCCTGCGGCGCGCCCTGGAGCTCTGGCAGGAGATCAACCCGGAGGCATTCCAGACCGGTTCCATCCATCTGAGCCTCGGCCTTCTTCTCTTCGAGCAGGGTCGTACCGCGGCCGCCGAGCCTCATCTCCGCACGGCGATCCGTCTCGCCGGGAAGGACCGCCGGCCGCTGCCCGAGGCCTACCAGGCCCTGGCCCGGCTCCAGGCGCGGCAAGGCCGGGCCGAGGAAGCCGCGGCAAGCTATCGGTCGGCGGCCGACTCCCTGGAGGCCCAACGGACGCGCCTCGGCGGCGCCCAGGAGTCGCAATGGCTCTATGGCTCTTCCCTGGGCGATCTCTACTTTGAAGCCGCGGAGCACCAGATCGCTCTCGGCCGGCCGCGGGCGGCATGGAGTCTCGTCGAGAGAGGACGGGCGCGGGGATTCCAGGGATTGCTGGCGCAGAAGGACCTGCGTTTCCCGGCGGAGGTTCCGGCGCCCCTCTATGCCGAACGCCACCGGCTGGACGCCGCGTATGACCAGGCACAGGCCGCCCTCGCCGCCTGGGTGCCGGAAAGGGGCGCGGAAGAGATCGAGACGCTCCAGGGACGCCTGCGGGACCTGCGGCTCGAGCAGGCGGAGATCCAGGAGCGGATTCGCCGCGCCTCGCCGCGCGTCGGAGCCCTGGAGAGCCCGCCTCCTCTCGATTGGCAAGCCGCCCGCGCCATGCTGGATCCGGGGACCGTGCTCCTCATCTATTCGGTCGGTGCAACGCGCAGCTTTCTCTTCGTGATTGAATCCGCGAAGGCCAAGGGGCCGGGATTTTCCTTCTATCCGATCCGCATGGGCCGGGAAGCCCTCGAAAAAGAGATCGGGGCCTTCCGCAATCTTCTGGGCCGGCCGGAGAGCTCTCTCGCGGCGCTCCGGCAGCGTGGCCGCTTTCTCTACGATCTCCTGGTCCGTCCGGCGGCGCGGCCGCTCGCCAGGGCCGACCGCATCCTGCTCTCGCCGGATGGGCCGTTGCACATCCTGCCCTTCGCGGCCCTCCTCGCCGGCGACCGCTATCTGGCGGAGTCGAAACCGATTCATTTCGTGGCTTCCGCCTCCGTCTACCAACAGATGAGAGAAGCACGTCCGGCGAAGCGTCCAGAGGCGTTGGAGATGCTCGCCATCGGAAATCCTTTCTATCCGGAGAGGCCCGCGGACCCACAAGTGCGGATGGCCGTTCGTGGCGGCTTGGAGCTGGAGCCCCTGCCGGCGTCCCGCAACGAGGTGCAGGCGATCTCCGCTCTCTTTCCCCGCGCGCGGACCTTGCTCGGCCGCGAGGCCACGGAGGAAGCCGTCAAATCACTGGCGCCGCAGGCCCGGCGGCTCCATTTCGCCTGCCACGGCCTGCTCGACGAGCGGTTCCCTCTCAACTCCGCCCTGGCTCTCTCGATCCCTGAGCAACCGGAAGAAGGGAAGGCCAACGGTCTGTTGCAAGCCTGGGAGATCTTCGACGAGCTGCGGCTCGACGCCGATCTGGTCACGCTCTCGGCTTGCGATTCGGGGCTCGGCAAAGAGATGGGAGGGGAGGGGCTGGTCGGCCTGGTCCGCGCCTTCCAGTTCGCCGGCGCCCGCTCGGTCCTCGCCTCCCTGTGGAGCGTCGCCGACGAATCGACGGCGACGCTCATGGAACACTTCTATACCCATCTGCGCCAGGGGGAGGCGAAGGATGCCGCCTTGCGGGCCGCGCAGCGCGAGCTGATGCGCTCGCCGGTTCTCTCCCATCCCTACTACTGGGCGGGGTTCGCCCTCCATGGGGATTGGGAATAGGGACGAGACAGCTTCACCTCGCCGCTACGGAGGACAGGAGTTGGCGTAGAAGACGCCGTTCTCGTCCCAGACGCCCATGCAGCCCAGCCAGGCCAGAGAGGTGATCGGCCCGCCGTTGAGGAAGGTGCTGGCGACGGAGATATTGGCGGAGGCACCGATGGTTTTTGTCAAGCCAACGATGGACGCCCCTTGGAGGCTGATCCCAGTAGTCCCAGGGCTTCCAGTCTGCAAGATTCCATACGTCGTGGGAGCCATATAGCCCCGGACTTTGCTATCGCGGATATCGAGATCCATGAGCACCTCCGAGTCAAAGAAGATTCCGTACGAGGTAAAGGTGCTTCCGCCGGAGCTGATTTCCGAGTTTTGGATCTGCAGGCTTTCGTGGCCCACCCATTGTCCTGTCGAGACGGCGTAAAGCCCATACGTCGTCGTGCTGCCGGTGACGTCTACTCGTGACTCACGAATCTGGTTGATGATCTGTGCATTCTGTAGGTAGACACCATATGTCGTGCTTGCGCCGGACACGGCGATTTTGCTGCGCAGAAAGGAGCTCCGGCCCGCGGGAAGCGGAATGTTATTGCCGATAAAGACGAGTCCGTACGCGGTGGTGTTGGGGGCGCTTGGACGGGTGACGTTGACCTCGCACTCTTCGATAAGCGGGGCGGACGAGAAGTTCCGGATTCCCCACACCGTCCCTGTCGCGCTGCCTGTGTACGTCGTGAACTTCACGCGATAGAGCCGCGGAGAGGCGTAGTAGTTGGCCATGGCGATGGCGCCCGCCGGATCGCCCAGGGCCTCCACCGTCAGCAGCCGGAGCTCCGCGTTGTCAGCGCCGTGGAGGGTGGCGGTGTAGTTTGAATTCTGGACGAGGAAAACGTTGCCACGGATGGTCGTCACCCCGATTCCCGATCCCTCCATGTCGACCCAGGAGCGCATCTGGAGGGGAGTCGTGCCAATGTCAAAGATCCCCGGCTCGATCTTCAGGAGCCAGCGATCGGTCGAGGAGGGAGAAGGGATGCCCGCGAGGGCATTGCGCAGCGCGGTGCCGCTCGCGATCGGGTTGCCGGGCACCGGGGAGACGAGAACCGTACGGATCTGCGCTCCGGCCATTTGTGCTCCGCAGAGTACGACGAGACCACAGATGAGACCTTTGAGCCGATTCTGAAGCGGCATGAACAATTCTCCTTTTCTGGCGCGGCCTGGAGTGGCCGCGCTCAGACGGAGTGCAGACGCCGGTCCAGGCTCGAGACTTGGAAACAATGGTAGATCTCTCAAGGAGTTGCAGAGAGCCGGGGAGCCGCCTCCCAGGTTCGGAGTCTCATTTTTGGGATGCCCGACGCCCGGTCAGGTTCCGGATATGGACCGCCATGGCTCACCGCCGGTCGCCGATCAGCTTTACCGACCTTCGACCTTGTCGAGCCCTATTGCCAATCGCCGGAGAGCTGGAAGGCAGCCCAGTGATAGGGATGGGAGAATTCCGGCGAACGGATCAGCGCGACCTGGGCCCGCCGTAACGCCTCGTCTTTCGTCTTGCCGCCCCGGAGGTAGCCATAGAAGCGCTTCATGAGGTTCGCCGTGGAGATGTCCTCGACGCTCCACAACGAGGCGACGACGGAGCGCGCGCCGGCGAGTTGGAAGGCGCGGGCCAGGCCGACCCAACCCTCTCCACCCATCTCTTTGCCAAGCCCTGAATCGCAAGCCGAGAGAGTGACCAGATCCGCATGGAGCCGCAGCTCTTCGAAGATTTCCCAGGCCTGAAGCAAGCCGTTGTCGCGGCCCTCTTTATGATGGTCGGGGATGGAGAGGGCCAATGCGGAGTTGAGAGGGAACCGCTCATCGAGCAGACCGTGACACGCGAAGTGGAGCCGCCGGGCTTGTGGCGCCAACTCCTTGATCGCCTCCTCGGTGGCGTCACGGCCGAGAAGGACTCGCGCCTTGGGGAAGAGGTCGGAGATCGCCTTCACCTCGGTACGAGTCGCTGGCAAGGATTCCAGTCGCAGGCCTCGGCGAAGCGCGGTCTGCACTTGCGGGTCCGTGGCCGGCTCAGAATGCTTCTCAATTTCCGGCGGATAAAATACGTCTCCTACGGCGAGCAACTCCATAGACGCCGAGGGCTCCTTCGAGCGCGTCGCCTTGATCTCTTCGTAGACCGCTGCGGAAGCCACGATGTGGATCGGCTTGGACTCTGCCAGGTAACGGTCGCCGGAGAGGAGGGCGGCGAAGGGAAGAGAATGTAGAGGCCCATCCGGCGAGATGAGCCAGCGGTCAGCCTTGGCGAGCACCGGCGCGGCTGGCCGGACCAAAAGATCGTAGAGGTGCCGGCCACGCTGTTTCAATGCCGAAAGATCGGTGCCCGGCCGGTCCAACAAACTCCGGAAGGCTGCAACCTCCTTGCGGAGGTCATCTCTTCCGACAGGGAGCGAATAGAAAGAGAGCCCCGGGCCGGATACTCCCTGGGCTTCAATGACAAAGAGGAAGCTTCGCGAGTCCCCAATGGAATAGGTGAGGAAAACGGTCCCTGGATCGAGAGCCGAGCGAGCTGCCGTCAAATCCAGAGGAATGAAGCCCTTGAGGGCTCCAAGGCGCGGCCAGGAAAGCCGGATCTGCTTCTGGAGCTCCGCCTGCTCGAGCCGCAGGTCACGCAGGCGCCCCTCGAGCGCTCCCATCTTGTCGATGCCTTGTTCGGGCACGCAGTCGGCGAGGGCTGCTTGGGTCCGGTCATATTCGACTGCCAGCCTGTATCGTTCGGTGTAGAGCTCTGCTGGTAGCTCGCTGACGAAGGGCAGGTCTCTCTGGGCCAGTAGCTCCTGTAAACCTCGGGCCCGTCCTCTTTCCAGAAACTTCCAGGCTTCCTGCGGCTGACCGAGCGCGATCTGGTGCTCCGCCGCCTCGAAGTAGAGGTCACCTAACGAAGAACCATAGAGCCATTGAGACTCCTGCGCACCTCCGAGGCGCGTCCGTTGGATTTCCAGGGCATTGATAGCAGCCAGGTAGCTCGCCGCAGCCTCCTCGGCCTGGCCTCTCCGCTCCTGCAGCCGGGCCATGGCCTGATAGCTCTCGGGCAGTAGTCTGAGGTATTGACGCTTCTCGCAGATTTGGATCGCTGTGCTGAGATGAGCTGCTGCTGCCTCCGTGTCACCCCGCTCGAGAAGAAGAATGCCGAGGTGCAGATGGATGGAGGCGGTGTTGTCGGCCTCGCGGTTGATCTCCTGCCACATCGCAAGAGCTCTCTGAAGGAGTGATTGGGCTTCCACACTCCGCCCTTGCAGACTCTCCGCCTCAGCCAAGCCACTTAGGCACGAGGCAGTATTCGGCCCTTGCGGATTGAGCTCTTCGCTGATCGCAAGGGCGCGCCGCCACAATTTCTCCGCTTTCTCCCCCTGATGTTGCTGGAGTGCCACTTTGCCGAACCCCATCAAGGTGTCTCGCACCAGGCTTCCGCTGGGATCGACCTTGTTAAAGAGCGTAAGCGCTCGCCGGAAGAGATCCTCGGCCGCATCGTAATCATGGCGCCGGTAGGCGATCAAACCGAGACTATGCAGCGTCTTCGCCAATGCCACCCCTTTGGGCTGCACGTTTTCAAGGATTTTCCTGGCACGGAGGAGAATGGCTTCGGCGCCTGCGAAGTCACCGCGGGTAAATAGCACGTTGCCGTACTCTACGAGGCTCGGGATGATCGCCTCGCCCGAGGGTGTGAGCTTTTCCCGGATCGCAAGAGCGTGAGCTGCATACAGCTCAGCCTGCGCGAAGTCTCCGCGCCTTCCGGCGCTCACCGCGAGGTTGTTCGCGGCGGCGGCTTCACCGCCGCTCCCGGGAGCGGCACGGAGGACCAAGTCGTAGGCTTGCCGAAATAACCGGTCCGCCTCGTCCAGGTTGTCCTGTCGATCGGCTACATTGCCGAGCCGGAGGAGCAGCGTCACGACTCCCAGGTCCTCCGGGCGATCTTTCTTTTCCAGCCACAGAGCTCTTTCGAGCTGCTGCCTGGCCTGTATCGCGTCGCCGCGCAGCAAGAACGCGTCCGACCAACTCATTTGGAGATGCACTTCCACGCGGTCTGCTCCCAGCGCCTGAGCCTTCGTCACGACAGCGTGATACCCTGCGTCCGCTTCGGACCACTGCCGGGCCTGGGCACGGAGTTGAGCAGCTCGGGCTCGGAGCCATAGTGCCACGTCGGTACAATGATTCCCATCGGCCAGCTCGGCTGCACTCTCGAGCTCTTTCCCAGCGGACGCGGGATCGCCTGCCAGCTCGCGATCACGGGAGGACTGATAAGCCTCGGCAAGCGCGCCGTGAAGGAGTTGCGCCACCGTAAGGCCTTGGAGCGTCGGCAACAGGCTCCAGCGTCGGATCTCCGGTCCTCGGACTCCTTCGACAACAACCCCGCCGCGCTGAACGTCATCCATCTGGACATTCAGCCAGTCGAACGGGGTGCGAAGATCTCCTCGCGCGACGCAGTCCCCCTCGGCACCGGGGGCTCTGCACCAGGAAAGCATCCGATCGCCTGGCATCAATCCGGCGCGAAAGGCTGCGGATTCCGGGGTGACGGTCTCGACGACCAACCCCGGTGCGGAGAACGGGCAGAGCGCAGCCTCGGTAGCGGCGAGGGGAGGAGAGAGGGCCAGGAGTCCCAGGAAGGCAACCCGGAAGCTCCTATTCGCGATCATCTTCGTGCTCCAGTCGCGCTTCGATCTCGGCAAGCGCCTTCCGGAGCGCGGGATCTCCGGGCTTGTCGTCAAGAGCTGCCCTCAAGTCCTCGCGAGCCTCGAGCCACAGCTCCAGGCTACGGTCGATCTCGGCGAGCAACGGCAGAGAGTCGGAACCCTCGGCCGCGAGGACCTCGCGGGCCTCCTCGCGGCCGGTATCTTCGTTCAATGTGACGATCTCAGCCTCGCCCTGAGCGACCCCGCCGGGGCGGTCGAGCGTACGGACCGTCCACGAATAACGATGACCGGGCTGAAGTGTGCCGGCGGGCACCCGCGCCATCATTTCAGACGTTTCAATCGCGAAGACCGCTGTGCCCTGTCTGTCTTGCACCTCGATTCGATACCGGTCCGCACCCTCGACCGGCCGGAAGAGGAGGACAACCGTTGAGGCCAGCGCCGCCGCGCCGCGGCTGGGGTAAAGCCCTTTGATCCGTTCGCCGCGGATGCGCACGGCGCCGGCGCGCGGGCCGGCATGGTCGTGCTCCCGGATGCGTGCCAGATGGGGGAAGGGCGGAACGGCGGGTAGCGCGCGGACGTCGCCAGCGCGGGATCTGAGGTCCGCAGCCCCGAGGGTTACGTGCGCGCCACCCCCCAGCGCCCAGCGCTTTCCGGAGGCAAAGGCGAGAGCCAGGTGGGCGTGCGGTGCAACTTCGAGGTCCGCTCCGGCGGGCAAGCGATCGAACAGGGCGATGGGATTGCGGGGCTGTCCGGGAAGAGTCTGAAAAGCCTCGCCGGTCAAAGCATAGACGATCGCCGCCGGGGCCGGTGGTGTCGTGGAGGGTGGAGGGGCTGCGATCAGGGCAGAGAAGAGGAAGAGGAGACTCTGATTCATGGTGAGGAGCTCCCTTGGAAGGAGAGGAAACGGCGGAGCGCCAGGCCGCCGGCGAGACCGAGCGCGGCGACCAGGCACGAAGCGGTGACTGGGAGCAGAAGCCCGGTGCGCTCGAAGATGGGAAACGAAACGGCCGCGTAGAGCACTGCGAGAACGGTCAGATAGAGAGCGGCGCGGCCGGCGTGGCCGCCCTGGAGGATCGCCAGGGCCGCGCCTCCCGCGAGGAGCGCTGTCAGGAGGAGGAAGGGCAGCCGCGGCGCCGCGCGGATCGGCAGGCCGGCGAGGATGGTGTCGATCTGCAAGGCTTGCAGGGCGAGACCGGAGACCGCGCCGGTGCGGCCCAGGGGGACGGGGATGTCGTGGCTGTCGTCGACTGCGTCAGGCAGATCGATGCCGACGAGGACGAGGCGGTCCTGGAAAAGCTGCGGCTGCCTGGCGAGAGCGGCCGGCAGGTCTCTCCAGAAGAGGCGGGGATAGCGGTTGCTGTCGACCCGGTGGTCGATGCGGAACGCGGTGCCGGCGGGCCGCCGAGGAGCAGTGCCGAGATCCGCCGCGGCATGTGCCGCCCAGGACGGGGTCTCTCCTTCCGGATCGTTCCGGAAGGAGAGCCGACCGATGCGGGTGATGTGGTCGGGGTCTTCGTCGAGGTTCACGAAGCCGAAGAGCTCGGCCGCCTGCCGCGCTCCGAGCGCGGCGGTCGTGAGCCCGGAGATGCACTCCGTGCCGCCGACCTTGCCGTCCGTCCCGGAATGGGCTGCCAGGGTGAGCTTCTCCGGATGGCGGAGAACGAGGTCCGTGAAGGCCGGGGACTGCCGCCATTGGGACGGCAGGACGAGATCCACGGCCACGCCGCGGGCTCCGGCGGCGAGCACCGCCGAGAGAGCGGCGCCGATCTCGTCGGCGCGGCCGGCGAGGGGGACGGGGCTGTCGCGCTGGCTCTTTTCGTCCAGGGTCAGGAGGAGGATGCGGGGATCGGGATCGCGCGGAGACCTCTCGAGGCGGAGATCGTCCAGCCGTCTCTCGATGGGGGGGAGACCCGCCGGAGGCAGAAGCAGGCCGGTGGCGAGGGCGCCCGCCGCCACCGCCGCGGCCAGAAGGAGCCGGCGCGGCAGCTCGGCTCGCCTCCGGGCCGCCGCCGCGGACTGCTCGACGGCGCGGCGCAGGCCCGCCACGAAGGCTACGGCGGAGGCGGGGCGGCGGGCGGGCTCTTTGTCCAGCGCCTCGCGCAGAGACTCCCAGACCGGCGCGGCGAGCCCGGGCACGGGAGGCTCGTGCTGGAGATGCCCGGCCAGCACCTCCGTGGTCGAGCCCGTGAACGGCGGCCGACCGGTCAGCATCTCGTAGGCGATCACTCCCAGGGAGTAGATGTCCGAGGCGCGGCAGGAGGTCCCGCTCCGGATTACCTCCGGCGCGGCATAGAGAGGCGTGCCGAGGAGAGCGCCGGTCGCGGTCAAGCGCGCGTCGCCGGCCGCCTGCGTCCCCGCCGGCTCGCCCGGCGCAGCCTCCCGGGCCGGCGCCGCGATCTCGGCGAGGCCGAAGTCGAGCACTTTGACCCCGGCCATCGCGACATTGCCCGGCTTGAGATCGCGATGGAGGATGCCCTGCGCGTGGGCGGCGTCGACCGCCTCGGCCAGCGCCTCCAGCAACGGCAGCGCCCGCGCCGCCGGCAGCGCGCCCTCCTCGCGCAGGAGATCGGCCAGGGTCTGGCCGGCCAACAGCTCCATGACCAGGTAGGGGACGCCGGTGTCGGCATCGACGCCGAAGTCGGTCACCTCCACCACATGCGGATGGCGGAGGCGGCCGAGAGCCTCGGCCTCGCGCTGAAAGCGGGCGAGCGCCTCGGGATCGTGCGGCGCGGCGCGCAGCAGCTTGAGCGCGACGTCCCGTTGCAGGCCGAGGTGGCGCGCCCGCCAGACCACGCCCAGCCCTCCCTCTCCGAGGCGCTCCTCCAGGAGATACCGGCCGCCGAGCAGGCGTGGCTCCGGCTGGGGCAGGGGGACGGGAGACGGTGAAAGCGCAGGCATCATCAGATTCGGAGACGAAAGACCTCCTGAATCTTATGACTATGCATGCACTTCTATTTCTTCCACCCTTGTCGTGTCGAGGTCTCGGCCTAGAGCCCGGCTTCCGAGCTGACCAGCGACAAGAAATGCCGGAGAGCCATGACGCCGCCCCGGTACTCCTCATGGACCCGTGCATGGTCGACGGACGCGTAGCCATGTGCGATGCGGTTCCGGAGCCCGATGGCACCGCGCAAGGCGGTGGCAAGCTCCCGGTCGATCGCGCCATGCTCAGCCAGCAGGTCGCAGGTCGCCCCGGCATCCTCGGGGACATTCCAGCCGGCATCGGAGACCCAATGAGCTGCGAGGTCGATGCACTCCTGAACGGCCAGGAAGAGATAGAAGGACGCCAGATCCCGGTTCTTCACGTCGGCAAGAAACTCTTCTGCCGGCCGGGAGAGGATCTCCTCGGCATCGTTCAGCCAGGAGCCGGCGCGCCCCACCTTGCGGAAGACCACGTCAACTTTGACCATCTACGACCTTTTCCCGCAGGCGCCGGACAACGCCGGCGGCGATCTTCCGGTGCGTCGGCGCCCAGTCCCACCAGTCCACCATGGCTCTGGCCTTGAAATCGGTCCACAGGTGGCCCTCGCGCTGAAAGAGAAGGGTGCGGCTCTTTTGGAACGGCAGTAATTTTCCGTGTTTTCAATGAGATAGGGAGGATTGGGGCGGTCGAAAAGCAGCCTCTTCCGGCACCTATGGGATGGGTGGCGGGAAGGGGGG
>Ga0307506_10000079_pt1 | contig 40366 bp, 28 predicted proteins | sample 25_S_MG_FD_202175 | JGI IMG/M metagenome (GOLD analysis project Ga0307506, IMG submission 202175) | Soil microbial communities from Populus trichocarpa stands in riparian zone in the Pacific Northwest, United States - 25_S | ecosystem: Environmental > Terrestrial > Soil > Riparian zone > Trees... | reverse complement strand
TATTTTCAAGAGTTTACGCCCCCGGGGGCCGCCGGATCCGGGGAAAACCCTCAAACATAGGCTAGACCGGGCTAGACCCGTGGCAGGCTCTCTTCCCTTCGGCCGGGCCGGGCCGAGGGGAAGCGGTCTCCTCCTGCCGGAACGTGACAGTCTGTCGCCCTTACTGCGTCGTGAAGCTGCCAAAAGTGCAGATCGGCCGGCTGAGGCCCGAGCGGGGGTCGCGATCCCACTCCTCCTGAGGGTTATTTTTCTCGAATTCGACCCGATCCAGTATCTCCTTGGCACAGAATGGCCGGCCGCTCACTGACCGCAGGAGCGGCGGCAGGCTCTGTGGATTGACCTTGGTTCCCAGCTCGCCCATATGTCCCCGCACCGGGATCCGGAAGCTGCCCTGATCGATTTCCTGTGCCGACAGATTGTAGTAGCGTCTGAAGTGAGGCACTGCAACCAGGTTCTCCTTGTTATTGTAAATATCGCGCGCATATGCGAGCGGAGTCAAATTCCCCAATAAAACATCTACAACCCGCTCTCCTTCCTTCGGCGCCAAGTACATCGATCGCTTGGCGTACGAGTTGCCATACTTGCTCACAGTTAGAGTTGCGTACTGCTGGTTGATTGGAATCTCAATGACGAGGATGTCCGCCAAGGCCTGTTTACACGACCAAAGCTTTGTTCCGCCTTCGGTGAAGGTAAGGGAAGAAACCTTCCCGCAGTTTTCTGCCATGTGGAACGTCTTTATCCGGCCCTTGATACCAGAAAATGTTAGAAGTGCGGCGATCTGGTTCGCTGCGGGACGCAACAAAACGTCCGACTTGATCACGCCGGCCTTCTTGAGGATGTGCGCCATGGTCGGCGTCCACGAGATGTCAGAGGCCTCTCGGCCATCATCCGGCAAGGCGCCTCTAATGTGGTGGAACCACAGAGGGTCCCAACGATCGTCCACACGTTCCAGTACCCCCGCGTCTCCGCCGTCGATAGTCACCTCCTCGTTGTCGAGGTAAAATCCGCGGATCTTCCCTCTGCCACGGATCTTGCCCTTGATAAGTCTTCCCTGGTCGCCCCGAAGTCTGTGAGAGTTACAGCCTTGTGCCGAGGTATCACAGATCAGAATGGGGTGATGCTCACAATTCTGCGGCAGGACCAGGGTCAGGCTGTCGCCGTAGGGATCGTTCGCCAGGGCGACCAGCCCCATCACGAAAAGGCGGAGCGTGAAAGACATGAGACCTCCCTCTGGGTAGAAAACTGTTGATTTCTCATCCCTTGACTGGGCAGCTCCCGCCCACCAGGACGAAACCCGCCCAGGCTCGCGGTGCGCGTTGTGTTACTTCCCCACTGTGCAAAAACAAGAGCTGCGCCTCGCGCAAGGCTCGCGCGGCCGAGCCGTGCACGCGAAGGCGCTCATGAAAATATGTGAAGAAAACCGAGCCGGCGCGATCGTCGACACTCCAGAGACTCCCGACGCCGGCGGGAACGCCGGCCACGAGAAAGGGCCGGATCAAACTTTCGATTCCTTCGCTCCGCGCCGTCATGGATCGGGCCGTGTCGCACCCTGACAGGACGACCAGCCGGGTGCGCGCAAAACGCTGAGCTGAGATCTCGTGCGCAAAAAGGAGCCCCCCGTTTGGGTCGCCCTCTCCGGGAGCGAGGAGGAGCTTCGAGAGCTCGGGTTGCTGAGCGTTGACTACGGCGTGGCCGACAAAATGGAGGACGTCATGACGACCTGTCTCGTTGAGCAGTACCTGCCGGGTGGCCGCGCCACCTATCACGAGGTCCGCGCCAGGATAGAGGGCCGCTACACTCCGAGCTTCTTTCTCAGCCGCAGGCAGATCAGGCAGGCCGGGGACCAGGCGGCGATCAAATGTCGGATCTCCGACGACGAGGAGCCGCGGCTCCCCCGCCGAGGCAGCCAGCCGGCAATCCCGCGCCACGCAGCTCGCGTACAAAGCGGCGCTCGGCGCGACCGTCACCTCATGCCGTTCCACCAGATACTCATGCCGCGCGGTCGACCAGAGGGCTGCGAAGGGAACGCGGTGCAGACTCTCGTCCGGTACAACGACAAGAGCCCGGTGGGCGTCGAGCTCGCGCTCTACCGGTCCGATCAAGAGATCGTAGAGGGTGCTCAACCCCCTCTCCGGGTGAGCGCCGCTCGCCTGCTCCACCCAGCGCTCGATCACGTGCCTCGCGATCCGCTGCTCTCTCCAGCGCACGTGATCGCGATCGATGAGCCAGATCAGCACCCTGTCCGGCAAGAGGGCATACTCGACGAGCGCCGTATCCGCCGGCAGCCCACGCTGCACCTCTGCCAGGGAAGAGGCGGCTGCAACGGTCGGTGCGGACTTCACACCGGTGCCGAAGGGTCGCCGCGTCGCATCCAACAGGGCACGGGCACGGTTCGCCTCACCGACGACGAAACCCTCCGCCCAGTCTTGCCGGACGGAGACCTCGAAATCGAGCAGGCGCTCATAGAGCTCGTCGGCGCGCTCCGCGAACGAGATCGCCGACGGCTCAGTGGAGATCTTCCGCCGCTGGCGCTCGACTTCCGCGATTCCCGCCCGCCAGTCGGCTTCGGCCTGGGCCGGCTGGCCCAGGCGCAGATGGGCCAGGCCACGGGCAAGGTAGAGCCGCGGGAGCCTGCCAGAATAAAGAGTGGCGCGGCAACGCACGAGAGCCGCGTCGAGGGCGGCGAGCGCGGCGGCGGGCTCGGAGCTCCGCACTTCGCCCGTGAAGAGGAACAGGTCGGCTTCCACAATCTGCCGGAGGGGACCGAGGCTGATCCGCGCGATCAGCGCATTCGCAGCGGCAAGGTCGTGGAGCGCTCGCAACTTCTGGCCTGCCTCGGCCTCCATACCGGCGCGGACGACCTTTGCCTCCGCGAGCGTGACCGGCGATCCCTGCTCTTCCGCCGCGCTCACCGCCTCATCCTGGAAATCGATGGCGACGTTCGGAAACCCCGCCTGGAGAGCCGCGAACCCTGCCCCTTGAAAGATCGCCTGGGCTCGTCTGGGGTCGCGCTGGGATCCCGTGGAGTCGAGAGCTCGCAACATCAATCGCCAAGCCTCTTCCTCCTCGCCCAGAAAATGGTGATGTACCTCCGCCTGAAATTGTTGGACGACCCCGGCGTTCGCTTGCTCCCCCAGGTGCGCGAACCTCCCTTCCGCCGCAGCGTAGGAGGTGAGGGCCGCGGTCGGTTCTCCGCGGACGAAGTGGGCTAGCCCCTCGAGCCAGCCGATTCGCCCCAGCAGGGCGGGATACCGCTCCAAGTCCTGAGTCCCACAAAGATGGTCCAGCCCGGCGATCACCGAGGAATAGAAGCCTGACTGATAATCGCAGACCTGCACGAAGAATTCCGCCCAATGTCTGAAAGCGCTGCCACCTGCCGCCAATCCGGCGCCCGCTGCCACGAAAGAGGCGCGCGCCCGCGCCAAGTCATAGACGTCATACTCGCGCCGGGCGCGCTTGAAGTCTTCATGCCCCTTCGCCAGAGCCGCCAACCCCAGCCGATCGGCAGCTCGCGAGGCTCTCTCGATAGCGAAGACTGCGTCGGCGACCATCAATTCCCCATGCAACCCCGCGAGAGCGAGACCAAGAGCGCGCGCTTCGGCAAGATCCCGCTTCGCTTCGGTCTCTCGGCCTAGCCGTTGGTCTTCCCCCCAATTTCCAAGCAGAGCTTCGGCAAGCTCCCGCGCATCCTGCGGCCAGCGTGCGACGACTGCCATCACAGTACGCTGGTCCCCGGCTGCGCTCGCCTGTGCGAGCTTCTTGCGGTCGTCGGCCCAACTGCGTGCTGAAGACCTCCCCGACTCCGCGGCAAGGCGGCGGCTCGCCTCGGCGCTCCAACCGGTACGACCGTCGAGGGTGAGGTAGCCCTGCCACGCTCTCTCTGCAGCAGAGTCGAGGGAGAGGAGCTCAAGGCTCAGCGCTTGATTGAATCGAGCTTCAGGGAGAGCCGGTGAGGCGCGCACCGCACGCTCGGCGGCATCCAACGCGCGCAGCAGATCGCTCGCTCTGTCTTGCATTCGCCAGCGAGCGATGTAGCACGCCGACAAATCGCTCAACAAGCGTGCGTCCGTGGGGGCTGTCGCCTCGAGGTCCGAGATTGCCTCGCCAGGTCGTCCCATCAGCAGAAGAACGAGCGTCGAATCGCCCGACTTCTCGATCCCCAGGGGGCCAGAGCTTCGCCGCAGATCCTCCAAGAATTCTCTGATCCGTTGCTGCGCAGCACGGGGCAGCCGCGCCTCCCCACTCTCGAAGGGCTTATACGGTAAGTGCTCTGCCTGACGAAAGAGCCGGCCTTCCAAGGACCGGAAAGAGCTCACGGACCGCAGACGGCGGTCCTCCTTCAAGGAGGGTTTATAGACGTGAATTCCCCAACCCACCAGAGCGAGTGCCGCAATCCCGCACGAGACCGAAAAGCGTGGACGCATATCGAGCTCCCGGAACGCATTAGCCGCGGGCCAGGTGAGAGATCGATATGATGTTATCGCAAAAAGCCCGCCCCTGCTTGTAGGAAGTTGGCCGGCTTCGGACACAGCGCACAAGACCCGGCCCATCGCGGCCGAACGCCGCTCTTACTTGAAGTACCCCGTCACCTCGAGCAGGAAGTGCGACATGCCGCCCGCCGCCAGGAAGTCCACCGCCAAGTGGGGCTTCTTCATGGCCGGCACGGTGATCTTCCTGGGCGCCAGCATCCATCTCGCGATACTGCCCTGGACCAGCTAGACGACCCATCTCACCCCCTGGCGCGGGCCGGGGGGTGAAGCGTCAGGCCGCCACGCTCGCTGCCTTGTTGGGGGATGCAGTCAGGCCGCCGCGATGTCGGTGCGGGGGAAGTCGTCGCCGACGAAGGTGCGGGGCGCCAATGCCGATCGTGTCCGCGGACCGCAGCTTTTCCACCAGTTGGTAGCGGAGGAAGTCGCTGCCACGTTCGCGATGCGCGTGATGCACGGGTCAGGCGCTCGCGGCGTTCCACCAGGGCACGGCGGACCGCTTCCGTCTTGCTCTCGCCGGCCAGGGCAGCCACCGCCGCCACAAGCTCTTCGACCTCCGGTCTCTTGATGCTCAGTGCCATGCAGGTAGCATCGGTAGAAAACGGGATGAATTCAACCTTTGTCCCGACAGGTCCTCGGACGGGACTCTCACCCGCCAGGCTTTACCTGAAATACCCCGAAACCTCGAGCAGGAAGTGCGTCACCCCGCCCGCCGTCAGGTCGGTCTGGACGTCGAGGCTGCCCGGGGTCGGGCCGTTCAGCCCGAGGACCGCGTTGTTGGCGCGGGTCTGCCCGGCGCTGAAATTGACCGCCAGCACGGCCGGCGGCGTGATGCCGCTCGGGAAGACGCGCACATCGCCGGCGGACGTGGGCTCGACAGCGGTGAGGTTGACCGCCACCGCCGTGGCGTCGGCCGGGATGCCGCAGTTGCCCGCGATGGGGAAGGTGCGCATCGTGCCTGCCGCCAGGGCCGGACCGCCGGTGGGACCGGTGGCGCCGCGGGTGTCGACGATACGGCAGGGGGTCACCGTGTAGAAGAACCCCACGGCCGGAGCGAAATAGGTGTAGGCCGAGCTCAGGGTCCCGCTCTGGGTGTCCGGATTGGTGACGGCGATCGAGACCGTGCCCGCCGCGTGCGCCGGCGTCACGGCGCTGATCGACGTCGAGCTGTTGACCGTCACCGAGGGAGAGGCGGTGGCGCCGAAGAGGACCGTCGCGCCGGTGACGAAGCCGGTGCCGCTGATTCCGACGCCGACGCCGCCCGCGGTCGGTCCGAGCGTCGGCCCGACCGACGTCGCCGTCGGCGCCGGGAGGCCGCCACCGGCCGTAATGGTGAAGTTGGCATTCGAGATGTCGAAGAAGATATTGCCGACGCAGGAAACACGGACCCGCGCCTGGGTCGTCGGCGTGTTGGGGATCGTCACGGCTTCGGTGCCATCGTTGGCGGTCGACGCCGCGAGAGTCGCTGAGAAGGTGGTGCCGCCATCGATCGACAGGCCGATCGCGACGTTGGCGCAGCTCACCGGCGCGGCGGTGGTGCCGGCGACATCCCAGGTCACCGTCTGCACCGTGTTGCCGGTCCAGCTCACCGCGGTGTTGGGCTGGGTGACCGCGAACGGCCCGGCGGCGGCGTTGACCGTCACGGTGGTCGAGGCGAAGCTCACGCCGCCGCCGCCGGTGCGGTTGTCGCGCGCCGTCAGGCGGAATGTCATGGTGCGGTTGCGCGTCGACATCGACTCGCCCAGGGTCGCGGTGTTGTTGAGGATGTCCGCCAGGCGGGGGAAGGTACGGCTCGGCACGGTCAGCGGCACGAACGAGCGGAAGATCGGCCGCGCCGCGGCGATGTCGTCGTTGGGCGGCGCGGCGGCGCCGAGATCGAATTCCTCCCACATGTAGGTCAATGGATCGCTGTTCGGATCGGTCGCCGAGCCGGTGAGGGTGAACGGCGTCTGCCTGGGGATGGTGAACGCCGGACCCGCGTTGACGGTGGGCGGCAGGTTGCCGGTGGCGGTGGTCACGGCGCAGGAGTTTCCCGTGGCGCCGGTCGAGAACGCCACGATCTCATCGAAGCTCTTGGTGTGGAAGGTATCGTCGCTGTGCGGCTGGAGATCCTCGGCGCCGCAGATGCCGGCGTAGGCCATGATCGTGCTGCCGCTGCCCGGCTCATAGGCCGTCGACGCGTTGCGGTTGCCGCCGCCGCAGTTGCTGGTGGTGCCGTTGAAGGTGTGGTTGCCGCCGAACTGGTGCCCCATCTCGTGGGCCACGTAGTCGATGTCGAAGCCGTCGCCCGTCGGGCTGCTGTTGCCGGTGACGCCTTGCGCCTTGCTGCTCGTGCAGGGCACCCGCAGGCCGGCGACCCCTCCCCCACCGGTCGAAAAAACGTGGCCGATGTCGTAATTCGCCGTGCCGATGACGGCGTTGATGTTGCTCTGGTTCTGTCCCAACATCGTGGAGCCGTTGCCGTTGGTATACGGGTCGGTCGCCCCGTTGGTGTAGACGATCAGATTGTCATTGGCGATCAGCACCATGTGGATCGCCACGTCCCGCTCGTAGACGCCGTCGACCCGGTTCATCGACACCGCCATGGCGTTCATCGCGCAGGCGACGGCGGCCGGATTGGGCGCGCAGACCGCTGTCGAATACTCGCCGGTCGCCGCCAGGGCCAGGCGATAGGTGCGGAGCTGAGCCCCCGAGGCGACGGCCGGGGAAGGCGGCAAGCCGATCGCGGATTCCCCATCCACGGCATCCTTCTCTTTCGCCTCCTCCTCCTCTTCCCTCACCTCGCAGCGGAACGTCGACCCGGCCGGCTTACGGCCGTCTCGCTTGAAGTACGAGAGGACATACCGTGCATCCTGGCGGTGATAGGGATCGATGAAGACGGTGCCCTCGGTCGACAGGATCATGGCGTGGAAACCCAGGGAGGTGAGGCTCAGGCGGCCGGTGGCCGTGGGATCGTCGATTCCCCGGGCCGTGTAGGTGCGGATCTCGGGAAATCTGGCCGCCAGCTCGGGCTCCATGATCGGCGACTCTTCGATGCGGAAGAGCCTGTCCGTGCCATCCGGATACGGGAGGGAGAGCTCGAGCGGCACCACCGTGGCCGCCGCCGAGCGCTCGGCCGGCGCGCGCACCAGCAGACCCTCCAGCGCGGCGACGTCGACCTCCAGCGCGCGGAAGTGCCGCGGCAGAGGGATCTCCAAGGCGGCATTGGAGGCATTGCCGCTGCCGCGCACCGGGAGGAGCTCGGGGGCGAGATCGCGGAAGACCCCATCTTCTGTCGCAGCCAGGGCGGCGGAAGCGCAGAGGATCACGAGGAGAAGAGGGAGAACGAGAACGGCTGGAAAACGGCGCGCGGACATGGCAAAACCTTTCAGCAAAGATAAATCCTGAAGCACACGAAGCTGAGCACCATTGTACTCCTCCCTGCGCAGGGGCCAGAGCATGATCATCCGCCCCTCCCCAAGGAAAAATTAAATCCTCAACAAATCTCTGTGGATCGTGTCTCTAGAAGAGAACGCGAGAGCTCTGCGGTAGCGCGCTGCCTCCGGCGGGGAGACTGGAGCGGACGCTCTGCCCGCAGCTCTCGGAAGGAGGGTACTGATGAGATATCGCTGGTGGATCGCAGTGTTGAGCGTGACCGCTGTTCTCGGAACGGCTCTACCGTCTCATGCAGGGCTCAAGGACCTGCTACTTCATCACGGCCAGAAGAAGAAGGAAACGCAGAGCAACATCGATCTCTGCATCAAACAGCGCGCCTGGATCGCCTATTTCAAGGACGATAAAGGTGCGTTGGCTCCGGTTCGCGACACCCAGAACACAGACGACGACCAGGACTGGATCGGCTTACGGTTCACGGACTACGACGGCCCGCGCATTCGCCTTGGCGTTCTCAAGGTGATCAACAAGTCCGCCGAGTCCGAGGAGAGAGAGCAGAACGACAGGATCGAGGTCCCGGTCTCGGGAATCCAGGAAATGTTGACGGTGGCGCTCTATAACACCAGGCGCTTCGACGTCATCGAACAGAAACGCGTTCAGGAGATCGTGGCGCAACAGACGCGGAAAGACATCACGGAGCCCAGCCCGCGAACGATCGTCAACGTCGGCAAAGTGCTCGGAGCGCAGTATCTGGTCTATGGCACGGTCAATGAATGGAACCCGGAGCGCGGGAACCGCAACATGGGCCCGGCAGCGGTCTTCAAGGCCGGCAAGAAAGAGGCCGAGGTCGCGATCACCTTCACCCTGACCGACGTGACCAACGGGCAAATTCTTTTCACCACCGCGGAGCGCGCGCGGCTCGGCGAGTGGAGCTTCGGGTTCGCGGACTCACAAGGTGGGGGAGGCAATACTGCCGCAAAAACGCCCGTCAGCTACGCCGTCAATGCCTGCGCCAACAAAGCGGCCTTCAAAATCGCAAGGTTCCTCCGCGACCGCAAGTGGAAAGGCTCCGTGGTCGACATCAAGGGGCATGACCTCTACATCAATGCCGGCAGCCAGCAAGGGATGTCGCCCCTCACCAAGCTCTCGGTGCTGGCCGTCCAAGGCATTGTCAAAGACGGGGAGAGCGGTACGCTCCTGGGCGAGGATCTGCGCGGCATCGGCACCCTCGAGGTGATCGCCGTGCAGAACGGTTTCTCTGTCGCGCGGATTCTGGAAGGATGCAAAAGGATCAAGAAAGGGGATCGTGTCGAGCTGGCCACTCCACCGGTTCCGCCCCCGACGTCCCCTGAGTGCGTCACGATGGATGCCAGCCAGGCTCCCTGAAGATTCCTGCTTTTCGACGGTTCGGTCAGACGAAGGCTCGCCCTACTGGGACGAGCCTTCGAGCGTCATGGAAGAGCCTGCCACTTTGAGGAGGCGTCCACCCTGTGCCTCGAGGACGAGAAGGAATTTATGGCTGCCCAGCCTGGGCGCTTGGAAATCGAAATAGTGACGGGAAGTGTCCCCGGCGGCGAGCTCGACGCGCCGGCCGGAGCCCGTCGACGGCAGGTCGGATTCCATGATCAAATAGCGCTCTCCCAGGTTGTCAGTCAGGATCGAGCCCTCCTCGTCGAGGACCGCCGAGAGCGGGTGATTGCCGGTGTTCTTGAAGCTCACGGTGACCCGCAAACCGTCATTGTCCCGGCGCGTGATCGAGAGCACCTGCCCCAAAAGGCTGGAGATGTCGGCGCTTGCATGGAGAGGCTCGACAGGAGCGGAGCTCTCCGGGCTCTGCTGCTGCGGCGGCGCCGGAGCCGGCGAGGAGCTCTGCGGAACGATGAGGCCTTGCGGTTTCGAGCCCGACGATTTCTGCTCCCGGCTCGTGACGGCCGGATGAGCATTGCCCGCTCTGGCTTTCAAGCCCGGGGCTCCCCCTCCGTCCGGAGCGGGTTTGTCCGTCAGCGGGCTCTGAGCCGGGCTCAGCTCGTTGTGAACCGGTGGCGGCTCCTTGGCAGGAGCGATGACTTTGGAGTAGAGGACGAAGCTCACCAGCGCCGCACCGCCCACGCCGTACGCGATCTTGAGCGCCGGCCCCCGGCCCGGAGAGACCCGGGCGGGTGCCGGGGGAGGGAGCGCAGGCGCCACGGGTGCGACCACGGGCGGCGCCGCCGGAGCCGGCCGCTCCGCGGGCTTCGCCACGAATACGTTGCCATCGGGCATCCGCAGGAAGAGCACGGGCGTCGCCCATTCGAACTCTTCGGGTCTGGCGGAGTGGATGGCCTGCCGGCCCTCGGTGAGCGCCTCGTCGATTGAGTCGCCGCCAGCCAGATTCCGGTAAAAGGCCGTGCTAAAGCCGATGGCGGCCAGGTCGGAGATCGGTTGCTGCATGGCGACCACGGCAGGCACACCGCCGTAGACGAGCGCCGTGGCCACACCCCGGAAGGGATTCGCGCCTCCCTTGTGCCGGGCTCTCGCCGTGTCGCAAGCATTGAGCACCACGACCCCGAGGGAGCGTGAATCTCTGAGCTTCGTGGCGAAAGCCTTGCCGCTGACCAGCTCAGGAGAGCCGTCCGCTCCTTCAAAGGCAAGCATCCCTTCGCCGCTCCCGGAATCGAAGGTACCGTGGCCCATGAAGTGGAGGACATTGTAGCTGTCGCCAGACAGAGCTTCGCGCACGGCTCCGACGGAAGCGTGGCCGAGGAACCTCACCTGGACCACCCCGGAGGAGCTTTGATTGAGCGTTTCGAGCCGCCGCGACTCTTCCTCGAGATTGAGCGGGTCCATGCCGTGCGGGGTGGCGGCGACGGCAAGAATCCGCAGCGGCGGCGTGAACGGGATCGGCTGCGAGGAGCGTGGCACGTCGAGATAGCGAACCAGGGACGTCTGGCGGGAGAGCGCGAAGAAGTCTTCCGTCTCGCCGTCGCAGAGGAGCTCCCAGGGCAGATCGGCGAGCCCACCTGTTTCTTCGTCGCTGGGGTCGAGCTTGATCTTGAGTCGCAACCCGAGGCTCGGCGACATCTCGAGCTGGCCCAGGCTCTTGTCGAGGAGAGAACGGACCTGCCCCTGGAAGACCGAACGGAAAAGCTCCGTGCCGATCTCGAGAGGAGGCCGCGCGCCCAGGGGCGAAGGAGCCTCCTCGCAACTGAGATTGCGCGAGATGCCAGAAGAGGAGAATGGCGCCGCCACTCCGGCGAGCGCAGGAAGGGAAAATCCTACGACGCCCTCCCCGAAGGGAGACTTGAGCACCCGGGCCCGGAACCCACCGCGGGGGCTGGAGTCAAACTGGAGCACGAAGTCTTCAAAGCGCATTTTCCTCTAAGACACGTGCCGTTCCATCTTTGTTGAGTGCGGAGACCGCCCACTCTCCCTGCGAAACGATCCCTGCTAGACTCGCCACCCTCTGGAGTCCCTGGCGTCGAAAGGAGAGACGGATGAGAAAGCTGCTGTATGTCGCTGCAATCCTGTTGTCCCTGGCACTGCCGCTCACGGCGGCTCAGGACCCGGGGCAGAGCCCGGTCCGCACCGTGATCAAGGCAGCGCGTGTCTTCACCTCCACCTCGGAGAAGCCGTTGACCCCGGGCATGGTCCTCGTCGAAGGGGATCACATCGCGCAGGTCGGGCAGAGCCTGGCGGTGCCGGCGGGCGCGCAGGTGATCGACCTCGGGGACGCGACGCTGCTGCCCGGCTTCATCGACGCCCACGTGCACATGTCGATGGAGATGGGGGACGATTTCTACCGCGACTTCTACCAGAATACTTTCCGCTTCCCGACCGAGCAGGCTCTCTACGCCGCGAAGTACGCCAAGGTGACTCTCGACGCCGGTTTCACCACCGTGCGCGACCTGGGCTCGGCGGACTTCATCTCGCTCGGCCTGCGCAACGCGATCAATGCCGGTGTCACGGAGGGGCCGCGCATGCAGATCGCCAACCACGGCGTCGGCTCGACGGCCGGCCATGCCGATCAGGCGCCGTTCCCGCCCGACCGCATCCATCCCCTGGGGACGCTCGAAGGGATCTGCAACGGCCCCGAGGAGTGCCGCGAGGCGGTGCGCTACCAGATCAAGTACGGCGCCGACGTCATCAAGCTCATGCCCTCCGGCGGCGTGCTCTCGCTCTCCGACCCGGTCGACGTCCCCGAGCTGACGCAGGATGAGATCAACGCCATCGTCTCCGAGGCGCACGCCTGGCACCGCAAGGCCGCCGCGCACTGCCACGGCGACGAGGCCGCCAAGATGGCGATCGCGGCCGGAGTCGACTCGATCGAGCACGGCAGCTTCCTCAAGGACGACACGCTGAAGCAGATGAAGGACAAGGGGATCTACCTCGTGCCGACCCTCTTCGCCGGCGCCTGGGTGGGCGAGAAGGCCGACAAATTCCCGCCGGCCATCGCCGTCAAGGCGCGGGCCGCGGCGGCGGCGATGCAGTCGATGTTCCAGCGCGCCCTGAAGATCGGCGTCAAAGTCGCCTTCGGCACCGACTCGGCCGTCGAGCCGCACGGCCTCGACGCGCGGGAGCTCGCCCTCATGGTGAACAACGGCATGACCCCGGCGCAGGCCCTGATCGCCGCCACCGCGAGCGGCGCCGACCTCCTCGGCCTGGCCGACAAGATCGGCACCCTGGAGCCCGGCAAGCTCGCCGATCTCGTCGCCGTCCCCGGCGACCCTCTGCAGGACATCCGGCAGACCGAGAAGGTGAGCTTTGTGATGCAAGGAGGGAGGGTGGTCCGTTCCGCCCCCTTCGCGCACCCATAGAGGGTAGAGGCACTGTTGCGACGGCGCTGTTCGTGGAGAATGCGCCCGATCTGCAACATCCCGCCGGAAAGGAACCAAAGATGATCCGTCTTCGTACCCTCCTGCTCCTCCTCGCCATCACCGGGCTGCTGATCTCGAGCGCGCCCGCCTCCGCCGCCCCCTCGAGCCTCCCGGAGGGGCTCGCGGCGTCGGCCCCCCTGCTCGCCCTCGATGCCGGCCAGTGCGCCGCGCCGGTCAAGAGCTTCGAAGCGTCCGTCCCTCCGAACGACTTCATCCTGTGCTCCTGTACGTTCTGCAGGGCGAATCCCGACGTCGACTGCCAGGTCAGCCCCTCGGGCTACTCGATCCTCTGCGCGGATTACTCCCGGCTCCACAACTGCTGAGACGCAGCGAGCCACGCCGGCGGTCTTCACCGGGAGGGCCGCCGGTCTTTGCACCTGTCCGCCGTGGCTCGTTGCGATGACCTCCTCCCTGTCTCGTCCTTCCCGCCGCGAGGCACCTTGTACTTAGAGGGATGTCGTCAGGGGAAAACCCTTCCGCTGATTTGAAGAGGAGAATTGTATGAAAAAGAAGAAAGAGAAGCTGCGCCAGCTCAGCCTGAGCCGCGAAACGATCCGCAGTCTCGACGAGCCGAAGCTCACGGAGGCTGCCGGAGGTGAGGCCGTCATCTGTCCCACGGACTCGCTGACGTGGACGGGCGTCGATGGGGGAGGCGCCCTGGAGAAGTGAGGCGGAACGGGGCCGCAGGCGCGGGCGGCGGCCCCGTCGACTCCATGGAGCGCCTTATGGGGATGGATGCGCGGCGCCGGCCAGCGACAAGAGCCAGATGTCGCCCTCGTCCGTCGTCCGCACGGTGCAGAGCGTCCGGCCGCCCTTCTGGATGCCCGCGCTGACATACGAGGAGTGAAGCGGCGGAGAGAGGACGGTCCTCACGTCTCCGCTCGCCACGCCGACGGTCCGGATGGCGCCGGCGTCGGTGAAGAGGATCTGCCGGCCGCCGTGGAGGAACACCGGATTGTCACCGCTCCCGGTCAGCCGCCGGTAGGTGTCGCCGGCGAGGGACCACAGGACGATCCCCGGCATCGGCGACTCGTCGCGGCGGAGCAGCGTGCCGGCGAGGAAGCGGCCGTCGTCGGACCAGGATTGGCCGGCGAGCACCTGGCCGCCTTCGAGGGCCGGCAGGACGCGTGGCGCGGAGCCGGGTTTCGCGAGATCGAGGATGGCGGTGCCCCGGGAGCCGTAGGTGAAGCCGATGCGCAGGCCATCCGGCGACCAGAACGGGTTGACCACGGGCTGGTCCGGAAGGCTGGTGATCTGGGTCAGCCCGCTGCCGTCGGGCCGCAACGTCCAGGCCTCGTATTTGCCGCTCCGGTTCGAGGAGAACAGGATGCGGCCGCCGTCCGGCGACCAGCGCGGCGCCCGGTCGCGCGAGAGATCGTCGGTCAGTTGGCGCTGGTCGCCGCCGTCGGGCCGGGTGAGGAGGAGGTCCTCCTGCGGCGAGGCGGAGCGCAGGACGAGCCAAGCGCCGTCGGGCGAGACGTCGCAGGAGCGGATCGAACGGGCGCCTTGAAACGCCGGAGTGGGAACGCCGGTAGTGCCGCCTGTCTCGGCGTCGAAGGAGACCTGCTCGACGAAGCTCCGGTTGTCCCGGGTGGCGTAGAGCAGGAGGCGGCCGTCGCGGGAGAGGCTCGGCAGGGCGCTCCACTCGGAGGGGGTGGTGATCGGTTGCGGGGCCGCCAGCACCTCGCCCGAGGTCTCGTCGACCGCGACCTTCCAGAGGTTCATGCTGCCGCCCCGGTCGCTGGCAAAGAGCAGGGACGTGCCGTCGGGGGACCAGACCGGGCTCCAGTTGTAGTAGGCGTCGTCGACCACCGGCACCGCCGTGCCGCCGCCGGCGGGAACGGTCCAGATCGCCCGGCGGGCTCCCGGCAGGGCGAGACCCCAGAAGGCGATGCGGGTGCCATGGGGCGACCAGGAAGGCTGGACGCCATCCTGGACGGCGAGAGACCGCCGCGCCCCGGTGGCGACGTCGATGCGGAAGATCTGGCTGCGCGAGTTCCGCGCCATGGGATCGACAGCGCCTTCGGTGGCGACGGCGATCTCCCGGCCGTCGGGAGACCAGGCGGGATTGAAGCCGAAATCGGTCAGCCGGCGCACCGATTCGCCCGTCGCTCCCATGAGGAAGATGCCGCCGCCGTCGCGCTCGGAGCGGAAGGCGATCTGCTGGCCGCTCGGCGAGAAGGCGGGCTGGGTGTCGTCGGCCGGCGAGCCGGCGGTGAGGTTGATCGGGTTGCCGCCTTCGACGCGCTGGAGGAAGAGGTCGAAGCTCCCCGCCACCGCCTTGGCGTAGACGAAGAAGCCGCCGTCCGGCGCCAGGTTGGGGAAGATCTCGCTCCCCTGGAGGTCGGTCAGGCGGGTGAAGCTGGTCGGCTGCTGGGGCGGCGCCGCCTCGCCGCGGCGCCAGAGCAGGAAGCCGGCGAGGCCCAGCGCGGCCAGCAAGCCCGTCGCGAGAGCGAGGATCACGGGCAGGGAGAGCCGCCGGGCTTGCCGGACGACCGGCATTTGCTGGGTCTGCTCGCCGGCCGGCGAGAAGATCCGGCTCGCCGTGGAGGGCAGATCGAGAGCGGCGCGCAGGTCCGCCAGGACTTCGATCGCATCCGCATAGCGCTGCGCCGGATCTTTGGCGAGCAGGCGCGAGACGATGCGCAGGAGCTCGCGCGGTGCCTCGGGGCGGAGGTTGGCCAGGGATTCCGGCTCTTCGTGGAGCACGGCGTAGACGATCGCGGTGCCGGTGCCGCCGAGGAAGGGCCGCCTGCCGGCGAGCATCTCGTAGAGGACGACGCCCAGCGACCAGACGTCGGCGCGGGCGTCGACGTCCTCGCCCCGCGTCTGCTCCGGCGCCATGTAGGAGGGCGTGCCCAGGGCGGAGCCGAGGCGCGTGGGTCCCACCTCTCCCGAGAGCTTGGCGATGCCGAAGTCGAGGATCTTGACCAGGCCGTCGTCGGTCAGGAAGAGATTCCCCGGCTTGACGTCGCGGTGGATGATGCCCTGGCTGTGCGCCTTGGCGAGCCCCTGGGCGGTCTGGGCGGCGATGTCGATGGCCTGGTCGATGGGCAAGGCGCCGCGGGAGAGCCGGCGTTGCAGGCTCTCGCCGTCATAGCACGGCATGGCGAGGAAGAGCATCCCCTCCTCGCTCTCCCCCACTTCCAGGATGGTGCAGAGGTTGGGATGATCGAGGGCCGAGGCCGCCCGCGCCTCGGTGAGGAAGCGCGCTTTGCATTCCGGATCGCGGACGAGCTCGGGGGCCAGGAACTTGAGGGCGACGGAGCGGCCGAGCTGGGTGTCCTCGGCGCGGTAGACGACGCCCATGCCGCCGCCGCCCAGCGGCTCGGCGACGCGGAAGTGGGAGACCGTGCGCCCGGAGAGGAGAGGGTCCGCTTGAGCGGGACCGGCGGCGGCCGGCTGAACGGCCGGCTGGAGAGGAATACCGATCTCACGGCGGGTCGGCTCCCCCTCCGGCTCCGCTTGATCAGACTCTCCATGTCCCGGTCGGCCCGGGTCCGCAGACGGCAGGTCCATCCTCTTCTCCCACCCTGAGCGCGTTTTTGGTGACGGATGATCTTAGCAGACCGGCGGCAGACGGGCCGGGCTACGCTTCACGCACCCGCCGCGCGGCGTCGCGGCCGGTGAGGTGGGCGCCGTGGACGGTGCCCGGGTAGGCGGCGCTGGCGTGCTCGCCGGCGAAGAAGAGCCGGCCCTGCACGGGCTGGGCGAAGGCATCGTTGGCGTCGCTGTCCGAGCCGACGGCCCAGTAGGTGTAGGAGCCACGGGTCCAGGGCGACCGGATCCAGTCCGAGGCAGCGGCGCGGAGGGGGCTGGGGACCGAGCTGCCGAACATCTTGCGGATCCGGGGCAGGATGCGGCCGGCGGCGCGGTCCGGCGGCAGGCCGTCCAGGGCGCGGGCGAAGTCGCCGGTGGTGTTGACGGTGAGGATGGGCTTGCCGGTGTGCCGCGACGCGTCGCTGAGCTCGAAGGGCTCGGGCGCCAGGGACCCGAAGAACTGGATCTTGCGGTCCCAGAAGACGTGGGGAAAGAGGAGCGCCAGCCGGTGGACGGCGCCGAAGCCCAGGCTGGCGATCGCATCGCGCAGCGTGGGTGGGAGCTCTGGGGTGAAGCGGACGCCCGCGGCCTTGAGCACGCCGAGCGGCAGGGCCACCACGCAGCGCGCCGCCTCGAAGGTGCCGCGGCTGGTGGTCACGCGCACCGCCGCCGCTTTACCCCCGGCACCCCCGGCACCGCCGCCGCCGAGCTCGACGGCATGCACGGCCGTGTCGAGGCGCACGTCCAGCCCCTTGGCCAGCCCCTGCGGGATCTGCGCGTAGCCGCCGGGAAACAGCACGTCGTCCCCCGGCAGCTCCTCGTCCTGGTCGAGCTCGGTCGAAGAGATCTCGGAGAGCTTCAGGGTGAGCTCCAGCTCCAGATTGGTGAACTCCTCGTAAGCGAGGATACGGCGGTCCGGAGCCGGCAGGCCGGCGCCGGCCTTGATGTCCTCCAGGGTCCGGGCGAAAGACTGGTCCTCGTCGAGCTCGCCCGAGGCGTACTGCTCCGCCTTCTCAAGGATCGACTCGTAGAGCGCGTCGACGCGCTCGACGTCGGCGTCGGGGATCGGGCGGCCGTCGATGTCGTAGAGGCGGAAGGATTCGTAGTCGGTGGCGAGCCGGGCGGCCTTGTAACGGTCCGCCAGGGCGGAGATTGGATTCCCCTGGATGCCGTGGATCCAGGTGGCGCCGAGGTCGACCGGCGCGCCGAGGGAGCGGTCGGTGAAGATCCGTCCGCCCAGGCGTTTGCGCGCTTCGAGGACGATGACCTGCCCCGGTGCGCGATAGCCATACTCGTCCACCAGCCGCCGCGCCGCCGACAGGCCCGCCATCCCGGCACCGAGGACGAGCACCTTCTCCTTCGGCGCCGCGGCAGGGAGAGGACGGAGCCGGCCGGGGACCATCGCGGCGGCCAAAGCTCCGGCACCGAGCTTGAGGAAATCCCTGCGGGTTGTGAAGCGGCGCATTCCGCCGGAGTCTAATACAACCGCGGCCGGCCGCCGGGAATGGGGATGTGAGCAGCCGGGACTCGTCAAAGTCACCGCCGCCCGCCCCCTCCCCCATCCCCTCCCCCGCGCGTGCCCCCAGCCCACCCACCCCGAGCGGGAGAGGGGCGCCACCACCCAAAACAAAGAAACAAAAGTCCCGAGAAGCCGCTCCGCAGGCGTTCCCCTCTCCCGTTCGGGGTGGGCGGGAGGGGGACGCACGGGAGAGGGGGCAGGGGGAGAGGGCCTCAGGAGGGCTTCGCCGTCGACCTTAACGGAGCCCTGCTGTGAGCGGCCGGAGGGTCGACACGAGCCGGCGCTCCCCTCCGGATGCTCGCCGCTGTCCGGCAGTACTTCATGGCTGTCCGGCAATACTTAACCGTTGTCCGGGAATACCTCACCGCTGTCCGGCGATACTTCACCGCTGTCCGGAAATTACTCGCCGCTGTCCGGGAATACTTCAGTGGGCGCCCGGGGATGAAAGCCTACTCGCTCCGCAGCGCCTCCAGCGGATCGATCGCCATCGCCCGGCTCGCCGGGGCGTAGCTTGCCAGGGCGGCGACGGCGGTGAGGAGGAGGGCGTTGCCCGCGAAGCTCAAGGGATCGCTGGCGGTGACGCCGTAGAGGATGCTCGAGATGACGCGGGTGGCGCCGAGGGCGAGGAGGAGGCCGAGAGCGATACCGACGAGAGCGAGGCGGACGCCCTGGCCGACGATCAGGCGCAGGACGTCCTCGCGGCGCGCGCCGAGGGCGACGCGGACGCCGATCTCGCGCACGCGCTGGCTCACCGAATAGGAGAGCACGCCGTAGACGCCGATGGCGGCGAGGAAGAGGGCGATGGCGCCGAAGACGCTGAACATGCCGCCGAACAGGCGGTACTCCCAGTAGCCTTGCTGGCGCAGCTCTTCGAGGGTGTAGACGTCGTAGAGCGGGATGTTGGGATCGGCGGCGCGGAGGACGGCGCGGACGCTCGCCGTCACCTCGGCGGGCGCGGCCGAGGTGGTGCGCAGGGTGAGGCCGTTGCTCGCCACCTCCTGGTAGGGGTAGGGCAGGTAGGCGCTCGGCTGGATGGGCTCGTTGATGTCGCTGTTGGAGTAGTCGCGGACGACGCCGATGATGGTGAGCCACTTCCCCGCCTCGCCGCTCTTGAGCCGGAACCGCCGGCCCAGGACGTGGCTGCTTTCCTCGCCGGGGAAGAGCTTCTTGACGAAGGTCTGGTTGACCACGGCGAGGCCCGAGCGCTCGAGCCCCTCGCGGTCGGTAAAGCTGCGCCCCTGGAGCAGCGGCACGCCGAGGGTGCGGAGGAAGTGCGCGGTGACGCCGGCGTAGAAGATCTCCGGCTCGTGGCCGCGCTCGACAGCCCTGCCGTCGAGGACGATCGCATCGCCGCCGCCGCCGCCGGAGAGAGCGATGTTGTTGGAAACGCCGGCGGACTCGATGCCGGGGACCGCCTCGAGACGCTGGACGAGGTCGTCGACCCGCCGCGCCTTGGTGCCGTCTTCCTTGTAGGGCTCGCCGGTGAGATAGAAGCGCATGGTCATCAGGTGGGCGGTGCGGAGGCCGCCGTCGCTGTTCTGCAACGCCAGGAAGCTGCGCGAGAAGAGGGCGGCGAGGACGAGCAGGACAAGGGCGAGGGCGACCTCGGCGATGACGAGGCTGCTGCGCAGGCGGTTGCGGGCGACGCTGCCGCCGGCGCCGCGGCCACCCTCCTTGAGGGTGTTGTTGAGATCGGTCTTCCCGGCCTGGAGCGCCGGGGCGAGGCCGAAGAGGAAGCCGGTGAGCACGGCGAGGGTCAGGATGAAGACGAGGACCGGTCCGTCGATGGTGAACCGCATCCAGTAGGGCGCCTGGTTCGAAGCCGGGATCGCCGCCTCCATCCAGCGGATGCCGAAAAAGCCGAGGGCGATGCCCAGGGCCGCGCCGGCGAGGGCGATGAGGAGGCTCTCGGTGAGGAGCTGGCGGACGATGCGGCCACGGCCGGCGCCGAAGGCGGCACGGACGGCGATCTCGCGCTGGCGCGCGGTGGCCCGGGCGAGGAGGAGGTTGGCCACGTTGGCGCAGGCGATCAGCAGGACGCAGGCGACGGCGCCCATCATGGTGAGGATGATCAGGCTCATCTCGTCGCTGGCCAGCTCGTCCCGCAGCGGCAGCAGACGCACACCGCGCCCCTCGTCCGTGTCGGGGTAGAGCTGCGCGAGCCGCCCGGTGATCGCCTTCATCTCCGCACCGGCCTGGCCGAAGCTGACACCGGGCGCCAGGCGGGCGAGGATGGAGAGGTCGCGGTCGCTCCTCTTCTCCTCCTGGACGACCGGCGTCAGTGGGATCCAGGCGAGTTGCTGATAGGGGAACTTGAAACGCGGCGCCATGACGCCGACGATCGTGCGCGGCAGGCCGTTGACGGTCACCGTGTGGCCGATGATGGTGCGGTCGCCGTTGAAACGGCGCACCCAGAGATCGTGGCTGAGGAGGAGCACGGGCGGCGCGCCGGGGCGGTCTTCGTCCTCCCGGAAATTGCGTCCCAGGGCCGGCTTCTCGCCGAGGATCGCGAAGAGGCTCGCCGAGATCCCGGCGCCGAGGACGCGCTCGGGCTCCTCGCCGGTGGAGCCGGAGAAGGCGAGGCTGCGGGTGTCATAGGCGCCGATCCGGGAGAAGGAACGGCTCTGCTCGCGAAGGTCCCGGTAGTCCAGGTAGGAGACCTCGCCGCGCTGGACGTCGTTGGCCGGCTGCGTCCCATGGAGAGCCACGATGCGGTCGGGGTCGGCGTAGGGGAACGGCCGCAGGAGGACGGCGTTGACGACGCTGAAGATCGTCGTATTGGCGCCGATGCCGAGGGCGAGGCAGAGCACGGCGACGAGAGTGAAACCGGGGCTCTTGGCGAGAATCCGGACCGCGAAACGCACATCCTGCGCGAAGGTTTCCATGGCACGGAGTCTCCTCTGTCGCCTTCGACTACGCGCGGGGCTGGTGGCAAGTTTCAGGATATTTCAGGAACAAGTGAAGCGCTTGCGCTACAATCGCGGCACACATGACAGAAGCGACCATCCCGCTGGGACCTTTCCGGCTCTCCCATGTCATCGGCCGAGGAGGAATGGCCGAGGTGTGGAGCGGCGTCCACGTGGCGCAGGGCGTGCCGGTGGCGGTCAAGGTGATGACCAGCGAGCACCTGCGGGACGCTCAGTACCACGCGGCGTTCCGCAGCGAGGCGCAGGCGGTGGCGAGCCTCGACCATCCCGGGATCGTGGTGGTGCTCGACCATGGCGAGGTGGGCGCCGAGTCGGAGGATGCCTCCCGCGGCTTCCTCGGGCGGGGCAGCCCGTACCTGGCCATGGAGCTCGCCGACTGCGGCACCCTGGCCGAGGCCTCGCTGGAGATGACGTGGCCCAATCTGCGCTCGATCCTCCTCTCCCTGCTCGACGCCCTGGCGCACGCCCACGCCCGCGGCGTCGTCCACCGCGACCTCAAGCCGAGCAACGTCCTGGCTTTCGGGCGCGGTGAGGGGCAGCGCCTCAAGCTCGCGGACTTCGGCCTCGCGCAGGCCGTCGAGCTTGTCGCGGGCCGCCAGGACTCGACCGAGTTCGTCTGCGGCACGCCGAGCTACATGGCGCCGGAGCAGCTCCGCGGCCAATGGCGGGACTATGGTCCCTGGACCGATCTCTACGGCCTCGGCTGTGTCGCCTGGATGCTGTCCTCGGGGCGGCCGCCGTTCTTCGAGATGGGCCTCCTGGAGCTGGTGCGCCGGCAGCTTGAAGAGGAGCCGCCGGCCTTCCAGCCGTTCCTCCGCGTGCCCGCCGGCTTCGAGGACTGGCTGCGCCGGCTGCTGCGCAAAGAGCCGGGGCACCGCTTCGTGCGCGCGGCGGACGCCATGTGGTCCCTCCTCAGCCTGGGCGAAGCCCCGACCCAGGACGTGCCGGCCACGATGACGGCGATGGCGGCCAGGGCGACGTCCGTCGCCGCCGACGGGTCGACGACCATCGGCCCGCCGGTGCAGGTGACGACCGCCGTCGGGCCGCGGGACGTGCGGGGGGTGCGCTCCTCCGGTGCGGCGATGGCGGCGATCTCCGAGATGCCGGAGCCGGCGGTGTCGGAATGGCTCTCGCCGCCGCTGCCGGAGACCTGGCACCAGCCGGCGGTCCGGCCGCCCTCGATGCAGCTCATCGGCGCCGGGCTCGGGCTGTACGGCCTGCGCACCGTGCCGCTGATCGGCCGCAAGCTGGAGCGCGACGTGCTGTGGGCGGCGCTCGCCGTGGTGCATGCCACGCGGGAGCCGCGCCTCGTCCTGCTGCGCGGCGCGGCGGGGAACGGCAAGACGCGTCTCGCCGAGTGGATCGCCGAACGGGCGCACGAGGTGGGCGGCGCCATCGTGCTGCGGGCGTCCCACGGTCCCAGCCATGGCGCGGCGGACGGCCTGCCGCGGATGTTGGCCCGCCACCTGCGCTGCATCGGCCTGTCGCGGTCGGAGGTCCTGGTGCGCACGGAGAGCCTGCTGCAGCCCTGGCGGGTGAGAGACGGGGACGAAGCCGCCGCGCTGGCGGATCTGATGGTGCCGGGCACGGCGGCGAGCGAAGAGGCGGCGCGGCCGGCGCGGCCACAGACGGCGGTCGAACGGTTCGTCCTCTTGGAGCGCCACCTGTGGCGCCTGGGCCGCCGACGGCCCATCCTGATCCTTCTCGACGACGTCCCCTGGGGGCTGGAGTCGATCGCCTTCGCCCGCTTTCTTCTCGAGCGGAGCCGTGGGCGGAGCCGCGCCGACAGCCTGCCGGTCCTCCTCCTTCTCACCGCGCGCGACGAGACGCTCGCCGAACGGAGCTCCGAGGCGGCGGCGCTCGCCGATCTCGTGGCGCTCCCCGGTGCCGCGACGGTGGAGGTACCGCCGCTGCCGCCGCGCGACCGCGCGGCTCTCATCCACGAGCTCCTGGGGCTCTCGGGCGAGCTGGCGGAAAAAGTGAAGGAAAGGACGGAGGGCAATCCGCTGTTCGCCGTCCAGCTCGTCGGCGACTGGGTACACCGCGGCCTTCTGGAGGTGGGCAGCGCGGGGTTCCTGCTGCGTCCCGGCGCCGCGGTGCAGATCCCGGACGACCTGCACCAGGTGTGGGCGGACCGCGTCTCCCGCCTCCTCGAAGGGCACCCGCCGGGGACGCGGCAGGCGCTGGAGATCGCCGCCGCCCTCGGCTCGTCGGTGGACCGCAAGGAATGGGAGAAAGCGTGCGCCGCCGCCGACCTCCCCGGCACGCCGTGGATCGCCGAGAGCCTGATGGCCAACCGGCTGGCGCTGCGCACGCAGGACGGCTGGAGCTTCGTGCACAACATGCTGCGCGAGACCCTCGAGCGGATGGCCCGCGAGACCGGCCGCTGGCCGGCGCACAACCGCGCCTGCGCGGCGATGCTGGCACCGCGGGAGGCGGAGGGGGAGCGCGGGGTGGCCGAGCGGCTCGGCCGCCATTTCCTGCTCGCCGGGGAGTGGGCCGCCGCTCTGGAGCCACTGTTGCGCGGCGCCCGCGAGCGCCGGGAGACCAGCGACTACAACCTCGGCCAGGCCCTCCTGACGCAGCGCGACGAGGCGCTCTCCGCCCTCGGCGCGGCGCCCCGCGATCCGCGCCGCGGCGAGGGCTGGGTGCTGCGCGCGCGCATCCACCTGCACCAGGGGAGCCTCGACGAGGTCTTCCGCTGGGCCGGGCAGGCCGTCATGGGAGGAGTGGACGGCGACTGGGCGGCCATCCGCTCGGAATCGCTGCGTCTTCTCGGCGACGCCGCCCGCCGCCGCGGCGATCTGACCGAAGCGGCCCGCCTCTATGAGCGCTGCACGGCGGTGAGCGGCGATCCGCACGGCGCCGCCGGCAGCTTTTGGGGCCTGGGCGACGTGGCGCGCCAGCGCGGCGACCTCGCCCGCGCCGCCGCTCTTTTCGAACAAGCCAACAGCCTGTACGAGGAGATGGGGGACATCCACGGCGTCGTCGACCACTGGATCGGTCTCGCCGACGTCGCCCGGCAACAGGGAGACCTGCACAACGCCGAAAGGTTCTACCGCAAGGCCGAAGGGCGCTTCGCCGAGCTCGGCAATCAGTACGGCACGGCGCGCGGGCGCAACGGCCTCGGCGAGGTCGCGCGCATGCGCGGCGACCTCGCCCGCGCCGCCGATTTCTACACCGGCGCCCTCACCCTGCTCACCCGCCTCAGCTCCGCCGACGAGATCTTCCCGCGCGTCAACCTGGCCCTGGTGGCGCTCGCCGGCGGCGACTTCACCGCCGCGGCGACCTCTCTCCACGAGTGCCGCGAGCTCCTCGCCGAACGCGGCTGGGGCGGTCTCCACACCTGCGTGCGCGCCGCCCTCCTCCCCTGCGCCGCCCGCGTCCGCGACTGGCAGGCCTGGGACGAAGGCTACGAGATGGTGGCCGCCGTGCTCCAGGAGAGCGGGATGACCGAGCCGGACGTCACCTGGGCGCTCGGCCTGGCGGCGGATCTCACCGAGGCGGCGGGAGACGAGCGGCGGGCGGAGGCGGCGCGGTGGCTGGCCCGGCGCGGGGACCCGCCTCAGCCCTGAGCGCCCTGGGTGGCGAGGGCGCTCGCGATCGCTCCCGCCATCGCGTCCACCACCTCGTCCATGCTGAGGTCCGAGGTGTCCACGAAGACGTAGCTGGCATCGCGGGTGAGCGGCGAGTCGGCGCGGGTGCTGTCGCGGTGGTCGCGGCGGGCGAGGTCGGCGAGGACCTGCTCGTAGGAGAGATCGCGGCCGGCGGCGGCCAGCTCGCGGTGGCGGCGCGCGCCGCGGACGTCCGGGCGAGCGTCGAGGAAGAACTTGTGCGGCGTATCGGGAAAGACGTGGGTGCCGATGTCCCGCCCTTCGAGGACGCCGCCGAAGCAGAGGGCGGCCTCCTGCTGGAGGGCGACGAGGCGCGCGCGGACCGGTTGATAGGTGGAGATCTTGGAGGTCGCCTCGCTCACCTCCGAGGTGCGGATGCGCGGCTCCACCGGATGGCCGTCCAGGAGCACCTCGAAGCCGCCGTGATCCTCCCGCTCGTGCAGGGTGACGTCCGCCACCGCCGCCACCCGCTCGACGGCCGCGCGGTCGGCCGGGTCGACGCCGCTCGCGAGGACTTTCAGGCCGATCGCCCGGTACATGGCGCCGGTGTCCAGGAACGGCACGCCGAGGCGGCGGGCGAGACGGCGGGCGGCGGTGCTCTTGCCGACGCCGGAGGGGCCGTCGATGGCGACGATCAGCGGTGGGTGCGGAGCCGTCATGAGGTCAGCGCCCCCGCCGCGGCCTGCCGGCAGGTTTGTGCGAGCCGGTCTTGCGGGTGCCCCGCGGGCCGGTCTTTTTGCCGGCGGGTTTTCCGGCGGACCGGCCGGCGGGCTTGCGGGCGGGCCCCATCGTCGGTTTTCCCGAGGCACGGCGGAGGGAGGACGGGCGGGCGGACCCGGTGGCCGGCTTCGCGGCTTTCTTCGCGGGCTTCCTGGGCTTCTCCGGCGGCGCGGCGGGAGCGGCGGCTTTCACCTTCTCCGCGCGCCAGGGCCGGCTGCGGTCGACTTTCTTGGTGCCCGGGGCGGGGAACGTCCGCGGCGCGGCGGGCTTGGCGGCCGGCTTCTTTTTCTCGGCGGACGCCGTGGCGGTGGTGGGCGCCGCCTTCTTCCGGGAGGTGGCCTTGCGCAGCTTCTCCACCTCCGCCTCGGTCAGCTCGCGGACCGCGCCCAAGGGCAGGTCGGAGTCGCGCAACGGCCCGATGGCGATCCGGCGCAGCTTCAGGACGCCGTGGCCGATACGGTAGAACATCTCGCGGATCTGCCGCGTGCGCCCCTCGGTCAGCTCGACCGTCCACCAGGAGTTCTCCCCCTCCTTCTCTTCCGCCGCGCGGGCGCGGGCGCGGCGCTTCTCGACGCTGCCGTCGCCGTAGCGCGGCGAGATGCGGCAGGGATAGGTGCGCCGGCCGTCGATGGCGACGCCGCCGCGCAGGCGTTCGAGCTGCTGCTCGGTCGGCCGACCCTTGACCTTCACCTCATAGACCTTGACGCCGCCGTAGCGCGGGTGCGCCACGTGCTGGGCGAAGTCGCCGTCGTCGGTGAGGATCAGCAGCCCTTCGGTGTGGAAGTCGAGGCGGCCCACCGGCACCAGCGCCTTGCGCAGCGTCACCGGCACGTAGTCCATCACCGTCGGCCGGTCTTCCGGATCGTTGACCGTGGACATGACCGCCTTGGGCTTGTTGAGCAGGAGATAGTGGAACGCTCCCGTGTGCGGCTGTACGCGCTTGCCGTCGAGCTTGATGGCGTCGCGCTCGGGATCCGCCTTCGTCCCGATCTCCGCCAATTCTCCGTTGACCGTCACCCGGCCCTCGCGGATCAGCTCCTCGGCCTTGCGCCGGGACGCCAATCCCGCGCGGGCCAGAATCCTCTGCAGTCTCTCTTCGCTCATGTCTCCCCCGAGTCTATACTGCCTACTCCGCTCCACCGTGGTTGTGCAAGTTTGACACCGGCCACGGCAGGGGAGATAATTGAGAGGCCTAGTTAGGGCGCTGGCCGAGGGTTTGGGGGATACCCCGATCGCCGATGACAGCCAGCCCACTTAGCTAGGTTTTTCATTTTTGGGGCTCCCAGAACCATTCACTAAACTTCGGGAAGTGTTTGTTGACCGACTGAGAGTACCCTCGCCAGTACCCTGGCTCCCTTCTCTTCACGCCAAAAGCTTTTAGCTTCTCATAGAGGTGATCGACGACAGCAAGCTTCGTCTGGTTGCTGCTCGGACACAGCGACTGGTACACAGCGCCCGTGAGGAGGTCGCAGAGCTGCAGGCATTGGTTCGCGTCCTTCCATGAATCCGTAGGCTGGAAATCTTTGATGCTGCAATTCCTTCTTGCATTGCCGTCGCGATGGAACGAAAACCGGTCGCGAAGGCTGGAGATGACATCGTAGCCGTACAGGATTCGAAGACGGTCCAGGTAGAACGTGGCATTCGCGATCTTGTTAATTTCAGGCTGGAGAAGCATCTCGGCCCACTTCTTGTAGGCCCGGCGTTTCTTGAGGGCATCGGGCTCAAAGGCGGTTCCGAAGAACCGACCCTGATACTTGGACCAGTCGACGACTACGCATCGAAAGATGCTGTCGCTGATGAGGAATCTGTCGATCCACGCCTTCCCTAGGTTCAAATCGCGCAGCGATTTGAATTCCGCGAAGTGTGTCTCCTTGTAAACGGCTGTCCGCTTCTTGCTGCTGTTCAGATAGCTCAGTCCGTCCTTGATCTTACAGAGATCCGGATGGAGGATGGAGTGGTCCGGCACGAACAGCATCCCGATGACGAGCCAGTCGTCACTCTGGGTCCCGGACTCATCAGCGTAAATCCGCAAAACGGTGTCTCCTGGAGAGAGGGGCGGAGCTCATGAAGCCTCCTCGGCGTCGTCCGCCTCCGCTTCAGCGATCTCGGCCGCCTCACGCAGGATTCTCTCTTCTCGATCGCCCCCGTCATTCAGGGAAGCTTCCGGCGGGGCTTCCACCAGAGACGAATCCGGCGCCACCGCGTCCAGGGTCGCCTGGCTCAGCTCCGCGGACGGCCCGAGATCCCTGCCGACCTGGCCGAAGGTCTCCTCGAACTCTTCGAGGGGCGGCAGGTCGCGCAGGCTGTTGAGCCCGAAGTGGACCAGGAACTCCCGCGTCGTGCCGTAGAGGAACGGCTTGCCGACGACTTCCTTGCGGCCGGCGATGCGCACCAGCCGGCGCTCGAGCAGGGTCTTGATCACTCCCGAGGGGTTGACGCTGCGCAGCTCCTGGATCTCCGGACCGGTGACCGGCTGCCGGTAGGCGATGATCGCCAGCGTCTCCAGGGCCGCCATGGACAGCTTGGTGCCGCTCGCAACGTCGAAGAAGCGGCGCAGCCAGCCCGCCATCTCGGGCCGCGTGGCGATGCGCACGCCGCCGCCGACGTCCTCGACGAAGACGCCGCGCGTCAGCTCTCCTTCGACAGGTTGCGCATAGCGCAACAGGACGGCCTCCAGGGCTTCCATCGCCTGACCGTGCTCCTCCGCGTCGAACATCTCCAGGAGGCGCGTGCGCGGCACCGGCTCCGAGGAGACGAAGAGGACCGCCTCGATGGCGGCTTCCATGTCGTGCCTCTCTGTCATGTGAACACGACCTCCATGTCCTGCGCCCCCAGCTCCCTCGTGGTGCGATAGAGCAGGATGTCCCCCGCCTCGGTCTGGTGCACGCGGACGAGGTTCAGCCGCGCCAGCTCCAGCACCGCCAGGAAGGCGGCGATCGCCTCGGCGCGGCAGGCGCGGTGGCGCAGGTCGAAGATCAGGTCGAACGGCCGGCCGGCGTCGAGCTCGCGGAGGAGGCGGTCGAACTGGCCGCGCACCGAGTACTCCTCGCCGGTGAGATGGAGCGGCGGCGGATGCTCCCGCTCGTAGCGCACGAGCGCCTGCTTGAGGGCGCCGAGGAGATCGAACAGGGAGACCTCGCCGAGCTCGATCTCCACTTCCTCGGCGGGATCGGGCTTGGGCAGCGGTTGCGGCTTGCGCGTCCAGATCCCCATGCGCAAGCGGTCCAGCTCGGCGAGCGACTGCGCCGCCTCCTTGAGCCGCCGGTACTCGAGCAGGCGCTCCACCAGCTCCTGCCGCGGATCTTCCCCGGGCTCGCCCTCCGCCTTGGCCGGCTTCGGCAGCAGCATCTTGGACTTGAGGTGAATGAGCAGCGCCGCCTCGTAGATGTACTCGCCGGCGAGATCGAGGTTGAGGTCGTCGGCCAGAGTCAGATAGGCCTGGAACTGGTCGCAAATCGTCGCCACCGGGATGTCGGTGATGTCCACCTTGTTGAGCTTGATCAGGTGGAGGAGGAGATCGAGCGGCCCCTCGAACACCGGCAGGTGGACTCGCCAGGACTCCGGCAGCAGCGTCGACGGCGGCGCCACGGCGGGCGCCATCACCAGCAGCTCGGGCAGGGGCGCCTCGGCCTCCTGGTCGTCGGGCGCCTGGGGATCTTCCGGCTCGCTCACAGCCGGCCCAGCAGCTTCCGGTAGTCGAGCGTCATGGCGGTGCGCACGAGCTCCATGGTTTCCTCGGCGCGCTCCCTGGCCTTGCGCGAGCCTTCGACCAGGATGTCGTAGACGGTGTCGCGGTCGAGGGCGGCGCGGCGGGTGCGGATGGGCTCGAGGTAGTCGATGAGGATCTGCGCCAGGAGCTTCTTGTCGTCGACGCAGCCGATCTCCGCGGCGCGGCACTGCACCGCCACCCTCTCCTGCACGTCGGCCGGCGAGACCAGCTTGTGGAACTCGTAGAGATTGCAGACCTCGGGACGGCCCGGGTCCTTGCGCATCTGGCGCTGCGGATCGGTGAACATCTGCTTGCACTTCTCGCGGATGGCGTCCGGCGTGTCCGACAGGTTGATCGCGTTGCCGTAGGACTTGGACATCTTGCGGCCGTCGATCCCCGGCACCTTGGGCGTCGGCGTGAAGAGGGCCTTGGGCTCGGGGAAGACCTCGCCGTAGAGATGGGTGAAGCGGCGCACGACCTCGCGGGACATCTCGATGTGGCTCGCCTGGTCCTCGCCCACCGGCACGAAATCGGCGCGGTAGATGATGATGTCCACGGTCTGGAGGAGCGGATAGCCGAGGAAGCCGTAGGTGGCCAGATCCTTGTTCTCGATCTGCTGCATCTGCTCCTTGTAGGTCGGCACCCGCTCCAGCCAGCCGAGCGGGGTCAGCATGGAGAGCAGCAGATGCAGCTCGGCGTGCTGGGGCACCATCGACTGGACGAACAGCACCGACTTCTCCGGATCGAGGCCGGCGGCGATCCAGTCGGTGATCATCTCGAGGGTGTTCTCCGCCACCTGCGACGGGTCGGCGTAGTCGCTGGTCAGCGCGTGCCAGTCGGCCGCGAAGTGATAGCAGCGATAACGGTCCTGGAGCTCGACCCAGTTCTTGAGCGCTCCGAAATAGTTCCCCAGATGGATCTTCCCCGTCGAGCGCATGCCCGACAGCACGACTTTCTGTTCCGTCACGATCGCTCCCTCAAGACAAAATGGAACCTGCGGACCGGGCGCCGAGCCCGGGCGGGGTGATCATACCGCGAGCCGCCCCCTCCCCCATCCCCTCCCCCGCGCGTGCCCCCTACCCCCCACCCCGAGCGGGAGAGGGGCGCCACCACCCAGCCCCAAAAAAAGCAGCAAGAGAGGATGGTCTCCCCTCTCCCGTTCGGGGCGGGCGTGTGGGGGACGCACGGGAGAGGGGCCGGGGGTGAGGGCTATTTTCAACGCCTGCGCGGCCCCTGGGCCTTCTCGGGGGTGCGCCGCGGCGGCTCGGGCGCGAGGGGGGCCGGCGGGCCCGGCAGCGGATCGAGGAGGCCGCGCAGGATGCCCCGCGCCTTGGCGCGCACCGAGCGTGTGTTGCCGCGCGGCAGCTCGCGCAGGAAGGCCACCGGCAAGGCCAGGAGGTTGGCGGCCAGGAAGGCCGCGAAGCCCAGCGGGCCGGCGTGGCGGCGCACCCAGATGGCGTTGCTCCGGCCGGTGTGGAAGGTCTTGGTCGGCGTGTACGAGCCCTTGGTCGAGGCGGCGACCTTGTGCCAGATGCGGCTCTCGGGCGCGTAGCGCAGGCGGTAGCCGGCGTCGAGGGCGCGGCGGCACCAGTCGGCGTCGTCGACGTTGATGAAGTAGGCGGGATCGAGCCCGCCGACCTCTTCCAGCACGTCGCGCGGGATGAGCAGGCAGCAGGTGGTCAGGTAGGTGACGTCGCGCGGCCGGTTCCAGCGCGGGCTGTCGGTCTTGCCGCGGCCTAGCTCGACGGCGACGGTCTCGCGGATGCGCAGGCGTCCGCCGGCGGCCCACAGGCGGTCGCGGGGATCGAAGTAGTAGATCTTCGGCCCCGCGGCGCCGACCCGCGGGTCTTCGCAGGCGTGGACGAGCGGCGCCAGGAAGCCCGGATCGACGTCGACGTCGGTGTTGAGGAGGAGCACCCAGCCGACCTCGGAGGCTTCGAGCGCCTTGCGGATGCCCGCGTCGTTGCCGCCGGCGAAGCCGAGATTGGCGCCGGTCTCGACCAGCTCCAGGCCGGGGCGCTCCTTGCGCAGGCGCGCCGGCGAGCCGTCGGTGGAGCCGTTGTCGACCACGATGACGCGCAACGCCTCGGCGCCGGTCACCTGATCGAGCGACGCCAGGGTGGCCAGCGTGTCGGCCGCGCCGTTCCAGTTGACCAGGACGACGGCGATCCGCGCGCCCGGATCGCGGCGACCGTCCGGATGGCGCCGATGAAAGCTCTCAGGCACCGGCGCTCTCCACCGGCGCCGTTCCGGGCGGCGGCATCGCGGCCAGCCGGCGGTCCAGATTCGCCATCAGCGCCTCGTTCTCGGTCAGCACGCGCCATTCGAGCTGCAGCGCGCGCGCCTGGCAGGCCAGGGTGACGAAGAACAGGACGTGGTGGATCCACGCCGGCAACGAGCCGGTGGCGGCGCCGCCGCCGAGGATGAAGGTGGCCATGGCGGCTCCCATGGCCAGCATCAGCATCGGATAGGAGGCGTTCTTGAAGCGCTTGGTCTCCTCGACAAGCTGCTGCTCCAGGCCGAACTCCTTGACCGCGTCCTTGATCGCCTTGCCGGTGCCGATCAGGTAGAACATGATCCAGCAGTGCGAGAAGAGGAGGAGCAGGCAGGAGGCCAGGGCGACCAGCACGTGGCGCTGCATCTCGGGGCCGACCGGCCCGTGCAGGCCGTAGCCGAGAGCGGCGGAGGCAAGGAGTCCGATCGTCGCCATCAGGCCGACGATCAGCAGGGCACGTCCCATCATGGCAGGGTTCCTCGATCTGATTCCGCGATCCGATTCAATTCTTGCATTTCAATTTCCCGCATCCAGGCCGCCGCGGCATGGGCCGGGCGAAACTCCGCGTCCAACCGCCGCCGTCCCGCCTCCCCCCGCCGCCCCGCTTCCTCCGGGTCCGTGAGCGCTTCCGCCAGAGCTGCGGTCAGGCGGGGCGGATCTTCCGGAGGCACCAACCATCCCGTGCTTTCGAGCACGACTTCCGGAATGCCGCTCACCCGGCTGGCGATCACCGGCAGGCCCGCCTCCATCGCCTCCAGCACCACCAGCGGCATCCCTTCGTAGATCGAGGGTACCACCAGCGCGCGGGCGCCGCGCAGCAGGCCGCGCACTCTTCCCGCATCGCAGCGCCCGAGGAAATGGACCTCGCGCTGCAAATTCAGCTCCGCGGCCCGGTTCTCCAGGGCGGCGCGGTGCTCGCCGTCACCCGCCACCAGCAGCCGGGCTCCGGGGTGCGCCGCGCGGAGAGCCCGCATCGCCTCCAGCAGCACCTCCACCCCCTTGCGGATACGCAGCCGGCCGACGAACAGAAAGTAGCCGGGCTCCGCCGCCTCATCCGTTGCAGACTCCGCGACCGGCAGGCCGCCGGTGACGTTGGGCAGCACTCCCAGGAGCACGTTCTTCCTGCCTTTCAAATAATCGTGCCGGATCTCCTCCCCCGTCGCGGCGCTCGGCGTCAACACCAGATCCGCCGTCCGCGCCGTCAGCCAGCCGAGGGCGATATGCAGCGGCGCCTTGAGCCACCGGAAGCGCCGCTCGACGCTCCCCGGCCGGCCGAGCACCCGGCCCGCCGCCACCAGCGGGCGCACCGCCCGCCGTTCCTCGACGTAGCTCACCTGGAGCAGCGCCACGAGGCGCGGAGGAGGGTCCAACCGCGAGGCCACGGCCGCGACGAGCAGGGCGGCGAGGCCGCCGTCGGACTCGTGCACCTGCACGACATGGGGACGAAAGCGCCGCAGCGCCCGCCACACCGCCGGTACCGCGAACAGAGGAAAGAGCACCTTCGGACCCCGCACGGCGTCCGGTCCACGCCCCAGCACTTCGACGTCACAACCGGCCTCGCGCAGGCCCACGGCCAACTGTAACACCTGTTCGCCGACGCCGGAAACGTCGCGCGGCGGCAGGGTGTTGGCGAGGAGGAGGACCCTCACTGCGTCCATCCCCCTTTCTCCGCCGCCGCCCGCAACGGCGCCAGCTCCGCCTCGCCCAGCCGGCCGAGCAGCTCGCGCGCGTCGTCGCGGGCCTGCTCGACGAGCTCCCAATCCTCGGGGAGGCGGGCTTGGCGCAGGGCCGGTAGGCCGGCCTGGCGGGTGCCCAGGACATCGCCCGGGCCGCGGATCTTCAGGTCCTCCTCGGCGATCTCGAAGCCGTCCGCGGTGCGCGCGAAGACCTCCAGGCGCCGCTTGCCTTCGTCGGTGAGCCGGGGCCCGTGGACCGCGAAGCAGCGCGAGGGCCGAGGGCCGCGGCCGACCCGGCCGCGGAGCTGGTGGAGCTGGGCGAGGCCGAAGCGTTCGGCGCTCTCGATGACCATGCAGGTGGCCTCGGGGATGTCGACGCCCACCTCAATGACAGTGGTGGCGAGGAGCAGGCGCACCTCGCCGGCGGCGAAGGATTGCATGATGCGGTTGCGCTCGACGGCGGGGAGGCGGCCATGAACGACGGCGTACGGCCAGCCGGCGAGCTCGGCCTTCACCCGCTCCTCCACTTCTTCCAAAGAGGTCGCCGCGCTCTTCTCGTTCTCTTCGATGAGAGGCACGACCACGTAGACGCGCCCGCCGGCCTCCAGCTCCTCCTTGAGCTTCTTGAGGACGGCGCGCCGCTTGCCGGCGGTGAAGACCTCGGTGGCCACCGGCGTGCGCCCCGGCGGCATCTCGTCGAGCGTCGACACTTCGAGGTCGCCCCAGGCGGTCAGGGCGAGGGTGCGGGGAATCGGCGTCGCCGTCATCACCAGCAGGTCCGGCTGCTCCGTGCGTTTCCCTTTTCCGCGCAGAAGAGCGCGCTGGCGGACGCCGAAGCGGTGCTGCTCGTCGACCACGGCGAGGCCGAGGCGCTGGAATGCGACGCCCTCCTGGATCAGCGCATGGGTGCCCACGGCGAGCCGGATCTCCCCCGCCGCCAGCCGCGCGCGGAGAGCTGGATCAGCGCGCCCGCCGACGAACAGCCCGAGCCGGTAGCGCTGCCCGAGCAGGCGCTCCAGGCTGGCGAAATGCTGCTCGGCGAGCAGCTCCGTCGGCGCCATGAAGGCGCCCTGGAAGCCGCTCTCCAGAGCCACCGCGAGAGCCAGGGCGGCGACCAGCGTCTTGCCGCTGCCGACGTCCCCCTGGAGCAGGCGGAGCATGGGATGCGGCCCCCGGAGGTCGGCGACGATCTCGCCCAGCACCCGCTTCTGCGCCGCGGTGAGGCGGAACGGCAGCAGGCCGCGCACCACCCCGCGCAGCCGGTCGTCGACGCGGTAGACGAGCGTCCGCGGCGCCGCGGTCTCCCGGGCGCGCAGCAGGGCGAGGTGAACCTGCATGTTCAGCAGCTCCTCATAGACCAGCCGCCGCTGCGCCGGGCTCCGCCGCTCGTTGAGGGCGAGCCTCTCCTCACTCTCCGGGGCCAACCCCGCCGCCTCCGGCGCCCGCTCCGGCCGGTGCAGCGCCAGGAGGGCCTCGCCGAGATGCGGCAGGCCGCGCCGCGCAAGGATCTCCTCCGGCAGATTCTCGGGGACGGACCGCGGATCGAAATCCTCCAGCACCGCATCGATCATCCGGCGCAGCGCCGCCGGTCCCAGGCTCGACTTTCCCGAGCCGAGCGACGGATAGACCGGCGCGATGCGCGCGCTGTGCAGCGCGCGGTCCACCGCCTCGCAGGTCGGATTCATCAGCTCCAGCCCGGCCGGCTGGCCCTCGCGCACCGTCCCATACAACAGATACTCCTCGCCGTCGCGGAGCTGCTGGAACAGATACGGCTGATTGAACCAGACGATCGCCAGCGCTCCGCTCTCATCCTTCAGAACCGCGCGCACCAGGCTGAGCCCCCGCCGCCGCGTCCGGATGCGGCGCACCTCGGCCAGCCGGCCGCGGAACGTCGCGGCCTGCCCCGCCTGAGCCGCCGCCACCGGTATCACCGTGCGGCGGTCCTCCCAGCGCAGTGGCACATGGCGCAGCAGATCCAGCACCGTCACCATCCCCGCCTCCGCCAGCACGCGCGCCCGGGCCGGACCCACGCCCCGAATCTCGCGCAGCGCTGTCTCCGGCGTGATCAGGGGATCTGAAACCGCGTCACCACGACCCCGAAGCGCAGCTCGTCGCCCGACACGACCTCGGACGGGATGCCGGTTTCGAGACGGTTGCCGTTGAGGAAGGTGGCGTTCATCGTGCCGATCTCCTCGCCGACGAAGAACTTCGTGTTGCGGCGGTAGATCTTGGCGTGGCGGCGGCTGACCGAGCGCTGGTTGTCGAGCGGCGAGAGGTCGACGTCGGGATAGATGCCGGTGACCGGATCCTTGCGGCCGACGGTGGTCTCCGGGCCGGCGGAGAGAGGGAATTCCATCCCGGAAAGGGTGTGGATCAGCTTCTCCGGCCCTTCCGCCGGAGCCTGGACGGCCGGCGTCGGGATCTCGCTGGAGACCGGGCTGGCGCTGTTCTTGAACATCGTCGTGCCGCGCAGCAGCTCGTCCGTCTCGCGCAGGCGGCGCGACAGCTTGCGCATCATGCGCACGGCGATCTCCGGATTGTCGCGCAGAAGCTGGTCGAAGGTGGAGCCGTTGATCTGCAACAGGCGCGTGTCGCTGATCGCCCGCGCCGAGGCCGCCCGCGGCATGTCCTCGAGCACCGACATCTCGCCGAAGAAATCACCCTTCTCGAGGACGGCGAGGACGGTCTCCTTGCCGCCGACGTCGTTGAGGATCTCGATCCGGCCCTCGTGGATGATGTACATCTCCGTGCCGAGGTCGCCCTCGCGGAAAACATAATCGCCGTCTTTGTGCTCGATGATGTACCCCGAGGTGGTCCGCTTGGGACCGCCGCCGGGGCCGCCGCTCGTGGTTTTGAACACAGGGTTGTTCATGCGATCGTTTCTTCTCAGTCTTCTCCGCCAGCGAGCCGCAAGCGCCGGTCTCCGGCTTCCAGCGACACCCTCAGCCCCAACGGCAAGGTCAGATTGGGCCGCAGATGCCCGCTGTCGAGCCCCCACGCCAACGGCCAGGAAAATCCTCCGGCGCTCTCTTCGACCAGGCCCGGCCAGTCGACGGCAGGCGGTTCAGCCTGACCGGCTGTCTGGCCCGGTGTCTGGCCGGTTATCTGACTGACGGCGAGATGCCCGATGATCATAGCCTCGATGTTGACGAGATTATCCGACAGCCGCAAGTGGGTCAACATTCTATCGATCCGGTACGGCGGCTCGTTGACGTCCTCCCAGAACAGGACGCTGCCGGCGAGATCGGGAAAGTACGGCGTCCCCAGCGTGCCGGCCAGCAGGCTCAGGCAGCCGCCGAGGAGAGGACCCGCGACGGTTTCTCCCGCCGCCGGCTCGCGCAGCCAGGACTGGAATGGCAGGGCCGCCGGATAGCGGCCGGCCAGGGCGTCGAGGAGCGACGCCTCCTCCGCCGCGTCGAGCCCCTGGGCCAGCTCGGCGGCGACCAGGGGACCGTGAAAGGCGGCGAGATGGAGGCGCTCGACGACGCCGAGGAGGAACGGCGTCAGGTCCGAGTAGCCGACGTAGGCGCGCGGCCGGCGTGCCAGGAGGTCCCAGTCGATGCCGGGCAGCACGCGCAGCAGGCCGGAGCCGCCGCGGGCGAAGAAGATCGCCGGCAGAGCGGGATCGGCGGCGAGACGGTGGAACGCGGCGAGGCGCTCCGCGTCGTCGCCGGCGAAGAGGTCGTGCCGCGAGCGGGCGAGGAGATTGTCGGCCAGCACCGGCACGAAGCCGAGCCGCCGCAACGCCTCCACGCCGGCTTCCAGCCGTTCCGGCCGCACCGGGCCGGACAGGGCGGCCACCCCGACCCGGTCACCGGGGCCGGCAGCAGGGGGGAGAGAAACAGGTTCGATCAAAACGCCGGAGAGCTCCGTAAGCCGAGTTCTGTGTCCCCGGAGCCGAAGCCCCGGCTATCTGTCATTCCTCTAGGACCGGCGTTGCCACCGGCCTCCAGCAACCTACCCGGGAACTGGCCCCGGATCCCGAAGGACCCGGGGGCGGGACAGGCAGCCCGCAGACCGTCCCCCTATTTGGTCTTGCTCCGCATGGGGTTTTCCGTGCCTCCGACGTCGCCGCCTGAGCGGTGCGCTCTTACCGCACCATTTCACCCTTACCGACGCCCCGAAGGACGGCGGCGGTATCTTTTCTGTTGCACTGTCCGTCGCGTCGCCGCGCCTCGCCGTTGGCGAGCATGCTGCCTGTTGGAGCTCGGACTTTCCTCTCCGGGCGGCCCGAAAGCCCCCGAAGCGACAGCCTGGCGCTCTCCGGCGCCCCCCTACTATACCGGGTTCAGAGGATTTCGACGTCCTGCGAATCGCTCTCCGCGCCGTGCGCCCCCGGCGCGGTGCTCTCGCCGGCCCCGAGCCGCCGCTGCACCTCGGCGAGAGCGGCGGGCAGGACGGAGTCTTTCGCCCCCAGGGCGATGGCCCGGCGCAGGTGCTCCTCGGCGTGGTGCAGCCAGCGCGGGTTCTTCGCTTCCAGGAGGCCGAGGAGGGAGAGATAGTCCGGCTTGGGCGTAGTGCGCACCGCCTCGCGCAGCAGCTCGATGGCGGCGTGGAGCTGCTCGGCGGCGGCGAGGCTGCGCGCGCGGTCGTACAGCCGCTGCGCCTCGTCGGCCCGCGGCACCGCCGCGGCGGCCGGCAGGTGCAGACCCGGCTGCTCGCGGTCATAGCGCTTGCGCCGCTCCGGATTGGAGAGCGTCAGATAGGCCTCGGTGACGCGCTCGAAGAGGACTTCCAGGACCCCTTCCCGGCCGACCAGATCGAGGCGTTGCGCATTGTCCGGATGGACCAGGCGGGCCATCCGCTCGTACCCCTCATAGACCTTCAGAGCCGGCGAGACCATCTCGACGCCGAGCAGATCGTAGAAGCTCGCCTCCCCCACCTGGCGCAACAGCGCCGCCACGCGCTCCCGGTGCGCAGACGCGGCGAGGTCCACCGGGCGCTCGACGAGGCTGACGGCAATGCGGCTGGAGAAGAGATCGAGCTCTTCTTCCGAAAGACGGCCACCGGAAGGCATGACGAAATTGTAACATGCTCACCGAAGCACTTCTGAGCCCGACCGCCCCAGGAGATCAGGCCATCGTAGAAAATGCAGCAGGGATGAAACGAGCCGCCGCCCTCCTCGCCGCCCTGGCCCTCCTGCTCGTCGCCGCCGCGGTCCGCCTGCCCAACCTGACCGCCGGCCGTCCCTACATCAATTACGTCGACGAAGGGAATCTCCTCCATCCGGTCGTTCCCATGCTGCGCACCGGCCGCTGGGACCCGGGCTGGTACATGTATCCCTCCCTGCCCCTGATCGCCGCCGCCGCCGCCGCGCGGATCTACGATCCGTTCCGCCGCGCCGCACACGGCGGGCGGAGCCTGCGCGACGATCTGCCGCCGCCGGGCCGGGAGTACGACGTCCTCTCCCCCGAGCTGCTGCTGGCCGCCCGGATCGTCAACCTCCTCGTCTCCCTCGCCCTCGTGGCCCTGGCCGGCCTTCTCGCCCGGCGCCTTGCCGGACAAGAGCGCGGACCGCGCGCCGGCTGGACGGCGGCCCTCCTCACCGCTCTCGTGCCGGCGCTCGCCGTCCGCGGCGCCGTCGCCATGGTCGACCCCTGGGCCGCCCTCTTCGTCCTCGCCGCGCTCTTTTTCACCGACCGCCTGCGCACGGCCGGCCATCCGGCCGCCGACAGCCTGGCCGCCGGCGCCATGGCGGGCTTCGCCTTCGCCGCCAAATATCCGGCCGTGCTGGTCGGTCTCGTGCCGGCCTGGCTCCTCCTCCGCGGCGGCCGGCCATGGCGCGGCAAGCTCCGCCTCCTGCTCCTCCTTGCCGCCGGCGGCGCCGCCGCCGCGGTCGCCGCCATGCCGGGGCTCGTCCTCCACCCCACCGCAGTCCTGGCCGCCCTGCGGCACCAGAGCGCGCTCTACAAGAATCTGGCCTCGGAAGCTCCGCTGTGGAGACAGGCCCTCGTGCGCGCCGAGTGGGACATCCCCTACGGCCACCCCGAGATCGGCACCGTCCTCCTCCTCTTCGCCCTGGGCGGCCTCATCGCCGCCCTCCGCGACCGCGACCTCGCTCCCTCCATCCAAGGCTGGGCGCTCTTCGCCGCGGCCACCCTCCTCCTCTTCTCCCCGCAATCGTTCCAGCCCTTCCGCAACCTGCTGCCGCTCGTCGCTCCCGTCTGCATCCTCGCAGCTCTCCTCTGGACCCGCCTGAGCGCCCGGCTGGCGCGGCTTCATCCCCTCTCGCCAACTCTCTGGACAATCGGGGCCGACGCCGCCGGCGTGCTCCTCGTCGCCGGCCTCTTCGGCCTCCCCCTCGCCGGCTATGTCCAGGAACGCCTGCACCTGCGCGACTCGCGCACCGAGGCGGTGGACTGGCTGGCCCTCCGCCTGCGTCCGGACGATCGCGTGCTCGTCGTCCGCGAGCTCCAGATCCAGCCCACCGAGCTGGCGCGCCTGCACGCCCGGATCGATCTGCGCCCCTGGCCCGCCCTGCTGAAAGGCCTCCGCCGCCGGCCCGTCCGCTTCGTCGTCGCCGGCGAGCCGCCCGCGCAGGGATCGGCCCAGGGACCGGAAACCCTGCCGCCGGAAGATCGCCAGGCCCTCCTCCAGGCCTTCGAAATCCGCGCCCGCTTCGGCGAGACCCCGACGCCCCCCGATCCCGGCTGGTGGCGCGGCAACCGGCAGATCGTCTACGTGCTGGAACGGCGCGAGATCGATCCGCAGGAGCTGCAGGAATAGCCGGCCCTTGGAAGAAAGGTGTCCTTCCAGGAAGTCCGGATTTGCTCCAAGGTGTCCTTGACAGAAGGACACCTTGTCGAGCCAGATTGACCGGGGCCGAGTTTCCCCAAACGACAACTCTCGACGCTTTCTCTTACCCTTTCGTCATCCTCTCCGCGCCTCCATGCCGCTTGGAGCAACGGCACAAGCCTTGCGGAGCACGGGCGCATGGCGGAGATACCGCGTCACTTTCGCCCAATGCTGCTTTCCGAGCTCAAGCAGCCGTTCCACAAGCCCGGCTGGGTCTATGAAGAGAAATATGACGGCTACCGCGCCGTCGCCTACAAGGACGGCCCGCACGTGCGCCTCGTCTCCCGCAATCTCAAGGACCTGACCCGCCAGTTCCCGGACCTCGCCGCCGCCGTCGCCAAGCTCCGCGCGCCGACCCTCGTCCTCGACGCCGAGATCGCCGTCTTCGACGAGCGCTTGGTCTCCCACCTCGGCTATCTCCGCGCCTCCGGAGAGCGGCTCCTCACTCCGCCCGTCCTCATCGCCTTCGACTGCGTCCACGCGCGCGGCAAGGACCTCTTCCGCGAGCCCCTGCACCGGCGCCGCGCCGTCCTCGAGAAAGAGCTGCGCCGGGCGGAAGGCCCCGTCCTCCTCGCCAGGCGCCTCGCCGCGGACGGCCTCGAAGCCTGGGAGGAGGTCAAGGCCCACGGCTGGGAAGGCCTCGTAGCGAAAGACTCCGCCTCCCTCTACGAGCCCGGCGTGCGCACCCGGAGCTGGATCAAGGTGAAGCACAAAGTCCGCATCGGCTGGCCCGGCCAAGGTTCCGAGTACACCCGGGGATGAGCTGCTAGAGAGGAAAAGCACACATAGCAGCAACAACTCGTCGAGCCCTGGAGGGCGGAGATCACACCGCTGTCAAGCTCAACATCAACCGGAGGGAGTCATCCACCAGCCGGAGCT
>Ga0307506_10000078_pt1 | contig 40520 bp, 29 predicted proteins | sample 25_S_MG_FD_202175 | JGI IMG/M metagenome (GOLD analysis project Ga0307506, IMG submission 202175) | Soil microbial communities from Populus trichocarpa stands in riparian zone in the Pacific Northwest, United States - 25_S | ecosystem: Environmental > Terrestrial > Soil > Riparian zone > Trees... | reverse complement strand
CGTTCGCAGCGCCCCCCTCCTGGCCTCCCCCCTGCTCCAACCCTCCCCCTCCCAGGGGGGAGGAAACCTCCGCCCGGCCAAAGTTAGCGCCTATGCCCCCCTGACCCCCCTCTCCCATCGCCCACCCATCCGCCGGGAGAGGGGGGAATCGCACCGTTGCTCGTGCTACGAGGACGGGCGCGGGCGCCCCTCTCCCGGGGGCTGGGCGGGCGATGGGAGAGGGGACGGGGGTGAGGCCCAACGGCGCGGCTCACGCCTCTGTCCCGGAAACCACCGCCTCCAGCAGAAGCCGCAGCTCGGCCGCGTTCCGGTAATCCAACTCAGGTTCCTCGGCGAGAGCCGGATCGCGCTCACCATCGAGGATCCGCTGAAGCTGCCGGACGAGCGCAGTAAAGAAGGGTGGATCGCCAGGCTCGAGCAACTCGTTCAACTGCCGCGCCGCGCTCTCCTCCGTCTTCTCCTGAATCGCCTGGGCAACCAGAGCAAAATACCCGGCCTGATTGCTCTGGCTCACCCCCCCTGCCCGGCGATAGGCCAGATAAGCCTCGATTGCCCGCCGCCGGGCCATCTGCGCGGCTTCGGCCTGGCCGGTGGCGCGTTCGAGATCTTCCAGTATCGACCAGGTTTTCCAGAGCTCGGCGGCGTGGCCATAGGGCTTCTTGCACTCGATCGCCCGCTGGAGCTCCTGCCGGGCTTCGTCGTAGCGGCGGAGCTGGAGCAGCGAATTCGCCAGGTTGCTTCGGGCAAGCCCTTCCTTGGCGAGGTCCTTCAGTCGCACATAGGCATCGGTGGCCTGCCTGTAAAACGTCACGGCCTCCTCCGGACGGCCCATGGTGTCGTAGAGGTTGCCGAGCTGTAGCAAAGAAGGAGCTTGGCCGCCCAGATCATTCTCTCGCACGTGGATCGCCAGTGATTGCCGGTAGGCCTGCTCCGCCAGCTCGGACCGGCCCGCAGCCTCGTGAGTCATGCCGGTCTGGTGCCAGACCGTGGCCACCAGCCGCGGCTCGCCCAGCTTCTCGAAAGCTTCGCGCGAAGTTGCGTAGATCTCCAGCGCTTCCGAAAAGAGCTTCTGGCGAAGCCGGACCGTACCGAGCTGTAATTGATTGATAGCCTCGGACCGGATGTCTTCCCTCGTCCGCGCGCGCCGGCCGCCCTCTTCATAGGCGAGCGCCGCTTCCTCCAATCGGCCCAGATCCTGAAGGCAATCCCCGGTCTCGGTGATGGCACCCCCGGCCATGTGCTCGGCGTTTTTGTCGCCCGCATCGGCCAACGCCTGAAAACGGCGCTGTGCCTCCGCCAGGGGAATCAAGGCGGCTTCGGCGGCCCCCCCTATCTGTAGGGTCCTTCCGAGCCTGAAGTGCATCATCGCCAAGTCGTAGGCCGCCCCGGGGTATGCCGCCTCGCCCACGGCGAGGCCTTTCGCGAGGAGCTCCTGGACGGCTGCATACGCCGCGGGCAGATCGCCACGCTCCGTCATGCGCTCGATGGCGGCGTACTCGGCCAAGAACCGGGCGTGGCTCCACTCCCCCAGTGCCCGGGCTGCCTGCTCCCGAACCCTCGTCGCCCGCGCCAGCGCCTGCGGCCGGCCCAGGTGGGCCACCAGACGTTCCACCTGCCCCGCCAGAGTCACCACCCGCTCCGCCGCTTGGCGGCCCAGACTCCAGGCGAGCATCTCCAGCAGATTGGGCAGCTCCAGCAGCGTCAACTGCGCGGCGAGCCGGGTGTCTTTGAACCATTCTCTATAGAGATATCCCGTCAGGCCGGCCATCGCCTCCGCCCAACGCGAGCGGAGGGCCTCGGCTTCGTCCTCCGGAAGCGCGCCCAGTAGATAGGGCGGCAGGCCGGGGTCGAGGCGCAGGTGGCCATAGCCCATATCCTCTCCCAGGCCGACACCGATCAGCTCGCTCGCCAACTGCTGGGCGGCGTCCGGCTCCAAGCCGGTGATCTGCCCGAGGCCCCAGAGATGCACGCCCCCGTGGCAGACGGCCAGTGCCTTCACATGCTCGCGCGACTCGGCGGAGAGCCGGCGCAGCGACAGCTCGACGCTGGCGTAGAGCGAGTTTTCGCGGTCTCCCGGGTGCCTTTGCTCCAGGTTCGCCATCAGCTTGCGCAGATCGCCGGTGGCCGCCTTCACGCCGCCGCGGGCCACCTCGCGCGCCAGGAGCACCAGCCCGCGGGCATGGCAGTGTACGGCCTCCACCAGCGCCGTGATCTCCTCCGGCGTTGTGCCCGCGTCGTCGCTCGGCGGGGTCCAGCCGTTCTGCTTCATCACCTCGCCGACCAGCTTGACGGCATCGTCCGGGGCCAGCGCGCCCAGCTCCCGCTCGCGCCCCCGGGCGTCGAACGGCGCCGGCAGCGGCTCGCGGGTGGTGAACACCAGCCGGGTCCGCGGATCGGCGGCCAGGAGGCGTTGGCAGAGGGCAAAGATCTCGGCTGCGGTGTCGGGGGTGTTGCCGGTGGTTGCATCGGACGGATCGGACGGATCTGTCCGATCGGGGAGGATGCTCTCGCAGTTGTCGAGCACCACGATCGTGGGGAAGTCCGCCAGGGCTCGCTCGACGGGCTGGCAGGCTTCGGAGAAGCTGGCGAACTGGGCCACCGAGAATTTGTCGCCTTCGGGCAGGAGCTGATGGCCCAGGGTGTCGAGCACGGCCTGCGCGTGGCGGTGGTGCTCGAGGCTCACGAAGGCGGCGCGGGCGAAGCGGGCGGTGCGGGTGAGCCAGCGGGCGAGCTCGGTGGCCAGGGTGGTCTTGCCCTGCCCTCCGGTGCCGCGCACCACCGCCCACGGCTCGCGGTGCAGCAGGCGCTCCAGCGCCAGCAGCTCGCGGCTGCGCCCCTGGAAGTCGTGCGGCGGGGGATCGGGCAGGTCGCCCAGGCTCAGTCGGCGCTTTTCTGCTTCGAGCTGTTGGATCTTCTGCGGCGGAATCTTGGTGAGGAGCTGCGGGTCCTGCTCCTCCTGGTAGAGCACAGGCACGAACCAGTCCTGAAGCCGCAGCTCGCCGGCTCCCATGATCTTGCCGCGCGAGGTGTCCGCGAACAACGCCAGTTGGCCTGCAAGCATCGCCTGGCCGACCAGGGCGCCCCGAGCCAGCTTGGCGTAAAACGCCTGGACAAAGCGCCGAGCGGTTTCTACCAGTACGCTGTGACTCATGGCCACCACGGAGGTGACTCCTTGTTCAAGGAGCTTCGCGGCCACGGAGGCGGTGGGGTCCAATTCGGCGACGGCGGTCTGGCAGGCTTCGAGGAACACCAAGGGGATGCGGTGCTCGTGGACCAGCTCGGAGAGCCGGCTGGCGTCCACGAACTCCATCGTTCTCTCCTCCCACTTTCCTGCGTCCTTGGGATCTTCGAAGCACAGCCCGCCCAGACCGATCCGGCGGTCGTAGGCACCATGGCCGTCAAAGTGGACGATGTCGAACGGCTGCCCTTCGTCTCCTGCTTGCAGAGCCTCTTCGAGCGCGGCGTAGGTGGGCGGCTGGAGGATGGTGAGCCGGGCAAGGGAGCCGAGGCTTTCCACGGCTTCGGTCAACGGTCCGGCGCTGGCTCTGTGGTCGATGTAGCCGATGCGATTTCCTGTGGCGTCTTTTTCCGGCCGCGAGCTGACGAGCAGAATGCGGATGGGCAGGGAGGTCGGCCGGGCGGGCTGGGCCTGCCGGTTGGGGAGGCGACGGCGGACGCGCACGGGGTTCTTTCCTTTGAACAGCCAGACGCGGCTGTCGTGCAGGAGCTCCCACGGCAGTCCCAATAGCTCCGTGGCGGCCTCGCGCGCGCCAGCCTTGGCTTCATCGGCCGCGCCTTTCGCAAGGTCACTGTCCACTAGTACGGAGAAACGGCGGTCGGCCTCCTTGGCGTTTTGCCAGGAGGAGAGAGCTTCGTGCGCCTCCTCATCGCCGAATGCGGCCTTGAACAGATCCTGTCCCCATGCCGGCAGCTTCTTCTCAATGCCCGCCGCGCGGTCCTGAAATACGCCCACGGGCCAGAGGAAATAGCTCTCCAGGTACCACCGGAGATCCTCCGTCTCGATAGGACCGAGCGGCGCGGTGAAGGAGTACCGCCGACTTTCGATATCTCGTGCATTGGCTTGAGCCGGTTTGTATTCAAGCGTGGCCGTCGCCCGGGCGCGGCGTTTTCCCTCGGCGGTCTCGATGGCGGGATCGGTGAGAGTGAGGACGAGCTCTTCGACCGGCTTGGCGTCGGGCTCCTCGAACGGCTGCGCATCATTAGGTAGGCCCTTCCCCAGGGCGGCGAGAAGGGCGGGCAGCGCCGCGCTCAAGCCGGCCGGGCTGACCTCGATGGGCACGGCGACCGGCTCCTCGTCGAACCAGGTGCCGAGCGCTCCGGTGGTGAGCCCGGGCAGCAGCAGGGGGATGACGCGGTAGCCCTCCTCCTTCCGGCGCTTCTCGACCGCAAGAGCCAGCTTGATCTCGCGGCGCACCCAAGGCGAATTGACCGTCTGGGGACTGAGCACGACGATCACATGGGATGCCGTCTCGATCGCCTGTTCGATCTCCGGCTTCAGCTTGTCGCCACCGCGCAAAACGCGGGAATCCACCCAGACGGGCAGGTGGAGAGCTTCGAGCTCGCCGCGCAGCTCGGCTACGAAGGAGTCGTCGGCGGAGGCGTGCGAGATGAAGATCACGTGCGCGGCGTCACATGGATTGAGGATCTTCCAAGAGACTATGGGGACGGGAGCGGGCTGTCAACGCCGCCGTCCTACCGCAGAAAAACACCTCACCCCCGTCCCCGGGCCAGGGGGTGAGGGCCTGTTAAAGCCAGAGGCCCAAGCGTGGCGCAGTGGCTGCACCGCGTTAAAACCAGAGGCCCGAACGTGGCGCAGTGGCTGCGCCGCGTAAAAGCCAGAGACCCAAGCGTGGCGCAGTGGCTGCGCCGCGTAAAAGCCAGAGACCCAAGCGTGGCGCAGTGGCTGCGCCGCGTTAAAACCAGAGGCCCGAACGTGGCGCAGTGGCTGCGCCACGTGAAAACCAGAGGCCCGAGCTTGGCGCAGTGGCTGCACTGCGCAGAAGCCAGAGGTCCACGCGCGAAGACCCGAGGTCTCGGCGTGGTGCGGTGACTGCGCCACGCAGGCCGTTGAGGTGTGGACGGGCTCGAATCCGCGACGACGACCACTCAGGCATCGCGCAGCTCGGCGGCGAGCAGGAAGCGCATCTCCTGCTCGAGCTCCTGAGGCTCCTGGCCGGATGCGATCAGCAGGTCTTCACTATAGGGGATCTCAAGGACTCGCATGAGGCCATTCTCTCGCGCCGCGGCCACCGCCTCTCCGCTAACGGGCCAGCTCGGCCACCGGCCCGTCGTCGCACCGCAGCGCCGGCCACGAGCATTTCACCGGCGGAACATGGCGGGGGGACCGTCCCCCCGCCATCTTGGACAGTAGCAACGAGCTGTTGGAAGGCGCCATGCAGGTGGACGGAGGAAGCCTCCGGCCGCCCGGGAGGGGGCGAGCCCCTATATGCGTTAACTTGAGCTGGGCGGAGGGTTCCTCCCCCCTGGGAGGGGGAGGGTTGGAGCAGGGGGGAGGCCAGGAGGGGGGCGTGACGAATGGCCTCCTACCCTTGGTCTTCAGCGTTGTGCCCGAAGTCGGCGCCCCCCTCCTAACCTCCCCCCTTTCCCAACCACCTCCCGCCCAGGGGGGAGGAACAGGCTCGGCACCCGAGAAGTTAACGCCTATGGGGCCAGGGGGTGAGAGCCTACCGCCGTGCCGTGATCAGCACGTTCGCGTACGGCGTCCCCTTGCCCATCGGCTGATCGATCACCTCGAAGCCCAGCTTCTCCAGGATCGTGCTCCACTCGCGCCGGCCACGGTAGTGGAAGCGCTGGCGCCAGCGGCGGCGGGCGAGGGCGGAGAGGCGCTCCTGGCAGCGGGTGGCCGTGAAGCGCCAGCCGGCGTCGGCGTCGGCGTCGCGGATCAGCAGGAGGCCGCCGGGGGAGAGGGCGGCGGCGATGCGGGCGAGGAGGTCTTCCTGGGCGGCGGCGGGGAGGTAGTGGAGGACGTCGAGGAGGAGGACGACGTCGGCAGTGGGGAGGGCGGCCGGAGCGGTCAGGTCGGCTGTTTCGATGTGCGCCTGGACGCCGAGGGCCTTCCGGGCCACGTCCGCCGCCTTCTCTCTCCCCTCGATGCCGAAGAGCGTCAGATGGGGCGGCGGCGCCCAGTCGGCGGGGTAGAGGCCGCGCTCGGCCTGGGCGCGGGCGGTGAGGAGGAGAGAGAAGAGAATGCCGCGCCCGCAGCCGAGGTCGAGCAGGCGGCTCTCCGTCGGCAGGGCTCCTCTGCGCAGGAGGTGGAAGTAGACCGGATCGTGGCGCAGCTTGCCGCGCACGAACTCGCAATTGAAAAGGCCGGTCTCCAGGTAGCGGAAGGCGGTCTCCTCGATGAGGGCGTTGATCTCCGGCTGGCGGCTGCGGCGCAGGGCGATGCGGTAGGTGGGCACGGCGAACGCCACCGCCAGGACCGCTCCCACCAGCAGGCTTCCGATCACGGCGTCGCCGCCGAACTGCCTCCACCAGGCGAAGTGCCACATCTCGGCGGGGTGAAACGAGTGGACGGAGAGGAGCCTGGCGCCGCGCAGCCGGCGCGCGATCTGGACCTCGGCGAGGATGAGGAGCGGCCAGATGCCGGGCAGGCTGATGTGGGAGGCCAGGTAGGTCAGCATCCGGTTGAGACCGAAAGCCCGGGCGATCAGCAGGCAGAGAAAGAGGTGGAGGCCGAGATAGGGGCTGCAGCCGATGAAGACGCCGACCCCGACCGCCGCGGCGACACGGCCGGGGGAGCCCCCCTCGGTGCGCAGATGGTAGAGGAGATCGCGGATCTGCTTTTCGTACCTCACGGCTTGCCGGCCTTCAGCGGCAGCTTCGGAAGGAGGGCGACCGCGCGCAGGCCGCGGGCGGTGATCGCCTCGAGCACCGGCGGCAGCGCCTCCAGCACCACCGCGCGGCCGGCGCGGTCGCGGGCCGCCGAGCCGTCGTGGAGGAGCAGGACGTCACCCGCGGCGAGGCCGGTGACCAGGCGGCGGACGACGCGCCGCGGATCTCTCTCCATCGTGTCGTAGCCGCGCCGCGTCCAGGAGGCGAGGCCGAGGCCGGTGGCGCTCAGCTCGCGGTCCAGGAACGGATTGCGGAAGCCGGCCGGGGCGCGGAACCAGGTGGGCGTCTGGCCCGATGCCCGGGAGATCGCCTCCTGGGCGCGCAGGATCTCCCGCCGTTGCGCCGCGGGGACGTAGCAGGAGAAGGTGCCCGGGTGCGACCAGGTGTGGTTCTCCAGCCGGTGCCCGCGGCGGGCGATCTCGGCGGTGAGGTCCGGGTGGGCCGCCGCCCTGCGGCCGATGACGAAGAAAGAAGCCTGGGCGCCCCAGCGGTCGAGAAGATCGAGGACGCGCGGGGTGACCTCCGGGTCCGGGCCGTCGTCGAAAGTGAGAGAGACCTCGCCGCGCTCCGCGGCGTCCGCCGGCAGGCGGCTCAGGTTGGGGCCGAGCCAGAGGCTCTGCGGCCACATGCCGCCGATCGTCAGCACGACGTGGTCGGCGAGCACGGCGGCGAAGATCCAGGGCCAGCGGCGGGGCGCCGCGGCGAGGGCGGCGAGAGCGGCGACGTGCAGGCCCGCGCTGGCCAGCACCAGGGGCGCCGGGCGCCATCTTCCTGATGATGGATCGTCAAGCATGGCCGACGCGCGCCCCGCAGCCGGTGCCCAGGGCGACGAGGGCGGCGCGGTCCAGCTTTCCCCGTTCGGTGCGCGGCATCTCGGGCACCAGGATGACGCTGCGCGGCACCTTGTGCGGCGCCAGGTGGCCGCGGCACCAGGCCAGGACGTCCTCGACCGAAATCCGTCCCGGCGGGCAGGCGATGACGGCGCGCAGGCGTTGCTCCAGACGGCCGGGGACGGGCACGCCGAGGACCACCACCTCGTCCACACCGTCGAGCCGGCCGAGCACCTCCTCGACCTCGCGCGGGTTGATCTTCTTCCCTTTGATGTTGACCAGGCCGTCGAGCCGCCCGCGCAGGGCGAGCTCGCCGTCCTGCCACGCACCGAGATCGCCCGTGACGTAGCAGCCATTGCCGAGGCGCGGATCGGAGGTGGGAAGATAGCCGGCGGCGACGGCGGCGGAGCGCACCGTCACCAGCCCGGCCTCCGTCTCCAGGGTGACCTGCACGCCGTCCACCGGTGTCCCCAGCGTGCCGCGCTCGCCGGCGTCCCCGGCGCGGTCGTAGCAGATCCCGCCGCACTCGCTGGCGCCATAGAAGACGTGCACGGCGAGGCCGAACGTGTCGCGGAAGCGGTGGGCGATGGCGGGGGAGAGCGGCGCGCCGGCGGTGATCACCAGGCGCAGCGACGGCGGGCGGACGTGCGCCTCGGAGATGCGCAGCAGCGCGTCCAGATAGGCCGGGACGGTGGGGAAGACCGTCGCCTCCAGGCGCGCGGCGGCCATGAACGACTCGAACAGGCTGCCGGCGGCGGGGAGGACCAGCGGCGTGCCGCGCAGGAGGGCCGGCAGCACCAGGCTCGACAGGCCGTAGGAGTGCGCCATGGGGACGGTGGCGAGGAAGCGGTCGTCCTTCCGGATGCCCATGGTGGAGGTGAGCGCGGCGTCGTCGGCCAGCAGCGCCGCGGCCGGGGTGGCGATGCCGCGCGGCGCTCCGGTCGAGCCGGAGGTCAGCTTGACCACTGATCCCATCGAAGCGACGTCCTGGAAAACCGTCTCTGCGGACTCCAGCGCGGTGAGCGACCAGTCGTCGGGACCCTGCGGCCAGCCCGTGCGGCAGGAGAAGAGCGCCGCGGCGCCGAGGGCGCGGGCGATGCGCGTCGCCTCGGCGGCGGGCGTCTGGCCGTCGAGCAGCAGAACGGCGTGGCCGGCGCGGCGCAGAGCGAGGAACGAGGCGAGGAATCCCGGTCCGTTGGCGGCCACCAGCCCGACCAGCGCGCCGGGACGGGAGAGGCGCGGGAGGGCGGCGAGGCCGGCTGCCGCGGCGCGCGCCAGAGCGTCGACGTCGCCGACCGTGGCCCGGTGCTCCGTCGACAGGATCAGCGGCGCGAGAGGGTTGCGCCGGGCGAGGAGGTCGAAGGAGCGGAGGATGGGATCCTGGGGCATGCGCGGTCGCGTTGTCACGTTGGTGGGAGAGGATCATAGCAGGCCCTCACCCCCTGGCCCCCTCTCCCGTGCGTCCCCCTCCCTCCCGCCCCGAACGGGAGAGGGGGAACGCCTGCCGATCTTGTCTCGCAGGGTCGTTTCTTTTGCTTTGGGCGGTGGCGCCCCTCTCCCGCTCGGGGCGGTGGGCAGGGGGCACGCGCGGGGGAGGGGATGGGGGAGGGGGCGGAAATTTGCCAGCGGCCCCATGCGCACGCTAGCATTCGATACCCGGTGCACGGACATCCCGTGGAGCCGACGAGGGTACGGCACGCGGCATGCAACACGAGGTGAATGACACGTGGTGCGGTCGCGTTGCGTCCAGTGCCCGAAACGAAATCCGGGCCTAGAGGTTTCTGATATGTCGGAAGTCATTGCGGTCCCGAACAGGATCAAGCGGCTGATCGTCGAGAGCCTCCATCTGGAGGGGATCCAGCCCGAGATGATCGAGGACGAAGCTCCTCTGTTCGGAGAAGGTCTCGGCCTCGACTCGGTCGACGCCCTGGAGCTGGTGGTCGCGCTCGAAAAGGAGTTCGGCATCAAGATCAAGAGCCAGGAGATGGGCCGCGAGGTCTTCTCCTCCGTGTCGAGCCTTTCGCAGTTCATCGAGGGCAGAACCTAAGGCTCGATGCGCCGGATCGCGGTGAGTGGCATGGGGGCCGTCAGCGGCCTGGGTTGGGGCGTCGAGGCCCTCTGGGAAGGGCTGCGCGCCGGGCGGACGGCGATCCAGCCGTTCCACCGCTTCGACCACTCGCTGCACCGGACCCACTTGGCGGCAGAAGTCACCGGCCCGGCGATGCTTGGCTTCGATGGGATCAGCTTCGATGGGATCAATCACCGGCATCTCAGCCTGGCGGACCGCTTCGCCGTCTTCGCGGCCGACGAGGCGATGCGCGCGGCGGGCCTCGCCTCTCCTTTCGATCCGGAGTCCGACACCGAGACCGGTGTCTGGTTCGGCAGCAGCACCGGCGGCATGTTCGAGAGCGAGGAGTTCTTCCACCGCTTCCTCACCGACCGCCGGCGCTCCCGCCTGGGCGACCTCGCCTCGCAGCAGGTCAATGGCCCGGGCGACGCGGTGGCGCGCCACCTCGGCGTGACCGGCCCGGTGCAGACCATCTCCTCGGCCTGCTCGTCCGGCGCCCTGGCCCTCGGCGCGGCGCTGGAGGCCTTGCGCGCGGGGACGGTCGACATCGCCATCGCCGGCGGCTCGGACTCCCTCTGCCAGCTCACCTATGCCGGCTTCAACGCCCTCCGCGCCGTCGACGAAAATCCCTGCCTGCCGTTCCGCGCCGCGCGCGCCGGGATGTCCTTCGGCGAGGGCGCCGCCGTCCTGATCCTCGAGCCGCTGGAGCGCGTCCTGGCGCGCGGCGCCGTGCCTCTGGCCGAGCTCGCCGGGGCGGGCTCGGCGTGCGACGCCCACCACATGACCGCGCCGGACCCCAGCGGCGCCGGCGCCGCCGCCGCCCTCTCCGCGGCCCTCCGCGACGCCGGCCTCGGCCCCGAGGCGATCGATTTCGTCAACGCCCACGCCACCGGCACGCCGCTCAACGACGCCTCGGAGTGGGAAGCTCTGCGCCGGGTCTTCGGCGAACGGGCGGCGGAGATCCCCATCGTCCTCACCAAGGCGATGCTCGGCCATCTCCTCGGCTCGGCCGGCGCCATCGAGGCCGTCGTCACCGTCCTCTGCCTGCGTCATCGCGAGCTCCATCCCGCGCCGCGCCACGCCGGCGACCACGGAGATCAAGGAGACCCCGGAGAGGAAATCGATCTGCCGGCCTCCCTCGTGCTCGGCCGCCCCTTCCCGCTGCCGGACGCCCGCTCGGCGGTCTCCACGAGCCTGGCCTTCGGCGGCTCCAACGCGGCGCTCGTCTTCTCACGCTGGGCGCCGGCGTGAGCACCATCCTCCTCACCGGCATGGGCACCGTCGGCGCCTATGGCTGCGGCGCCGACAGCCTGCGCCGGGCGTTGGCCGCCCCCGCTCCCGAGTCCCTGCTCTCCAATGTCGACCTCGGTGCGGGATTTCACCGCCGGGGAGGCGCGCGGCAGGCGCTGCTCACCAAGGGAGTGAGCCTGGCGGAGTGGCTGGCGCCGGGCGAGGCGCGGCGCATGAGCCCGCCCTCCAAGCTCGCCGTCGCGGCGGCGCGCATGGCCCTGGTCTGCGCCGGCTTCCCCGACCGCCGCGCGGACCGCGAGGACACCTCGGTGGTGATCTCGACCGCCTTCGGGCCGACCTCCTATTCGGAGGCCCTGGTGCGCCAGATCCTCTTCGAGGGGCCGGAGGCGACCTCGCCGTTCCTCTTCACCGAGAGCGTCGCCAACGCGCCGGCGGCGCAGATCGCCATCCTCTGCCGGGCGCGCGGGCCGAGCGTCACGGTGTGCCAGCGCGAGGCCGGCGCTCTCCAGGCGGTGGGCAACGGCGCCGCCGACGTGGCCGCGGGCCGCGCCTCGCGGGCGCTGGCCGGAGCGGTGGAAGAGATGACGCCGCTGCTCCACGCCCTGCTCGACCGCTTCGGCGCTCTCGATCATGGGATTGCCTGCCCGTTCGACCGCCGCCGCGCCGGCTTCATGGCCTCCGAAGGGGCGACCGTGGTGCTGCTCGAGACCGCCGAGAGCGCCGCCGAGCGGGGCGCGCGCCCCCTCGCCCGCGTCCTCGCCTGGGGGAGCGCCTTCGATCCGACCGCGCCGCAGACCGGCTGGGGCACCGGGCACGAGAGGCTCGCCCGCTCGCTGCGCCGGGGGCTGGAGCGCGCCGGTCTCGGTCTCGGGGACATCGGCCGCATCGTCTCCGGCGCCTCGGGCTCGCGCGATGGCGACCGCCTGGAGGCGCTGATGCTGCGCGCCGTGTGGTCGTCCGGCGGCGCCGCCGGAAAACCCCTGCCGCTGCCGCCGGTCCTGGCGCCCAAGAGGGTCGTCGGCGAGTACGGCGGCGGCTTCCTCGGCGCCGCGGTCCTCGCGGCGTCCGGCGCCTGCTTCGGCGACGTCTCCGGAGCCGCGGGCTTCGAGGCCGACCCGGAGCTCGGGATCGTGCCGGGCGATCTTGCCAAAACCTCTCCCGCGACGATCCTCGTCACCAGCCTGGCGGCCGGGGGTGCGGCTTCGTGGCTGGTTCTGGGGGCGCCATGACGGGGTCGATCCCATCGAGTCTGCGCATCGCCGGGGCCATCCCCGCCTACCAGGCGGCGCCTTCGGTGGGCGCCGTGGCGCGCGGCGCGCTGGCGATCCTCTCCGAGGTCCTGGTGGTGGACGACGGCTCGACCGACGGTACCGCCGAGGAGGCGCGCCGGGCCGGGGCGCGGGTGGTCTCGTTCCCGGCCAACCGCGGCAAGGGGGCCGCCCTCGCCGTCGCCTTCGCCGACCTCTTCGGGCGCGGCTTCGACGGTGTGATCACCCTCGACGCCGACGGCCAGCATCTTCCGGAGGAGATCCCCAAGCTCCTGCCGGCGGCGGCGGCCGGAGGCGATCTCGTGCTCGGCGTGCGCGATCACCTGTTCGGCGAGATGGGGAGCGTCCGCCGGGCCGGCAACCGGCTCTCCTCAAAGGCCATCTCCTTCGCCGCCGGGCAGCGCCTGAACGACATCCAGACCGGCTTCCGCTTCTACTCGCGGCGGCTGATCGAGGCCGTCGGCTTCCCCGAGGCGCGCTTCGAGGCCGAGAGCGCCGTCGTGGTGCGCGCGGCGCGCCGCGGCTTCAAGGTCGTCACCGTGCCGGTACACCTCGGCTTCGCCGACGGCCGGACGACGAGCCACTACCGCCCGCTGATGGACAGCCTGCGGATCGCCGGCGCGGTCACTCGCGCGCGGCTGGAGATGCTGGGATGGGCACGGTCCTCGTAACCGGCGGCACCCGCGGGATCGGCCGCGCCATCGTCGAAGCCCTCGCGGCGGAAGCCGCGGCGGCCGGCGGCGGCGCGCGCTCCATCGCCTTCACCTGGAGCACCTCCGAGAGCCTGGCGCGGCATCTCGAGGAGGCGTCGGAAGGGCGGGCGCGCGCCTACCCTCTCGACCTCCGCGACCGCGCCCGGCCGGACGACCTGGTGGCCGAGATCGAGGAGGCGCTGGGGCCGGTCGAGTGTCTGGTCAACAACGCCGGCATCCGCCGCGAGTCTCTCCTCGCCCTGACCTCCGACGACGACTGGGACGCCGTGCTCGACACCAATCTGGGAGGTCTCTTCCGCTGCTGCCGGGCGGTGCTGAAAGGGATGATGGTGCGGCGGCGCGGCGCGATCGTCAACGTCGCCTCGCTCTCCGCCCTCCACGGCGTCGCCGGCCAGGCCGCCTACGCGGCGTCCAAGGCGGGTATCCTGGGATTGACCCGTTCGCTGGCCCGCGAGGTGGGGAAGCGGGGGGTGCGCGTCAACGCCGTGGTACCCGGCTTCGTGGCCACCGACCTGACGGCCGGCGTGCCCGCGGCGGCGGTCGCCCAGCTTCGCGCCGGCGAGTGCCTGCCCGCGGGGACCACGGCAGGCGACGTCGCCGACGCCGTGCTCTTCCTGCTCTCCGACCGCGCGGCGGCCATCACGGGGCAGACGCTGGTCGTCGACGCCGGCGCCTCGGCGTGAGGGCGGATTGCCGATGAGCATCTCCCAACGTCTCGCCGCCGTCGTCGTCCGCTGGCCGCGCCTGGTCCTCGCGGTGACCCTGGTGCTGACTCTCGCTTCGATCCTCCCCGTCCTCCGCTTCCATATCGAGACCGACATCTCCTCCATCCTGCCCGACGGCTCGCCGGGCGCCGAGGACTACCGCGTCTTCCTGAAGACCTTCGGCGGCTTCGAGAAGGTCTTCGTGGTGGTGCGGTCGCCGGGCAAGAAGCTGGAGGACGCCGGACCGCTGATCCAGGCCGCGGAGTCGCTGGCGGCGAAGATGGGAAGCAGCCATGAGATCGCGGAAGCGCGCTCCGGCCTCACCGAGGCGGACGAGCGCTTCTTCTTCCGCTACATCGCCCCCCGCATGCCGCTCCTGGTCGGGGACGACTGGCGCGCCCAGATCGAGCCGCGCCTGACCCCCGAGGCGATCCGCGCCCGGGTGGCCTTCATGCGCCAGACGATGCGCAGCCCGGCGGGCAAGGCCATGGCGCCGCTCTTCACCGCCGATCCCCTGGGGCTGTCCGAAGGGCTGATCGGCAGCGCCGCCTCCTCGCTGCCCCTCGATCCGCTGACCGGCGCGTTTCTTTCCCCACAGGGGGACGCGGCGCTGGTGATCATCACCCCGGCGCGGGCGGAGCTCGATCCCGCGGCCGGCCGCGCGCTGCTCCATGATCTCCGGCAGGCCTATGCCGCGGTACGGAAGGAATCGGACATCCCGCTCGACTTCCAGGCCGTGGGCGGACCGATCTACGCGGCCCAGGACGAAGCGCTGTTGCGCGTCGACCTCCGCCGCACGGCGACCGCCTCCGCCCTCGGCGTCGCCGTCCTCCTCCTCCTCGGCTTCGGCGGCGCCTTCATCCCCCTGGTCATTCTCATCTCGGTCCTCGTCGGCATGGTCTGGTCGGTGGCCGCCGCTTCTCTCTGGCTGGGCACCATCTCGGTGGTGGGCATGGGCTTCACCGTGGCCCTGGTCGGCGTCGGCGTCGAGTACGGCATCCATGCCGGCGCGCGCTACCGCCAGCTCCGCGTGGAAGGGTGGGAGCCGGGGCCGGCGCTCGTCGACACCTTCCGCGATCCCGGTCCCGGGATCTTCTCCTCCGCCCTCACCACCGCGGCCGGCCTCGGCGCCCTCTGCCTGGCGCACTTCCGGCCGCTCCGCGAGATGGGCCAGCTCCTCACCGTCGGCGTGCTGGTGACCCTGGTGACCACCATGACCATGGGCGCCGCGCTGCTCCTGGTCTTCCCGCGCCGGGTGCAGGTGAGCGCGCCGCCCAAGCCGTGGATGCGGCTCGGCTTTCCGCTCCTCCGCGCCGGGGTGAATTTCTCCGCGCGGCGCCCGGTCACCGTGCTGATCGGCGTGGCGCTCCTTTCCGTGGTGTCGCTCTGGGGGCTCACCCGCCTCCATCTCTCCACCGACCTGCGCTCCCTGCGGCCGGCCGACGCGCCGACCAACCAGGCGGAGAAGCTGCTGGTGGAGAAGTTCGCCCTCGGCCTCGACACGCTGACCGTGGTGACCCGCGGCAAGACCCTGGACGAGGCGCTCGACGAGGCGGCGGCGGTCAAGCCGCTCCTGGCCGCGCGGCTGGGCAAGCAGGCGGAGATCACCACGCCGTCCGACTGGCTGATCCTCGGCGCGCGGCGCGACCGCCGGCTGCGCGACCTCCGCGGCCTCCCGCTGGAGCGCGCGGCGGACGACTTTGCCCGCGAGCTCACCGCCGCGGGCTTCAAGACGGCCGGCTTCGCGCCGGCCCTGGAGACCCTGCGCGGCTTCGGCCGCGGCGTCGACTCCGGAGCGCCGCCGGCGGCGGACTGGCCGCGCTGGATGAGCGAGCTGGTGCGCACCGGCGGCCCCAACGCTCCGGCGGCGGCGGTGCACGTGCGGGTGAACCTGAGCCAGGCGAAGAACCTGTCGACCGAGGCGCTGGCGCGCGACCTGAAGAAGATCGACCCCCGCATCGCCCTCGCCTCGGCGGCGCGGGTCGGCGGCGAGCTCGGCGGCCTGGCGGTGGATGACTTGCAGCGGTCGAGCCTGCTCGCCTTCCTCCTCGTGACGATCATCGTCGTCGTCTCGGTCGGCGGGCGGATCGGCGACTCGATCCTCGCCTTCATCCCGCTCGTCCTGGGCTGCGTCTGGACCTTCGGGCTGTGGGGCCTCTTCGGAGGGCGCATCGACCTGTTGGCGATCTCGACGCTGCCGGTCCTCTTCGGCACCGGCATCGACCTCGGCGTGCACGCCGTGCACGGCGGCTGGGTGCGGCCGGAGGAGGGGATCCGCGGCACCGTGCTCGAATCCGGGCTCGCCATGCTCCTGATCACCCTGACCACCGGCGTCGGCTTCGGCAGCCTGGGAGGCTCGCGCGTCCCCGGCCTGCAGAGCGCCGGGACGATGGTCGCGGTGGGAGTCGTGGCCTGCCTCCTCGCCACCTTCCTGGTGCTGCCGGCCTTGGAGGCGCTGGGCGGTCGTCGTACAATGAAGACAAGTCACTCGCAAAGGGCGGAGCCGCCATCAACGCCGTAGTCGTCTCGCCCGAGGATCGTATGGAAGCCGTGGCAGCACGCGAAGCAGCCCCCCCCGTCCCTCCCCATGCGCCACGAGCCGGTTGGGCGCGCCGCCTTCTGGGGCCGTTCTATGTCACCGGGGTCTTCTGGTTCCGCTTCCACCGTTTCGGCGTCCGGGTCATGCCGGAGTGGGGGCTGCACGTCATCACGGTCCTCTTCACCAGCTTCTTCTTCGTCGTCCTGCGCAACATCCGCGCCGCCATCGCGGAGAACCTGGAGCCGGTGCTCGGGCCTTGCGGCTGGCTGGAGCGGCAGCGGCGGATCTTCCGCACCATCTGGACCTTCGCCTGGTGCCTCTCGGAGCGCTATGAGCGGCTGAGCACGAAACGCCGCTTCGAGGTCCAGGGTGAGGGGAGGGAGCATTGGGAGGCGCTGAAAGCCTCGGGCGAAGGCTTCATCCTGGTCACCGCGCACATCGGCGCCTGGGAGGTCGGCTCGATGCTCGCCTCCTCCGAGGACACCCGCCGCGTCCACGTCGTCCGCGAGGTCGAGACCGATCCGCGGGCGCAGCGCTTCATCTCCGAGCTGATCCGCGAGGCGGGAGGCGATTTCTACACCACCCACTTCGCCGAGGATCCGCAGCTCGGCGTGGCGCTGCTCGACGCCCTGCGCCAGGGCGAGATCGTCGCCTTGCAGGGAGACCGTCCGCGTACCGGCGGGCGCAAGATCGAGGTGGATCTTTTCGGCCGGCCCTTCCCCATGCCCATCGGCCCCGCCGTCCTCGCCCGCGCCGCCGGCGCGCCGATCCTGCCGGTCTTCGTCTTCCGCGAGGGCCGCCTGCGCTACCGCTGCTCCATCCGGCCGCCCATCCAGGTCCCCCAGACCGCCGACCGCACCGCCGACCTCGACACCGCCGTCCGCCGCTTCGCCGCCGAGCTCCAGTCGGCGATCAGCTCGCGTCCGCACCAGTGGTTCTGCTTCGGGAAGGCCTGGCGGCGTTGAGCCCGGGCTACGGAGCCATGTACGTGCTGATCGTCCCCTGCGCGAGCACTGTCCCCGCTCCGTCGTCCACGGTCACCTCGTAGATCGACAACGACGCCGCGCTGCCGGAGAGGCGGACGGCGATGCGGAAGGGGTGCTCCGCGGGGAGCCAGGAGACGTGGAAGCGCGCGTTGCGCAGGCCCACGAGGTAACCGATCCGGGGGCCGGAGGTGTCGCGCCGGCTCAGGGCTTCGAGGACGGCGGCGCCCTGGGCGGCGGCCTCGAGGCCGAGGAAGGCGGGGGCGCGGCCGGCTTCCACGAACGGGCTGGCGGCGGGGATTTCGGCCCAGGCGGTCAGACCTTCCGCGGAAGCTTCGAGGATGTCCCGAATCAGCCGGGCGGGCGGCTCGTGGGGGATCAGGGCCGCGACCGGAGGGAAGCCCGCTGGAGACTCCGCGGCAGAAGAGAGCGTTGGCGTGCTGTCCGATCCCGGAGGCGCCAAGCGCAGAATCCCCTGGCTGACCGGCTCGGCTCCCCGGCGCAGCTCGAAGCGAACGGTGTTGCTTTCGTCCCGATCGGTTCCTGAGATGTCCAGGACGTCTCCCGGCCGCACCGGGCTGCGCAGCTTCAGGGAGACGATCTCGGCGACCGGTTCCCGCGTCACCAGGAGCGGGTGGGCGATGCCGGGAAAAATCGGATGGCCGCGGAAGTGCCCGGTGAAGAAAGGGCTGTCGGCCGGAATCTCGACGCGGCGCTGCCAGATCATGGATGGAGCAGAGAGAAAGGCTCACGCCGTGTGGCGATCTGGAAGACGCGGTTGACCCGGACGAAGACGTTGAGGAGCTTGAAGCGCCAGCGCAACGCGAACGCCGGGCGCGGAAACACATTGCCGGCCAGGATCGACATCGCGGCGCGATGCACCTGGAGCGGCCCCTGCCCGTCCAGGAAGAGCTCGCGGAAGGAGTGCTGATAGTAGAGCTCGATCAGGCGGAAGAAGGGTGCTGAGCTCTGTTTGATGAAGCGGATGTAATTCCTGCGCAGGCGGACGGGGTCCGCACCCTGTTGCACCACGGCGATGATCGCCCGCGCCGCTTCGGTGCCGCTCATCATCCCCAGGCAGACGCCGGTCGAGAAGATCGGATCGACGAACATCGCGGCGTCGCCGACCAGGAAATAGCCGGGGCCGGCGTACGGGTCGCAGCGGTAGCTGAAATCAGCCACCACGTGCGTCTCGGTGGGGAACGTCGCCTCGGCCGTCCGCTCGCGCAGCACCGGGCAGCGGGAGATCCCCCAGGTCAGCATCTGATCCGCGGGGAGACCCACGCCGCGCGCGAGATCGGCGTCCATCACCAATCCGATGCTGGTGCGGGTCTCGTCGAGAGGGATCATCCAGAACCAGCCTTCCGTACAGACCACGATGACGATATAGCCGCTCTCTTGACCCGGCTGGCGCCAGACGTTCTCGAAGTGCCCGAAGTAGGCGATCTTGCGATGTTGGTCCATCATCCGCCGGGACCCGAGGTGCTTGCCGAGCAGGGTCGACTGGCCGCTCGCGTCGACCAGGAAACGGGCCGCGATCTCCCCTTCATCCGTCTCCACCGCGACGTCCCCCTCCTCGAGACGCAGGATCTTGCGCAGCGCGACGCCCTCGCGAACCTCCGCCCCGGCCTTGCGGGCGGTGTCGAGGAGAGCGGCGTCGAAAGGCGCGCGTTCCAGGTTGAAGGAGGAGGTTTCGCCCGGCAGGAGGCCCATGGTGAACGGGAAGAGCGAGGGCTCCGTCCCGTTCCCCATGATGAACTCGGCGCCCCGCTTGTCCACCTTGGGAACGCCGGCGAGCATCTCCTCGAGGCCGAGCTCCTTGAACAGAGCCATGTTGCGCGGCAGCAGCGACTCGCCGACATGCAGGCGCGGGAACGGCGTCCGTTCCAGCAGCTTCACCCGCAGGCCGGCACGGGCCATGACCAGAGCGGCGGTCGACCCCGCGGGGCCGCCGCCGATGATGATTGCGTCGTAGGGCTGAGTAGACATCAATCGGAAGCTACCACATCTCCTTTCTCGATCGCCTCCGCTCTCCGCAGCACCTCCAGGAACGGCACGTCCGACAGGGCTCCGAAGAGCGGATGGCTGCTCAGCTTCTTTCGCGTGAGCCGAGGTGAGGTGAGACCGACGAGAAAGCGCGCGAAGGCGCGAGGCTCGGCGAGCACCGCGCGCTCAGTGCCGCGGACGTCGAGGGCCTGTTTCCAGACCAGCTCGGAGATGGTGGAGGGAGGGATCGGGGGAACCTCGATCGGCGTCTGGCCGTTCAGACACCAGGAGCAGTGGCCGCAGGGAGCGTCGAGAGGCTCGCCGAAATGGGCGCTCAGGAACCCGGTCTGGCAGCCGTCCAGCGCGGCCAGCTCCAGCACCTGGTCGAGGCGGGCGATCTCGCGGCGCTCGCGGTCGAGGGTGCGCCGGTGGAGATCGCGGGCGAGAGCGCCGGCGTCCTGCGGCCGGCGCAGCCAGCGATAGATGTGGCGCAGGCCGGCGCTGCGCACCTCGAGCAGCTTCTGCTCGGCCAGGTAGTCGAGGGCGCGGATCAGGCGCTCGCGGGGCTCGTTCAGCTTGCGCGCCGCCTCGTCGAGGTCGACGTGGAACCAGGTCTTGGCCTTCCGCGCCTGGCGGAACAGCTTGACCAGGAGCTCCCGCCGGTCTCCGGAGAAGCGGCCGAGGATGCGCTCCGAGCTTTCGAGCGGCTGGAACTGGTATTGCGAATAGCGCGGCGTGCCGGCCTGGAGGTAGCCTTCGAGCTCGAGATAGGTGAGGAGCGTGCGCACCACCACCGGGCGGATGTCGCACGCGCTCGACAGGTCGTAGAGGCTGAGGTCGAGCTCGGCCTCGGGAGAGGTGCTGATCTCGCGCAGGAGATCCTCGATCCCATGGAGAGAGGGTGTATCGCCGTGGGCGAAGTTGCGCAGCACGTTGAGATCGTCCGGGCAGACCAGCATCTCGCAGGTCGCCGGCAGATCGTCGCGGCCGGCGCGCCCGATCTCCTGGGCGAAGCTCTCCAGGCTCTTGGGCAGGTTGTAGTGGACGACGCGCCGGATGTCCGCCTTGTCGACGCCCATCCCGAAGGCGATGGTGGCCACCACCACGGCGCGGTCCGAGGCCAGGAACCAGTCCTGCACCCGGGCGCGCTGCTCGTCCTCCATGCCGGCGTGATAGGCCTTGGCCGGCAAGCCCGCCTCGGCGAGCATCGCCGCCACGTCCTCGGCCGTGCGTTGCAGCGTGACGTAGACGATGGTCGGCCCCGGCACGGCCCCGGCGAGCCGGGTGACGAGCAGGTCATCCCGCCCCGAGGCGCGCACCGGCGTCGTCACCAGCTTCAGGTTTGGGCGGTGAAAGCCGGTGCGGACGGCGTTCCCGGGATCGATCTCGAAGCCGCGGCAGATGTCGGTGAGGACCTGCGGCGGCGCGGTGGCGGTGAGGGCGAGGACCCGTTCGGCGCCGCACATCCGTCCGAAATCCGGCAGCTTGAGATAGTCGGGCCGGAAGTTGTGCCCCCACTCCGAAATGCAGTGCGCCTCGTCCACGGCGAAGAGGGAGATGCGGAGCTGCCGCATCGCCTCGCGGAAGCGCTCGTTGTTGAAGCGCTCCGGCGCCACATAGAGCATGCGCAGCTTCCCTGAGCGGGCGGCGGCCATGATCCCCCGGCTCTCGTCGGCGGTCTGGGTGGAATCGATGCGCGCGGCGGCGATGCCGCGCTTGTGCAGCCGGTCGATCTGGTCCTTCATCAGCGCGATGAGCGGCGAGACCACCAGGGTGAGCCCGGGCAGCATCAGAGCCGGGAGCTGGTAGCACAGCGACTTGCCGGCCCCGGTCGGGAACACCGCGGCGGCGGACCGCCCCGCCAGCAGGTGGCCGATCACCGCCTCCTGGCCGGGACGGAAGCCCAGGTAGCCGAAGCTCGTGCGCAGGACCTCGAGAGCCGCCGCGGCCGTCGGCTCGGCAGGCTCGGTCGGGAGGGTGTCAACTGTGAGCGCGCTCATTCTCCGAAGACCTCGGAAAGCGTCCGGGCGGCCAGCAGGCGCTCGCCCCAGGCCAGCAGCTCTTCGGGGTCGGCTTGCCGGATCCGGGTCCGGTCGGCTGCCGTCAGCGGCCCGAATCGCCGTTCGATCATCCTGCCAAGGAGCTGAGCCTCGCCTTCCTGACGTCCCTCCTGGCGTCCCTCCTGGCGTCCCTCCTGGCGTCCCTCCTGCCGTCCCTGCTGGCGCCCTTCTTCGAGCCACTGCTGGGTCCACTCCTGCACGGTCTCACGCAACATCGGTCTCACCTCCTCCAGATCTTGGATGGCTGGGATTCTGGCGCCCGGGAAGCGGGCGGGCAGCAGGGAATAGCGCAGGAATGAAGTGAACGCCCGGCGCAGCTCCAGGCTGTCCGGGCCGCGGAGGACCTCCGCCAGCCGGGCCACGCAGCGCTCGATCTCCTCGTGGCTCCGGCTCCGCTCGAGGGCGAAGAGGAGACTGACGAGGTTGTCGGGCTCCGCCTCCGGCAGCGGCTCGCGCAGTGCATCGACGAGCAGATACCGGAGCTGCGGAACGTAGCGGTGCGGACCGTCCGGCAGGATCTCGATGAGCTGAGAGATCTCCCGGGCCCCAGACCACCCTCTCCTGCCATTGTAGAGCACGAGAAGGATGACGATCGGCAGCCGGCCCGCCGGGGACAGCTCCTTTTGGCGGACCAGCGCTCCGTAGCGCAAGCCGACGTAGGTCATATTGCGGACCGCCATGAAGGGATCGACGGTCGATTGAAACTCGACGAGCAGATAGATGGGTGCTCCGCCTGCCTTCCAGGAGGTGCGCCAGATCAGATCGTCCTCGCGCCGCTCCAGCCGGTCGCCGATCTGCACCTCGCCGCACTTCTCGAGCGAGCGAAGATCGAGCTGTGCGATCCAGCCCTCGTGGACGAAGCCGCGGAGAAGGTCCTCGATCATCCGGGGATGAGAGAAGAGGAGCCGGTAGCTGCCGTCATGGTCCTCGGATGGACTCTCCGTCACCACCGGAACACCTCCTCCAGGGAGCGCGCTCCGACCAGGCGCTCGCCCCAGTCCAGCACGCGGTCGGCGGTGGCGAGCTCGATCCGCATGCGGTCGTGGGTGCCCAGGGGGCCGAACTTGCGTTCCGTCTGCCGCAGGAGGAGCTCGGCTCCTCCCAACCGGCGGCCTTCCTCCTGCCACTGCCGGGTCCAGTCGAGGAGTGAAGTTTTCGTTGCCGCTTCGGTTTCGCCTCTCTGTCTTTCGTTCATAGGGGTAGATGTCTCCTTACCCCTCTATAAGTCGTAAAACGGCCCTCCAATCTCACCAGTTTTTTCAGATTTGAGCTGCGAAGTGAGAGAAAGGGGCGGACGGCTCCGCCGGATGACCAGAGTCAGGGCGTCGAGGGCGGGAAGCGAGGGGTGCCGGCGGAGGGACAGGGCGATCTGCCGGATGCCCCTGCGCAGGTCGCCTCCGGCGAGGGCGTACATCTGCTCCATCTGGTCGAAACCGGTGGCATAGAGGCGATGAGCGATCAGGCGGGCGTTGTTGAGCGGCCGGCGGGCCAGGCTCCGGCCGGACCAGACTTCGAGGGAGCGGTCGAGAGGGCCCGCGAGGAAGGCATGCGCCTGGGCGAAGATCTCCTCCCGGAGCGCCTCCAGAGCCGGTGGAGAGAGGGGAGAGGCGTACAGCGCGTCCAGGCGGCCTTGGAGGGCGCCGTAGAAGCCCGCCAACCGCTTCTCGTCGCGCCAGAGCGCGGCGCAACGCTCCGCGGTCCGCGCGTCGCCGCGGCGGGCGAAGAAGGCGGCGGCGCCCTGGTAGCCCACGAATTCCGCATAGCTCTCGTTGAACGAGGCGTCCCCCGGTACCCAGAGGGTGTTGTGCGCGATCTCGTGGATCACGGTGGCGACGAGCTCCGCCGGATCGTCGTCCAGGGCGGTGGAGAGGAGCGGGTCGGGCAGCCAGCCGAGCGTGGAGAAGGCGCCCGCGGGACGCAGATAGGTGTCGTAGCCCAGCGCCTCCAGCCGCCGCTGCTCGGAGCGCGCCGCCGCGGCGTCGAAGAATCCCTTGTAGGGGATCGCTCCGGCGATGGGGAAGCGCCAGCGGTACGGCTTCAGGCTGTAGCGCGGGCTCGCCGAGAGGACGTGGAGGAGCGGCCCCTCGCCGACATCCGCGAACGTGGTGTAGGTGCTCCCGGCTTTCAGGCCGAGCTCCGCGGCGGCGAAGGCGCGGGCGGCCAGCACCAGGCGGAGCTGGGAGCGGCGCCGCGGCGGCGTCGCGGGATCGGCGACCAGGGCCGCGATCGGCTGGCGGAGGGAGAGGATCCGCGCTTCCTCCCAGGCGGAGCGCACCAGGAACCGGACGTCCGCGCTCAATGCGCAGAGCAGGGCGGCGGTCAGGACCGAGACGGCGGCAAAGGCGGTGTGTTTCCTAGTAAAGCGCAACGGTGCTTCCATCCGCGAGACGACAGGCCGGTTGCGGCGTGCGGCGCAGGGCTCCGAAGAGGCGCAGCTCCTCGGCGCCGAAGAGCGGAGCTCTGAGGGTTCTCAGGGCTTCCTGATCCTCTTGTTGCGGTGCGTGCAGCCGCCAATGCGAAAGAATGTGATCCCAGGCCTGCCGCCTCCAGCGTCGTCGAACGTGAATCGGGTCGATCCCGTACCATGCCGCCTGCGGCTCCACGAGGCAGGCGCTGTGCGCAGCCGCCGCTCGACGGAGACGCCGGTCGAGATCCCGGGCACGCTCCAGGAGCGACAGCCAGGGCTCTGCACGGCCCGGAAACAAGATTGTTCTTGCTGCATGATAGCGAAAGGTGGAGATCTTCTCAAGACTGACCATGGGCAGCGGCATGGTGACGAGGTCCGCTCCCAGCGCCGATAGCCGTCGCAGGCATTCGCCGAAGCCGGCGGCGATCTCCTCGACGGCGGGGCCGTAGAGCAGGTCGTTGCCGGCGTCCATCGCCAGCGCCACGGTGGGGAGCGGCGGCCGTTCGGCCAGGGCTTGCCAGAGGCCGCAGCCGGTGAGGCCCGGAAGCGCGCGGGCGTTGAAGAAGATCCGGCTCCACTGCACGTAGGAGCGGCCGTGGCCGCAGGCGGCGAGGATCTCGACCGGTCCCCCGGCGGCGCGCCGCACGCGCGCCACGACCGCCGGGAGCCCCATTTTCAGGTTGCTCGCGCCGAGCAGCACCGCCCGCAGCACAGGCGGCTCGAAGGACTGGTTGCGCGGGACCATGCGAAGCCTTTGTACGCCCCGGCGATGGAATCTGTCCAGCGGCACGGCCAGGAAGAGGCAAGGAAACAGGGAAAGAAGTGGCCGGCGTCAGGGCGCTCGGCTCGGAAAAGGGTCCGAGCCTCACTTCTCTGTATGAAGAGACTAGACTAGTGCCCGCCGTGGGTGACCACGGCCGGGAGCTCCGGGCTCAAACCAGCGGCAAATTTCAAGAGGAGAGCGGTTCCATGAGCGATTCAGATGCCCTGGCTCTTCTGGGCAAGTACGCGAAATCCGTGGACCATATCGCCATCGCGGTCAACGACCTCGAACAATCGATTGAGTTCTACGGCAAGGTCCTCGGCTTTCAGCTTCACGAACGCCGCCGCACCGAGGGGAAGACGACGGCCATGATCTCCGCGGTGATGAAGGCGGGCCCGATCACCGTCGTGCTGCTTCAGGGGAACACGCCGGACTCCCAGGTCTCGAAGTACGTCGAGCACTACGGCCCGGGCGTGCAGCACATCGCGGTGGCGGTGGACAACCTGCCCGAGATGGCCGAGGAGCTCAAGGGGGCGGGGATGGAGTTCGACACCAATGTCATCAGCAGCCCCGGCCTGCGCCAGATCTTCTCGGCGCGCGACCCCGGCTCCGGCATGATGTACGAGTTCATCGAGCGGATGGGCGGCGACTTCTCGGATGAGAGCGTCAAGAGCCTGTTCGAGCAACTGGAGAAGAAGGACGCCTTCTGAGGAGCGCCGCCGGAATGACTGGAATGCCTGGAATGGCCGGAACAGAGACCGAGACCGAGCTCGAGCTCAAGAGCTGTTTCGGAGATCCATTGCTGGAGGTGATGAATTTCCTCAACGAGGTGGTCCTGCGTTATCCGCAGGCCATCTCTTTCGCCCCCGGCCGTCCCGCGGAGCGCCATTTCGACGTCGAGCGGAGCCTGGCTCAGGCGCCGCGCTTCGTGGCGCACCGCGCCGGCACCACCGGCTGGCCTCCCCTGGCGGTGTGGAACGACCTCGGGCAGTACAACAAGACCAACGGCATCATCAATGACCTGGTCGCCCGGCAGCTCGAGCTCGACGAAGGGATCCGCGTCCGCCCCGAGTCGATCATGATCACCCACGGCTGCCAGGAGGCGATGACCATCCTCCTGATGGGCCTGTTCGATCCCGCCCGCGACACGCTGCTGGTCAGCGATCCCACCTACATCGGGATCACCGGCCTCGCCGCCATCCTGGGCATCGAGATGCTGCCCATCCCCACCGGCGAAGAGGGGCTCGACCCGGCGGCGGTGGCCGCGGCCATCACCGCGGTGCGCAAGAGCGGCAAGCGGCCGCGCGCCCTCTATGACATCCCCGACTTCAACAACCCTCTCGGCACCCAGATGCCGCTGGCCGCCCGGCACGCTCTCCTCGACGTGCTGCGCGGCGAGGGCGTGCTGCTGTTCGAGGACAATCCTTACGGGATGTTCTCCTACGACGGGGACCCGCTGCCGACCCTGCGCTCGCTCGACGAGCACGGGACCGTGGTCTACCTGGGGAGCTTCGCGAAGACCCTCTATCCCGGCCTCCGCGCCGGCTACCTGGTCGCCGGCCAGGAGGTGGTGGGGAAGGCCGGGCAACGCACCTCGCTGGCGGCCGAGCTGTCCAAGGTGAAGAGCCTGACCACGGTCACCACCTCGCCCATCGTCCAGGCCGTGGTGGGCGCCCTGCTGCTCGAGAACGGCGGCTCCCTGCGCTCTCTCGTGCGCGGCAAGCTCCCCTTCTACAAGAGCAACCGCGACCGCATGCTCGCTTGTCTCGAGCGCGAGCTGGGAGATGTCGAAGGCGTGCGCTGGAACCGTCCGGCGGGCGGCTTCTTCCTCACCGTCCACCTCCCCTTCGAGGTCGACGACGCCTCCCTCCAGGCCTGCGCCCGCGACTACGGCGTGATCGTCTGCCCGATGTCCTACTTCTCCCTGACCGCCGGCCGCGAGCGCCAGGTGCGGCTGTCCTTCAGCTACGTCACCGAGGAGCAGATCGAGGAAGGGATCGCCCGTTTCGCCCGTTTCGTCACAGCCCGTCCCATCGAAGACGACAAGCCGTGACGACTCTTTCCGCCGACACCCTCGCCCGCCGGATGGGCGAGGCCCTGCGCCGCCGCGGCCTGAGCGACGAGCACATCGGCTATGTGGTCGACGGGTTGATCGAGGCCTCGCTGCGCGGCATCGACACGCACGGCGTGCGCCTCTTCCCGACCTATCTCGCCGAGCTCGACGGCGGGCGGAGCCGGGCACGGCCGGAGCTCTCCTGGTCCGGCGACCGCCCGGCCGCGCGGGTGCTCGACGCCGGCGGCGCGCTCGGCCTGGTTGCCGGCCGGATCGCCGGCGCCGAAGCGGCCCGCCTGGCGCGCCGGAACGGCGTCGGGACGGTCTCGGTGCGGAGCTCGAATCATTTCGGCGCCGCCTCCGTCTACACCCTGGCCATGGCGCGCGAAGGGGTCCTCGGGATGTCGTTCACCAACAGCGACGCCCTCGTCGCCCCGTACCACGGCGTGCGCCCGCTGTTCGGCACCAACCCGCTCTCCCTGGCCGTCCACGGCGAAGGAGACGACCTTTTCTGCGCCGACCTGGCGACCAGCCAGGTCTCCTATTCCAAGGTCAGGCATCACCGTGCCCAGGGCATCCCGCTCGGCGCGGGCTGGGCGGTGACGGCGGACGGCGGCGACGCCGCGCCGGACGGCGAGGCAGTGGCGCTCAAGCCGCTCGGCGGCCACAAGGGGCACTGCCTGGGGATGATCGTCGAGATCCTCAGCGCTCTTCTGGCGGGGATGCCCCTCGACCACGAGCTGAGCCACCTCTACGGCGAGCCCTACGACGAGCCGCGCCGGGTGGGCCATTTCTTCCTGGCCCTCGATCCCGGGGCGTTCCTGGACCCGGATGCCTTCCGCCGCAGCCTGAGCCGGCTGATGGGCTGTGTGCGCGAGCAGCCGGCGGTAAGCGGCGAGCAGGTGATCGTGCCGGGAGACCTGGAAGACGAGAGCACCGCCGCGCGGCGGTCGGCCGGCATCCCTCTCACCGCCGAAGAGGCGACCTTTTTTGACTGCCTGTGAAGGAGAATCAGACCATGAGCCAAGAAGAGACCAGCCGACCGAGCCTCCCGAAGTTAGGCATCCCCGTGCGCCGGGCCGTCAGCGTTTCCCAGACCGACCTGGTGCGCCTGGAGCCCCTGAACGAGGGCGGGCTGCCGCTGGTGATCCGGCCGGCCGTCCCCGGCGTCAGCCTGGCGGGCTGGGCCGAGTCGAATCGCGATGAGATCAGCCGGCACCTCGCCCGGCACGGCGGGCTCCTCTTCCGCGGCTTCGAGATTCCGCGGGTGGAGGAGTTCGAGCACATCGTCCGCTCCATCTCCGGCGACCTGCTCGAGTACAAGGAGCGCTCCTCGCCGCGCCACGCCGTCAGCGGCAAGATCTATACCTCCACGGACTACCCGCCGGAGCACCCGATCTTCCTGCACAACGAGAACTCCTACCAGGCGGCCTGGCCGCGGCGGATCTTCTTCCACTGCGCCAAGGCGGCCACGGAGGGGGGGGCCACTCCCATCGCCGACGTGCGCAAGATCTACCAGCGCGTCGACCCCGCGGTGCGCGACCGCTTCATCGCCAAGCGCTGGATGGTGGTGCGCAACTACGGCGACGGGTTCGGCCTGCCCTGGCAGGAGGTCTACCAGACCGAGGACAAGGCCGCCGTGGAGGAGCACTGCCGGAAGACCGGGAGCACCTTCGAATGGAAGGAAGGCGGCCGCCTGCGCACGCGCGCCGTGCGCAACGCCGTGGCCCGCCACCCCGACACCGGCGACCTGTGCTGGTTCAACCACGCCACCTTCTTCCATGTCAGCACGTTGACGCCGCTGATCCGCGAGGCGCTGCTCGATGAATTCGACGAAGAGGATCTGCCCACCAACACCTATTACGGCGACGGCAGCCGGATCGAGCCCGATGTGCTCGACCACCTGCGCTCCTGCTATGACGCCGAGACCGTCAGCTACCCCTGGGAGGTCGGCGACCTCCTCATGCTGGACAACATGATGGTCGCCCACGGCCGCGCCCCGTTCAAGGGAGAGCGCAAGGTGCTGGTGGCGATGTCCCATCCGACGACCTGGAACGACGTGCCGCCGCTCTAGCCGGCTCTCGCCGGAGGCATGGCGCAGCAGAGGATAGGGATCGACCGCCCCGGTCCCCGGGAGGCTCCAGGGGACGTAGATCCCGTAGTGGAGGTGGGGCGGCGTTCCGGCGGCGTTGCCGGTGGTGCCGACAGTGCCCAGGACCTCGCCCTGCTCCACCCAGTCGCCATTCTCCGGCGCGTCGTATTCGTCGAGGTGAGCGTAGTAGTGGCGGTAGCCGCCCGGGCCGAGGATGGTGAAGGTCTTGCCGCCCAGGCGGTTCCAGCCGCGGTAGAGAACGACGCCGTGGGTGGCGCTCAGCACCTGCGTGCCGCGCGGCGCGAAGACGTCGATCCCCTCGTGCCGGCGCCCTTCGCTGCGCGCGCCGCCCCAGGTGTCCACCAGGGCGCCGGGCTCGACCCCTTCGACCGGCACCGGCAGCGGCGCCTGCGGTGACGGCGGCGGCTCGCGGAGGAGCCCGGCGATGCGGACCGCCTGGCGCAGCCAGGGGCGCAGGAGCACGCAGAGCGCGGCGAGGATGGCCAGCAGGAGGAGAAGCCGCAAGAGTCCGTGCCTTACAATTCTCTTCGGCATGAAAACAGCCTTTCTGAAAACGACCTCTCTGCAACGCGCGTTCCGGGCGCTTTTCGCGGCTCTCGGCCTGCTCGCCCTGGCCGGGTGGATGGAGCCCGCCGATCCGAACGGGCGGATCGAGGTCGAGCTGCGTCCGATGGGCGAGGGGAAGCCGCGGGAAGGGATCGGCCGCGGCTTCCTCGCCGCCCCGCCGGAGCGCGTCTTCCGCGCCGTCACCGACGTCGAGCACTGGCACGAGTTCATGCCGTTCCTCGAAGCCTCCGACGCCCGTCCCCAGCCGGACGGCTCGCTGCTCAGCTTCCAGAGCCTCGACCTCCCCTTCCCCCTCGGCGAGCGCCACTACCGTATCCGTTTCCGCGGCGAGGTGGAACGCACGGCGCGGGGAGCGGTCTGGCACGCCGAGTGGAGCTACGTCCCCGGCTCGGGCAATCTCGCGGATCTGCGCGGCTCGTGGACGCTCACCGCCGCGCCGGGCGGCACGCTCGCGATCTGCCGGATCTGGACCGATCCCGGCTCCTTCTCCGCCCGCCTCATGGACCGCGCCACCGCGAAGTCGATCCCCTGGATCTTCGGCGGCCTGCGCCAGCACGTCCGACGTTCTCGCTACCAGAATCCTTGAGTTATACTCGGTGCCAGGTACGGACCTACATCCACAGGTAGCGGTTTCAAATGCACTCGACGACCGACGAAGCTCTTGCGCTCGAAGCACATCTGGGAGCTGAGCTCCACCGGCGATCGGCCGAGCTGACAAGGCTCTGGCTCGACCGTCTCGCCGAGCGTCTCGACGTGGCGCCGCGCCGGATCTTCCCGTCGAGCACGCTGCTCAACCACATGCCCGAGGTGCTGCGCGCCATCTCGCAATATCTCTGCTCGGGCGGTGACCTGGCCGCCGAGATCCAGGTCCGCGAGGAGCTCGGCAAGCTGGCCCGCCTGCGCCGCGACCAGGGCTACGACATCGACGAGATCCTGGCCGAGCTGGAGATCCTCGGGCAGATCCTCTACGACGCCCTGCGTGAGGAGGCCCGCGGCTTCGACCGCATGGTCCCCGCCGACTACGCCATCGCGGTCGCCGAGCGCCTCTACCGCGCGCTCATGGCGATCACCACCATCACCGCCTCCACCTTCCGCGAAGAGGGATTCCGCGACCGCCGCGAGCGCGCCCGCCTTCTCGGCAGCTTCGGCCGCAATCTCGCGCACGAGCTGCGCAACCGGCTGAACACCGCCGAGGCCGCCCTCCATCTGCTCAACCACCAGGGGACGGAAGCCACCCCCGAGGCGCGCGAGAAGACGTTGGGCATCCTGCAGAAGACCCTGCAGCGCATCAAAGGCGTCGCCGACGACGTGCACGCCCTCGCCATCGCCCAGGGGAGCGAGGAGACGGCGCAGGGGCGACGCCTGTCCCTGCGCGAGCTGGTCGAGGAGGCGGTCTCCGAGATGCGCGGCCTGGCGGCGGAAAAGGGAGTGGGGATCGAAGCACCCTGGGAGATCCCCGACGTCCAGGTCGACGCCACCCGGGTCGAGCTGGTGTTGATCAACCTGATCGGCAACGCGGTCAAGTACTCGGATCCGGCCAAGCCTGAAAGCTGGGTGCGCCTCGCCATCGGCCGGGACGACGACGGCTTCTGGCGCATCACCGTCGAGGACAACGGCGTCGGCATCCCTGAAACGATGCAGGCGGAGGTCTTCGAGCAGTTCGTCCGCGCTCATCCCGGCGTCGCCGACGGCACCGGCCTGGGCCTCGCCATCGCCCGCGAAGCGGTGGAGCAGATGGGGGGGCGCATCTGGCTGGAGAGCCGCGAAGGCGAGGGCTCGACGTTCCATTTCACGGTCCTGGACCCGCCGGAGGCGCGCACCTGATGGCGGATGGACCCGGCTTCGCCGGGCGGGTGGCGCTCGTCACCGGCGCCGCCCCTGCCGGTCTACGGTCTACGGGCTGGAGTGAGCCGGCCGGGCCTTCACTGAATCTGTGTATTTTCTTGCACTTAACGTTCTTGAATCGCCCCTTGCGCTGGTCTCGGGTTGCCCCGGATTGTGGTAAAGTTGGAACAACCGCGCAGTCGCAGCAGGAACTGCCCCCGCATCCGGTGAATTCATCAGAAGCTTTGGTTCAAGGGGCAGCGTTTGATCGGCGGATGGAAGACGGGGGGATGTGCTCTCCGGAGCCGAAATGTCGGAGCAGGCGTTGCGCGGGGCCAGGCATGAAAATTCCACAAACCTTCGGATCGTCCTTGTCACCCGCCGCGTTGCCTCCAGCCCAGAGGTGCGCGGGCCGCTTTGCTGAGGAACCACCAGCATGAACGCAATTCGTCTCGCCCGACCCCGCATTGGCCTCGCTCTGCTGCTGTTCGCCTTCGGCTGTGTCGTTGCCGGATCGCCCGCATGGGCGGCCGACAGCGGACCGCTCCAGTTCTTCACGGTCAAACTTTGCCGTGTCTTCGACAGCCGCTTCGATAGCTCGCATGTTCCGCCCGATCACCCCCTCCGTCAAGGTACTACCTACACAGTGACCGTGGCCGGTGTCTGTGGAGTTCCGGCGGATGCCGTTCGAGTGCATATCAACGTGGCCGTCATCGGAGCGGCGGATTCTGGCAACTTGTCGGTGTTCCCGGCGGGAGCAGCGCCACCGAATGGGAATCCGCCCATCGGTGCGATCTCGTTCTCGCCGATCAACGGAGGTGCTACAGACCGTGGCATGGAATTCGACGTGGATCTCGGCACCGGTGGAGCCATCAGTTTCGTCCTCGCCTTCTCAGTTCCGGGGACCGCGGCCTACCACGCGAAAATCGACGTCAGCGGCTACTACAAGTCTGGCGCCGCCGTGGCGAACAACGACAATAGCGGCAACCTCAACAACCTGCCCGTTCTCGAGGACTCCGGTGCGACCACTCTCGACGTCCTGGCTAACGATACGGACCCGCTGAGCAATCCGTTCTCGGTCATCGCGGTCCAGAACCCGTCGGCCAACGGCGGCACAGTCATCAATAATGGGACGAACGTCTCGTACCAGCCGGCGGCGAACTACTGCAACAACCCGCCGCCGTATGACACGTTCACCTATACCATCACGGGAGGCTCCACGGCTACGGTGTCGGTGGGGGTGACGTGCGTCAACGACGCGCCGGCCGGCACCGACAAGGCGGTCTCGACGGCCGAGAACACCGACTACGTTTTCTCGGCAGCCGACTTCGGGTTCACCGACCTGGTCGACAGCCCGGCCAACGCCTTCCTCGCAGTCCGGATCACCACGCTTCCCACGGCCGGAACCCTCAAGCTATCGAACGTCGCGGTGACGGCCGGGCAGTCCATCCCCGTCGCCGGCATCCCCAATCTGACGTTCACCCCGGCGACGAACGGGAACGGCTCGCCCTACACGGCCTTCGGTTTCCGAGTGCAGGACGACGGTGGTACAGCGAACGGCGGGATCGACCTCGACGCGACGCAGAGAACCATCACGGTGAACGTGACGGGTATCAATAACGAGCCGACGCTCGACCCGATCCTCGACCCGGCTGACATCAACGAGGATGCGGGTTTGCAGACGGTGAACCTGGCAGGGATCGGCGCAGGCGGCGGTGGTACCGAGTCGACACAGACCCTCACCGTCACGGCGGTGTCGAACAATCCGGGGCTGATCCCGAACCCGACGGTGACCTACACCAGCCCGAACGCGACCGGGTCTCTCTCCTACACGCCGGTCGCCAACCAGTCGGGCAGCGCGATCATCACCGTCACGGTGCAGGACGACGGCGGCACCGCCAACGGCGGTGACGACACCATCCAGCACACGTTCACGGTCGACGTGCTGCCGGTCAACGACGAGCCGACGCTCGACCCGATTGCCGACCCGGCGGACATTGGCGAGGACGCGGGTCTGCAGACGGTGAGCCTGACGGGGATTGGCGCCGGCGGTGGTGGCACCGAGTCGACGCAGACCCTCGCCATGACTGCGGTATCGAACAATCCGGGGCTGATCCCGAACCCGACGGTGGTCTACACCAGTCCAAATGCGACCGGGTCGCTGTCGTACACGCCGGTTGCCGGCCAGTCGGGCAGCGCGATCATCACCGTCACAGTGCAGGACGACGGCGGCACCGCCAGTGGCGGCGACGACACCATCCAGCGCACCTTCACGGTGGACGTGACGGCTGTCAACGACGAGCCGACGCTCGATCCGATCCCTGACCCGGCGGACATCAACGAGGACGCAGGTCTGCAGACGGTGAGCCTGACGGGGATCGGCGCCGGCGGTGGTGGCACCGAGTCGACACAGGTTCTCACCGTGACCGCGGTGTCGAACAACCCGGGGCTGATCCCGAATCCGACGGTGACCTACACCAGCCCGAACGCGACCGGGTCTCTCTCCTACACCTCGGTCGCCAATCAGTCGGGCAGCGCGATCATCACCGTCACGGTGCAGGACGACGGCGGCACCGCTAACGGCGGCGACGACACCATCCAGCGCACGTTCACGGTCGACGTGGTGGCTGTCAACGACGAGCCGACGCTCGATCCGATCCCTGACCCGACGGACATCAACGAAGACGCAGGCCTGCAGACGGTGAACCTGACGGGGATCGGTGCCGGCGGCGGTGGCACCGAATCGACGCAGACCCTCACCGTGACCGCGGTGTCAAACAATCCGGCGCTGATTCCGAATCCGCTAGTCACCTATACCAGTCCGAACGGGACCGGGTCGCTCTCCTATACCCCAGTCGCCAACCAGTTTGGGAGCGCGATTATCACCGTCACGGTGCAGGACAACGGCGGCACCGCCAACGGCGGCGACGACACCATCCAGCGCACGTTCACCGTGGACGTGCTGTCAGTCGACGACGAGCCGACGCTCGATCCGATCGCCGACCCGGCGGATATCAACGAGGACGCGGGTCTTCAGACGGTGAGCCTGACGGGGATCGGCGCCGGCGGCGCGGGCACCGAGTCGACGCAGACCCTCACTGTGACCGCGGTGTCGAACAACCCGGGGCTGATCCCGAATCCGACGGTGACCTACACCAGCCCGAATGCGACCGGATCTCTCTCCTACACGCCAGTCGCCAACCAGTTTGGGAGCGCGATCATCACGGTCACGGTGCAGGACAACGGTGGCACCGCCAACGGCGGTGACGACACCATCCAGCGCACGTTCACCGTGGATGTGTTGGCTGTCAACGATGAACCGACGCTGAATCCGATCGCCGACCCGGCGGATATCAACGAAGACGCGGGTCTTCAGACGGTGAGCCTGACGGGGATCGGTGCCGGCGGCGCGGGCACCGAGTCGACGCAGACCCTCACTGTGACCGCGGTGTCGAGCAACCCGGGGCTGATCCCGAATCCGACGGTGACCTACACCAGCCCGAACGCAACCGGGTCTCTCTCCTACACGTCGGTCGCCAATCAGTCGGGTAGCGCGATCATCACCGTCACGGTGCAGGATAATGGCGGCACCGCCAACGGCGGTGACGACACCATCCAGCGCACGTTCACGGTGGACGTGTTGGCGGCTAACGATGAGCCGACGCTCAATCCGATCCCTGACCCGGCAGACATCAACGAGGACGCGGGTCTTCAGACGGTGAGCCTGACGGGGATCGGCGCCGGCGGCGCGGGCACCGAGTCGGCGCAGACCCTCACTGTGACTGCGGTGTCGAACAATCCGGGGCTGATCCCGAATCCGACGGTGACCTACACCAGCCCGAACGCGACCGGGTCTCTCTCCTACACGTCGGTCTCCAATCAGTCGGGTAGCGCGATCATCACCGTCACGGTGCAGGATAATGGCGGCACCGCCAACGGCGGTGACGACACCATCCAGCGCACGTTCACGGTGGACGTATTGGCGGTCAACGAGGAGCCGACTCTCAATCTGATCCCTGACCCGGCAGACATCAACGAGGACGCGGGTCTTCAGACGGTGAACCTGTCGGGGATCAGCGCGGGTGGCGGAGAGTCGCAGACGCTGACCGTCACTGCGGTATCGAGCAACCCCGCGGTGATTCCAAACCCGACAGTCTCGTATACCAGCCCCAATGCCATCGGATCGCTGTCGTATACCCCGGTCGCCAATGCCTTCGGCAACGGCATCACCATCACGGTGACGGTGCAAGACAACGGCGGCACCGCCAACGGCGGAGACAACACGGTCCAGCGCACGTTCACATTCGACGTGCTGCCGGTCAACGACCCGCCTCAGTTCGTCGATTCGACGCTCGACTATACGACGGTAGGCAACACGCAGTTGCGCGGTGGTGACCTCACGACAGGCGCGAGCGTCGCGTATGTGCGCGACAACCTCGACCTCAGTGAGAAGAGTACCCCGAGTGACATCGACGGGCCGGCACCGCCGTTCACCTACTCACTGGCTGTGGCGCCCGTGAACGGCCAGGCGACTGTGAGCTCCGACGGCACCTTCACCTATGAGCCGAATCCCGGGTTCACTGGACCGACTGACACCTTCACTGTCGCGGTCAGCGATGGCGGGCCCCCGCCGAACACTTCGAACCTCACGGTCACCGTCACCATCTCGCAGATGGTGTGGTACATCCACGACGTAGTGGCTCCAACCAACCCGAACAACCCACTCAATGGCGACGACGGCCGCTCGACCAATCCCTTCGATAGCATTGCAGAGTTCAACACGGCGACGACGAACAACGGCGACATCATCTATATATTCGAGGGCAACACCGCCACGACGCCGCACTCCGGCACCATCACCCTCAAGGACGGCCAGAAGCTCTGGGGTCAAGGGATCGACCTGAACGTGCCCGGCTTCGGCACGCCCCTCGTGACCGCCACCAACAAGCCGAGGATCCGAACCACGGCGGCGAGCACTGATGTGGTCTCCGTTCCGGCGACGGGTGGCAATCGGAACAATGTCCAGATCCGCGGTCTCGACCTCGAGGCGACCGGCGCGACGTCGAATGCCATCGACGTCACCGCCACCGGCGCCAACACCGTGGGCGTGACGATCAGCAACGACAACGTCCGCGGCGTCACCGCCGAGGGCATCGACCTGAATTCCGGCGGCACGGCCGCTTTCGGAGTGACGATCCAGAACAACACGGTCACCGCGACCGGCAACGGCATCGATACGCGGGTGACCTCCACAGGCATCGCCACGGTGACGGCGTCGACGAACACCATCTCGTCGAGCGCCAACGCCTTTGACGCGCGCACCCAGGCCGGTGCGAGCGCCCTGCGCGTCGCGCTTGACACCCTCAATGTGACTGCGGGTGGCACGGGTATCGTCATCGACGGCTCCGCGGCCGGAACCACGACCATCACCGCCTTCAGCAACAACATAGTGAGCGGAAACACCGCCGGCGCCGGAATCGCCGTCACCAGCGCGACCTTCGACCAGGTCCCCGGCGGCGCTATCAACCAGGTCTCGGGTGGCGCCACAGTCGTAGGCGCCTCGGGCAACGGAGTTGGCGGCTCCGGCTTCGTGATGACCAATGTGACCGGCGACCTGCTCTTCGCCGACCTCGACATCTTCGCCGACGCCGGCGCGGGTCTGCGGGCCTCCGGCACCGGCGGCTTCACCCTGGGCGTCGGCAACGTGTCGACCGTGACCGCCGTCGGAGGACCGGCGGTGGATCTCTCGGGAACCGCGATGACCCTGCCGTTCCAGTTCATCTCCAGCAGCAACAGCCCGACCACGGGTGTCGCGCTCAATAGTGTGACGGGTACCTTCTCCGCGGGCTCCGGCAGCAGCATCACCAGTGCCACCGGCACCTCCTTCCAAGTGGGGAGCAGCAACGCGACCGTCACTTACAACGGCACCATCAACACGACGACAGGCAAAGGCATCGATCTCACCAGTAACACGGGCTCGACGATTGGATTCACCGGGACGCTGACCCTAAGTACCGGAGCCAATGCGGCGTTCAACGCGACGGGCGGTGGAACCGTCACGGCGACGGATATCGCGAGCACATTGACGAGCACGACGGGCACAGCGCTCAAGGTCAGCGGCGGTACGATCATTGGCGCATCAGGGCTGATGTTTGACCGCATCTCGACGAACGGCGCCGCCAACGGCATCTTCCTCGACTCGACGGGTGCTGGAACCCTCACTGTTGACGGCGGGAGCTCTACCGCGGTAGGGGGTGATGGCAGCGGCGGCGTCATCCAGAACACCAGCGGCAGCACCCCGAGTGGTGTCGGCGTCTATCTCAACAACGCGCGCGCAATACTGCGGCGGATGCACATCCACGACCACCCCAACTACGGGCTCTTCGGCTCTGGCGCGACCACCTTGACTCTGGAATATTCGACGGTCGATTCGACCGCCACCGCTACGAGCACCAACGGAGACAGCGCCACTGCGGATGACGAGGAAGGGAGTGTCGCTTTTGAAGAATGGGCCGGTAGCGGCACCATCACGAGTTGCATCATCGGCGATGGCTTCTCGAACAATCTGCGCGTCCTCAACACCAACGGCGCCGATCTCGATCGCCTGACGGTGACCAATTCGACCTTCAACAACAACGGTCTGGCCGGCAACAACAATATCCACCTCGAGTCCCGGAACAGCGGCACGACGCTGAATTTCACCTTGCAAGGATCGACCATCAAGGGTGCGCGTGCCGACTGGATCAATGCCAGCAACAACTCCCTTTCGACGATGGACCTGGTGATCAGCGGCAATGCGTTCAGCAACCTCTCGCCGAATGCTCACGCGGCAGCGGCGGCGGGCGGCAACCGCATCGTGCTCGGCTCGGTCGGCACGCTCACCTATGACATCCTGAACAACACCTTGGAGGGCTCGAAGGGCGAGGCGATCCGGGTGCGCTCAACAGCGGCATCCGGTGTTGCCGGCACCGCCAATGGGACTATCAGTGGCAACGACATAGGCCATTCGGGGATCGCGAACTCTGGCTCGAGCGAGAGCTCTGGAATCTTCCTGTTCACTGACGGCGGCGGAGATCAAACTGCGCTGGTGACCGGCAACGAGGTGTACCAGTACAACAACCACGGTATCCGCGTGGATGTCGGTGACGAGCAGGTAGGGACCTCCGTTGTGAACGTCACCGTCACCAGCAACATCGTCGGGTTCCCGGGCAACCTTCTCAGTGACTTCAACGGTATTCATTTGAACCATGGAACTGTTGCAGCCACGGATGACTTCACCTCCTGCATCGATATCCGGCTCAACACCGTGACCGGGTCCGGCAACGGAGTCACCTATCCGAACAACGCTGAGATCAGGCTCCGCCAGCGGCAGAACACGACGGTTGTTCTGCCCGGGTACAGTGGGCTCAACAACGAGGACTGCAACGTCATCGCGTTCATCGCAGGCCAGAACACAGTGAATAACTCTGGTGCAGGGTCCTGCACGAACGGGACTCCGAATCCTCCGACCAAGAACACAGCCGCAACTACGCAGAACGCAACTACTACGGTGCGCGGCTTCGAAAGCGGGGCAGCATGTATTCAGCCGAACTAAGCGGACGAACATAAAGGCAAGAAAAGTTCAAGGAGGGAAGTAATGGCAGAACCGTTTCTTTCAGAGGTCAGAATCATGAGCTTTGTATTCCCGCCCAAGGGGTGGGCGCTGTGCGACGGTCAGCTTTTGCCCATCAACCAGAACCAAGCGCTGTTTTCTCTGCTAGGCACGACGTTTGGTGGAGATGGCCGGGTCAACTTTGGCCTGCCTGATCTGCGAGGACGAGCTCCGCTCCACGTCGGTAGTGGTCACACGCTCGGTGAACGAGGAGGTGAGCAAGCTCACACGCTTTCGATCTCTGAGCTTCCGACCCACACACACAGTGCGCTGGCGGCGAACGCCAGCGCCAGCACTAATTCTCCGACAGGAGCTTTTCTTGCTCCCAGCACAGCCGTCTACCACGCGCCTACGGCGCTGACCTCCCTGAACGCGGGGACGATAACGAACGTCGGTGGAAGCCAGGCTCACCTAAACATGCAGCCGTTCCTCGTCCTGAGTTTCTGTATCGCCCTGCAGGGCATCTTCCCGAGCCCGAACTGAAGGAGAGCTGCCATGGCACAACCTTATGTCGGTGAGATTCGCATGTTCGCCGGGAACTTCGCACCCGCTGGTTGGATGTTCTGTGAAGGTCAGCTCCTACCGATCAGCGAGAACGAAACGCTCTTTCAACTAATCGGTACCACCTACGGCGGTGACGGCCAGTCGACCTTTGCGCTGCCGGATCTCCGTGGTCGTATTCCGATCCACCAAGGAAACAGTTTTATGCTAGCCGGGACAGGAGGCGTCGAGGAGATCACCTTGACCGTACAGCAGATCGCGGCGCACTCTCACCCGTTCCTCGCCTCTGGTGACATAGGCAACCAGGTGAACGCCGCGAGTAATTTGCCTTCGAACAGCCAAGGAGCCATCCCCTACATCGAGGATGCGCCTACTGTCAATATGATCTCCCAGGCGATCAGCTCAGTAGGTGGAAGCCAGCCGCACACGAACTTCCAGCCTTATCTCTGCGTTGATTTCATCATCTCGCTGTTTGGCATTTTTCCCAGTCCAACCTAGAGGGAGGAAGGATCCATGGACCCGTTCGTTGCGGAAATTCGGATTTTCCCATTCAACTTTGCTCCCAAGGGGTGGGCGTGGTGCGATGGTCAACTGATGCCATTGTCCCAGAACACTGCGCTCTTCTCGCTGCTTGGAACCACCTATGGCGGTGATGGCAAGAGCAACTTCGCTCTTCCCGACCTGCAGGGTCGAGCGCCGATGCACCCTGGACAAGGCCCTGGGCTCTCGCTTCACGACTTGGGGGAGACAGGTGGCTCAGAGACGGTCACGCTCCTGGAGTCCGAGATGCCTGCCCACAGCCATACGATGCGGGCGTCCCTTGACGACGCCGATCTAGCCATCCCCACGCCTGCACGCTCGTTGGCGAAGGCTAGCGCCAATCTCTACACCGCCAATACTGGCAGCGGAACCAGTTCACTCGCCGACAACACCCTGGCCCCCGCCGGCGGCGACCAGCCGCACAACAACATGCAGCCATACCTGACCTTCTATTTCTGCATCGCCCTCCAGGGCGTATTCCCGCCTCGCACCTGAGCCCATTCCCAAGGCTCTCCGGAGGGCTGAACATCCGCCCTCCGGATCGTATCTCCAAAATACTTCGGGTGCGGCTCTTTTGGAACGGCTGATTCGGAGGTCGAGCCAGCCTTGTGGATGAGTGCCGCAAACCGCAAGGAGTCGCGCGACGGGCTCCCGACTCAAGTCACGAAGTCCCTGGCGACAAGGACTCGAGCCCCTGTGGCGGTGGTATCCAGCCGCCTTCAGGCGTCACAATCAAACGACCTGAATGGTTATCGAGCCGAAGCTCCCGACAGGCTCTGCCGAGGTCTATGACTTGATGAGCCGGAGCTTCCGTTCAGGATGG
>Ga0307506_10000077_pt1 | contig 40899 bp, 21 predicted proteins | sample 25_S_MG_FD_202175 | JGI IMG/M metagenome (GOLD analysis project Ga0307506, IMG submission 202175) | Soil microbial communities from Populus trichocarpa stands in riparian zone in the Pacific Northwest, United States - 25_S | ecosystem: Environmental > Terrestrial > Soil > Riparian zone > Trees... | reverse complement strand
GTCACCCGCAAAACGCTCATATCCTCTCTCATGCCACCTCCTTGAAATGAGAATCCACCCCTATAGAAGTCGTAAATCAGGGCTCCAATCTCACCAAAATCTTTTTTTGGGTGGGGGCGCCCTCTCCCGCTCGGGGCGGGAGGGAGGGGGAACGCGCGGGGGAGGGTCGGGGAGGGGGCGGGTGGGTGGCCGAGGAGAGGACGCTTCTGGAGAGTGTTGTTTGGCTTCTCACCGATCCAGAAACGCGAACCCCTCCACCCGCCGCTCCCGCCCTTCCTCCGCGTCGGCTTTCTCGATCTCGGCCAGGTAGGCCTCTTCGAGGTTGGGCTCGGCGAGGTCGCCTTCGAGGGTGTCTCCGGGGCGGGCGACGGCGCGGACTTGCAGGCCTTCGAGGCGGCGGACGCGGGCGGTGACGCGGTAGCGGCGACTGAAGGGGGCGAGGTCGGCGTCGGCGAGGAGGGCGGTGAAGACCTGGCCGCGGGCGCGGGCGAGGAGGTCCTCGGGCGAGCCGTCGAAGCGCAAGCGGCCACGGTGGAGGAGGAGGATGCGCGAGGCGGCGGCTTCGATGTCGCTGGCGATGTGGGTGGAGAAGAGGACGACGCGGTCCGCCGCCTGCTCCAGGAGGGTCTGGCGGAAGCGGCCTCGCGATTCGATGTCGAGGCCGGTGGTGGGCTCGTCGACGATGAGGATGGGCGGCGCGCCGAGGAGGGCGCGGGCGATGCCGATCCGCTGCCGCATGCCGCCCGAGAAGTCGCGCACTTTGCGCGCCGTGTGCTCGGCGAGGCCGACGGAGGCGAGGAGGCTGGCGATTTCGGCGGCGCGGGCGCGGGCGTCGCCGACGCCGAGGCCACGCTCGAGGGCCCAATGGTCGAGGAACTGCTCGGCCGTGAAGTCGGGGTAGGCGTTGAACTCCTGCGGCAGGAAGCCGATGCGCAGGCGGTACTCGGCCAGGTCGTCGGAGCTCACCGGCACGCCGCGGAAGGAGACCGCGCCGCGGGTCGGCTCGAGGAGGCCGGTGAGGATGCGCAGCAGGGTGGTCTTGCCGGCGCCGTTCGGCCCCAGCAGTCCGGTGATGCCGGGGGTGAGCTCGAAGCTGACGTTGGAGAGAGCCCGATGGCCGGAGGCGTAGGTCTTCGTGACGCTGCGCACGGTGAGGCTGGGCGTGCCGGGCGCGCTCCAGGCGGGCGGGTGGCGCCGGCGGTGGACCTCCGCGGGGTCGCGCTCCCGCCAGCGCGCGGCGGCGAGGCGCAGAGCCGGCACGGCCACGGTGGAGAGGAGGAGGGCGGTGGCGCCGCACAGGGCCGCGGCGCGCAACGGCACCACCCAGCGGCAGCGGATGAGGTCGGCCCCCAGGGTCGGCACGGCGAGGGCGAGGAGGGTGGGGACGAGGGAGGCGGCGAGCCAGGGGGTCTCGCGGCGCAGGCCACGGTAAAGAGTGGAGCCTGTTGATCCCATGGGGAGGGATTCCACCGCTCCCGCGTCCGCCGCCTCGGCCGCCAGGGGCAGGGTCAGACAGAGGCTCGCGGCGAGCGCCAGCACGGTCAGCTCGTCGACCTGCCCGAGCGTCGCGGCGGCGAGCGGCGCCGCGGTCAGGAGGCCGGCCGCCAGGGGGACCAGGGTGACCAGGCCGCGCAGCGGGCCGCCCAGGCGCACGGCGGCGAGGGCGAAGAGGAGGAGGGGCACGGCGAGCGCCAGGGCGGCGACGCGCAGGCGCTCGGGCTGCCAGAGGCGCAGGGTGAGAGGCGGCCTCTCCAGGTCGGCTCCGGCGGGGAGGCGGAGCTGGGAGAGATTGGTGTCGATCTTCCGCCGGAAGTCGAGCCGCGCCTCCTTGTTGCTGAGCGGGATCCGGACCTCGACGGGGAGCACGAAGCGGCCGGACTGGCGGGCGACCTCGGGCATCACGGACTCGCGGCGCAGGGAGAGGCCGGCGGCGGGGACCACGATGCGATCACCGCGATCACCGCGATCGCCGCGGTCGCCGAGGCGGAGCGGCCGGCCGAGGAGGTCGGCGACGAGGGGCACGGCACGGTCGGGATCGGCCGGCGCTCCCGCCGCCACGACGACGAGCGAGCGCTCGGCGCCGCCCGGACCCGGCGGCAGGGGGACGGGCACGGGAGCCGAGCCGGTGCGATTGAGGGCCGTGGCCAGCTCGGCGAGGAGGGCCGGCGAGGCGCTCAGGGCCGCCGCCGGCCGCAAGGTGAGGAGCTCGGACGGAGCGCCCCAGCCGGTGATCCAGAAGGGGCGCACCTTGAGAGAGCCGAGGTGCGCGAGGACGCGCTGGTAGGCGAGGGAGAGGGCGTCGAGGTCGGCGCTGCGCAGGACGACGCGATAGGTCTGACCCTCGTCGTCGGCCTCGGCGCGGTCCTCGAGATCGAGGACGAAGGCGCCGCCGCCGGCCGCTCCGGCGCCGGTCTCGATGCGCGCCGCCGCGGCGCCGGGGATCTGGTAGCGCAGGCGGGTGGCGAGGAGGGCCAGGCGGTCGGGATGGCGGTCCCGCGCGCGCACCTCCACCCGCACCAGGGCATGCCCCGCCGAGGCGCTGCTCCAGAAGCTCTCGACCTCTCCTGACTTGGCGAGCTGCTCCAGTTGATCCTCGACACTGCGTACCTGGCGCTCGGTCTCCGCCAGCGTGGCGCCTTCGGGCAGCCGGAGGCGGATGTTGAAGCTGCCGCCTTCCGGCGACAGATCGCCCGGCTTGGGCACGAGGGCCGGACCGAAGAGGGCGGCGGCGATGCTGCCGAGGGTGAAGAGGGCGAGGGCGGCCGTGCCGGGATCGCGGAGGGCGCGGCGCTGGAGGCGGGGAAGGAGGGCTCGTCGGGAGAGGCGAGACCGGCGGCGACTTGTCCCTCCCCCCTGGGCGGGAGGCGGTTGGGAAAGGGGGGAGGTTAGGAGGGGGGCGTCTCCTGGAGGCACAGCGCCGGGAATTGAGGGTCTGCGGCCGTTCGCATCGCCCCCCTCCTGGCCTCCCCCCTGCTCCAACCCTCCCCCTCCCAGGGGGGAGGAAACCACCGCCCGCCCTGCGTTGCTCCCCGGCAGCAGCGCCGCCGCGAGCACCGCCGCGGCCGTCGCCAGGCAGAACGCCCGGGACGGCTCGGCCAGCAGCGGTCCGAGCTCGTCGCCGGCCAGGGCGACGGCGATGGGCACGGCCGCCGCGGCAGCGGCAGTCGTCGCCGCCAGCAGCCAGAAGCCCCTTCCCTCCCTCCGCACGAGGCGCAGGGCGGCGGCGGGGAGGGCGGCGGTGGCTCCGAGAGCGCAGGCGACCAGGGTGGTGACGTGGAGGTGGGCTCCGGCGAGCCAGAGCGCGTTCGCGGCGGCGGCGACGCCGGCCGGGAGGGCGAGGCCGAGGGACAGGGCGCCGAGAGCGCCGCGGCCGAGCCGCCAGCCGAGAGCGGCGGCGGCGAGGGAGGCGAGGGCGAGGCCGAGGGCGAGGCGGCCGAGGAGATCGCGCAGCGGTCCGGCTTCGCTCCAGTCGACCGTGCCGCGCACCCCGCCGGTGAGATGGGCGACGCGCTGCCGCAGGGCGCGGTCGGTGGGCAGGAGCGCCGCGCCTTCGGCGCGGTAGACGAAGAGGGCGCGGGCGGGCTCGCCGCGATAGCGGACGCGGAAGGAGGGGTCCGGCCAGCGCGAGCGCACGGTCGCGAGAGAGGAGAGCGGCGCGGCGCCGCCGCCTTGCAGAGGGACCGGCAGGCGGCCGAGGTCCGCCGTCGCCGCGGCCGGCACGATGACGGGGATCTGCCGGTCGCCCTCCACGGCGCGGCCAAGCTCGGGGCGGCGGAGGGCGTGGTCGAGGACGGCGCGCAGCCGTGCCGCCGTCCCCGCCGGATCGAGAGTCCCCGCCGCCAGCTCGACGCGCAGCTCCTCGCGGCGCACGCCGAGGGCGAGGACCTGGCGCACTCCGGGCACGCCGCGCAGCTCCTCGGCGGCGGCCTCGGCATCCGCGTCGGAGATCGTCTGGAAGCGTGCGCCGGAGAGCCAGACCAGGGCGAGGAGATTCCCCTCGGACCGGGCGGCGGGATCGACGGTGAGCCCCGCTCCCGGCGGCAGCCGGCGGCGCAGGCCGGCGAGCTCGGATTCCAGGCGCGCGGCTTTCCTCTCCGCGTCGGTGCCGGGTGTGAAGCGCACCCGCAGCTCGGCGCCGTCGGCGCGCACCTGGCCCGCCGTGGCGCGCACCCGGCCGAGGGAGCGGACGGCGCCCTCGATCTCCTCCACCCAGTCGCGCGTCACCGCCGCCGGCTCGCGCGCCTCGGGGAGCGTCAACGCCACGGTCAGCTCCGGAAAGCTCTGCCGCGGCAGGTACTCCATCGGGATGCGCGTCAGGGCGACGCCGCCGAGGAGCAGCAGCGCGGCGGTCGCCACCAGGCGGGAGACGGATCTCACGGCTGGCTCTCCGGGCGGGAACGCCTGGAGAGAATCGCCATGCGGTGCAGCACGGGGACCAGCAGGAGCGAGGCGCACACCGAGGTCAGCGTGCCGCCCAGGACCGCCAGGGCGAGCGACCGGCGCAGCTCGACGCCGGCGCCGCCGAGGAGCGCCAGGGGGAGCATGCCGGCCAGCGTGCAGAGGGTGGTCATCACGATCGGCCGGTAGCGCTCGGCGGCGGCGCGGCGGATGGCGGCCTCGGTTGCCTCGCCGGAGCGGCGGTGCTCCTCGATGCGGTGGACCAGGACGATGGCGTTGTTGACCACGATCCCGGCGAGGAGGATGAGTCCCAGGAAGGAGAGGATGTTGAGGCTCTGGCCGGTGAGCAGGAGGAGGCCGAGGGCGCCGCCAAGGGCGACCGGGACGGTGACCATGACCACCAGCGGGATGCGGAACGACTCGTAGAGCGCCGCCACGGCGAGGAAGACCAGGGCGAGCGAGAGGAGGAGGGCCAGGCGGAGCTGCCCGAAGGCGCGGCGCAGCTCCAGGGCCTGCCCGGCGAGGGTGATCTCCTCGCCGGCGCCGCCTTTCCCCGCCGCCCGGATCTCTGCCCTGACATTGGATAACACCGCCTCGGGATCGCCGCGCACCGTGTCGAACACCTTGCGCGCCGCCGGCCGGCCGTCCAGCCGTTCCAGGATGAGCGGGCGCGCGCCGGGCTCCAGGCGGGCCAGGGCGGCCAGGGGGACGACGGCATCCTTGGTCGCCACCGGCAGGAGGCGTGGATCGTTCGGCTCGACGGCGCGCACCAGGATCTCCGGCTCGACGGTGGCGAGGCGCAGGCGGCCGGCGGTCTGATCTCCCAATCCCTGGCGGACCTGCGCTTCGAGGGCCGCCGGCTCGATCCCCAGGGCGGCCAGGCGCGGCAGGTCCCACGCGAGGAGGATCGCCGGCTGCCGGCGGTCACCGCGGCCCGCGCTCTCGCGCAGGCCGGACGCCGAGCCCAGGGCCGCCGCGGCGCGATCTGCCAGGGCACCGGCGCGCTCCGGGGTGGCGGCGGTGGCGACCACCTCCAGGCGGCGGCCGGCGCGCTCGACCGCTTCCACGAAGGCGCTGGGGCGCGGCTCGATCCACGTCTCGACGCCGGGCAGGCGGGCGAGAGCGGCGCGCAGGCGTGGCCGGGCGCGCCCGGCGCTCGCCGCGTCGGGGAAATCGAGAAGCAGGCGCCCGGTCTCCTCACGGTCCTCCCCGGGCGCGGGCGGCGGGAGCTGAAGGGCCACGCGGCCCGGAGCCTCCGTTCCGAGAGCCTGCGCCGCCTGTTCCTCGACCGCGGTGCCGAGCTTGCGCGCCGCTTCCGGCGTCAGCTCCTCGGCCAGCCGCCAGCGCACCACCAGACCCGGCGACGAGCCTCCGGGCACCAGCTCGCGCGGGAGACGGACGAACGCGGCTCCGGCGAGAGCCGTGACGGCCAGCGCCGCCGCCATGGCGAGGGCCGGCCGGGCGAGGACGCGGTCGAGGAGGCGCAGATAGAACCCGCGCCCGGGGCTTCTGCCGATAGAGGTGAGCCTTTCGGGTGCCGCGGTTTTTCCTCCCCCCTGGGCGGGAGGCGGTTGGGAAAGGGGGGAGGTTAGGTGGGGGGCGCCGCCTTCGGGCACAACGCTGGACATCGAGGGTTCGTGGCCGTTCGCAGCGCCCCCCTCCTGGCCTCCCCCCTGCTCCAACCCTCCCCCTCCCAGGGGGGAGGAACCCTCCGCCCGTCCCCCGCGATTGCCGCTGAGCACCGGCGTCACCGTCAGCGAGAACAGCAGCGAGGCCGCCAGCGACGTGACGATGGCGAAGGCCTGCACGCCGAAGAAGGCGCGGGCCAGCCCCTGGAGATAGATCAAGGGCAGGAAGACCACCGCCGTGGTGCAGAAGCTCGCCACCACCGGCAGCGCGATCTGCTGCGCGCCGCGGATCGCCGGCCCCTCGTCGAGTGGACGGCCGGAGCCCTGGGCGCGGGCGGTCTCGATCGATTCCAGGACCACGATCGAGCTGTCCACCAGCAGGCCGGCGGCGAGGGCGAGGCCGGCGAGGGAGACGACGTCCAGCGAGGCGCCCCAGAGATAGAAGCCGGCGAAGGCGGTGAGGAGCGACGCCGGCACCACCACCGCCAGGCCCAGCGTCGGCCGCCAGCGGCCGAGGAAGTAGCGCAGCACCGCGGTGCCCAGGAGGAGGCCGAGAAGGGCGGCGAGGCCGAGCTCGCCGAGGGCGGCCAGCACCTCGCGGCTGCGGTCGTCCACCACGCGCAGCTTCAAGCCCGAGCCGGCGCGCGCCGCGAGGTCGGCCGTGCGCTCGCGCACGCGGGCGGCGAGGGCCACGGCGTTGGCCTCCGGCGCGCGGAAGACCCGCACCACGGCGCCGTCCTCGCCGGCCAAACGGAAAAAAGTACCGTCCTGCACCTCTTCGAGACCGACCGTCGCGACGTCGCCGAGGACGCTCTCGCCGCGCGGCCCGGGGATGCGCAGCGCGCGCAGGGCGTCCAGGGAGACCGCCTCCTCGCGCACCAGCAGCGGGCGCACCGCGGCGCCCGAGCGCGCCCGGCCGGCGGAGGTGTCGATGCCCACCGTCCGCAGGCGGCCGACCAGGTCGGCGGCGGTGAGGCCGCGGGCGGCGAGGGCGGCGCCCTGCGGACGCACCACGGCGTGGCGCGGCGTCAGCCCGACGGTCTCCACCCGCCCGGCCCCCTCCAGGCGGGCGAGCTCGGGGACCAGCAGCTTGCGCACGAAATCGGTGCGCGCCGCCCCTGAGCCGCCGCCGAGGACGGCCACCTCCACGATCGGCTCGGCATCGCCCGCCGTCATCTCCACCGCCAGCGTCGCCTCGCCCGTCAGATCGAGATCGGCCAGGCGGCGCTCCGTCTCGATGCGCAGGCGGTCGGCGTCGGTCTGCCACTCGCTCTCGACGCGGGCGCGGACGAAGCCGTCGCCGGTCATCGTGCGCACCGAGGTCACCCCCGCGAGCGCGGCGAGGCGGCGCTCCAGCGGCCGGGTGAAGCGGTCGAGGACCTCTTCCCGCGAGCGGCCGGCGGCGGTGACGGTGATGTCCAGCCGCGGGCGCTCCAGGGTCGGCAGGAGCGACACCGGCAGGCGGAGCAGGGAGACCGTGCCGAGGACGACCAGGGTGAGAGCGCCGATCAAGGTGGAGATCGGCCGCTCGACGGCGCGGCGGATCATTTCGGCGCTCCACCCGTTGTCGGAACAGGCGTCTCTTCGATCGGCGTTTCGATCGGCGAAACGGGATCGCCTTCGGAAAGCAACGCGGCGCCGCCGGTCACCACCTTGTCGCCCGGCGAGATCCCGCGCAGGATCTCCACCCGCCCGCCGCCGCGCGCGCCGGTCACCACCGTCCGCCGGCGCACCACCATGTGCCCGCGGTCGCGCTCGGCCACGAAGACCGCGCTGCCCGTCTCCGCCACCACCAGCGCCTCCTCGGGCACGGTGAGGGCCTGCTCGTGGCGGTCCAGATCGACGTGCAGCTCGACCCCCTCCCCCGGCGCCGGCAGGCCCAGGGGATCGGTGACCTCGGCCACCAGGGAGACCGTGCCGCCGGCGTCCACCATCGGCGCCACCTCCCGCACGAGCCCTTTGCCCTCCGCGTTCGCGCCGAAACGCACCGGCAGCCCGGGGTGCAGGCGGTCGCGGTCCGCCGCCGCCGCCCGCCCCTCGACGCGCAGCGCGCCGCCGGAGGCGATGCGGGCGAGCACCGTGCCGCCCGCCACCTCGGACTCGGGAGCGATCCGCCGGTCGACGATCAGCCGTCCGGAGAGGGGAGCGCGGAGCGACAGCCGGCCGAGGCGCTCCCGGGCGGAGGCGAGCCGGCTACGCGCCAGATCGGCCTCCGCCTTCGTCGCCGCGAGCACCGCCGCCGCCTCCACCCCCGCATCGAAAGCCCGCTGGTGGCGCGCCAGCTCCGTCTCCGCCACCTGCAGGCGCAGCCGCGCCTCGGACAGCCCGGCCTCGGCGTCCTGGAGCGAGACCCGCGCCAGCACCTCCCCGGCGCGCACCGTGACGCCGGAGACCAGCCCGGCCGCGAACCGTCCCGCCGGATAGAGCACCCGTCCCCCCGCCGGCACCGTCACCTCCGCCATCCCCCCCGGCTGCACCGTCCCGAGCACGATCAGCTCCGGCTGAAACGCCTCCCGCTTGACCGTCTCCAGACGGACCGGCGACGCCGGAGGCTCCTCGGGCACGGCGGCGGGGGCCTGGTTGCAGGCGGTGAGGGCGAGAAGGAGAAGGAGGGGGCGGGCGGCGGCGGCTTTGGTTTCCATCACAACCTCCATCACGAAATCATCGTCTCCGGCCGGCGCAGGCGCCGGCGGGCGTAGAGAAAAAGGATCAGGGTGGCGGCGCTCAAGACGGCGGTGCTGGCCAGCCAGGGGAGTGACTCTTCGAGGCCGGGCAGCAGCGGATTGAAGACGCCGCTGACCCGGTTCGGGATCGGATTGAAGAAGAACCAGGGGCCGAGGGCGAGGACGGTCCCCATCGTCGCCAGCCAGACGGCGCCGCCGCTCTTCAGGCGAACCGCCCAGAAGAGGGCCGCGGCGCCCAGGAAGAGGCAGATCACGGCGGTCTGGAGGAGCACGGAGAGGAGCGGAAAACCTCCACCCTCGTACAGCCAGTCCACCCCCATCAGCAGCCACCCCTGGAGGCAGAGGACGCCGCACACCGAGCCGGCGCGGCGCAGGAAGTAGCCCTCCGCGGCCGGCGTGGTCAGCGCCAGGTCCAGCGTGCCGGCGCGGCGCTCCAGGTCCACGACGCCGGAGAGCGCCGGCAGGCCGAGGAGGAGGAAGGGCGGCAGCACCACCCCGGACCACACGGCCTCCGGCGCGTCGCCGTCGCCGAGGAGCATGGCCATGAAGGCGCCGCCGACGATCAGCAGGTCGACGCCGGCGAAGAGGAGCAGCCGGCGCCCGAGCAGCAGCTCCAGGGAGAGCCGGACGGTGCGCAGCAGGCGCCGCGCCTTGGCTGTCAGGCCGCGCATCCGCGTCATGCGGAGCCTCCGGTCTTGTCGGTCTCTTCTTCCAAAGTAGGGGAGGGGCTTGCCCCCTCCCGGGCGGATGGAAAGGCGCGGAGAGCTTGGCCTCTTGATATCAGAACGCTGCTTCCGGCTGCGTCAAACCTTGTCCCGGAGGGACTACGGCGCCTAGCCCAGGGTTTCAACCCTGGGATTCGGCGGCGTATCCCTTCCCCCACCCAGGGTTGAAACCCTGGGCTAGGCGCCGCTGCCCCTCTGGGGCAAGATGAGGGAGCACCAGGAAGGTGCCGTGCTCCGAATCCTCCGTCCACCCGGGAGGGGGCAAGCCCCTCCCCTACGTCAAGAGAAAAGCTCACCGTTGGCCTCCCTGGAAGTAGACCCGGTCGCGGGGCGCGCCCATGTACACCAGGCGGTGGCATTCGTGGTCGGGATCGAGGAAGACGCCCTGTGGCCGGTGCGTCGTGGTCAGGGAGAAGGGCACGGTCTCGCCGGCGCCGGTGCGCACCTCGGTCTCCACCGGCCCGACGTCGGTGTTGAGGACCAGCCGGCAGAGCGCCTCGCCGTCCGCCTCGTTGTGCACCTTGCCGGTGACCCGCCAGCCTTCTCCGGCGCTGTGGAATTCGACGTCGTCCAGCACCGGCTCGGGCAGGCTCGCGGCGAGGAAGAAGTCGCGGATCATCGGCGCCACCGGCCGCTCGCTGCGGCGCTCCAGGATGGCGGTGAATTCGGCGAAGGTGGCGGGCTTGTCGGCGTGATCCCCGCCGGGGGCCAGCAGCTCCTCGATCGCGGCGCGCAGCGGCTCCGCGCCGGTCCGCCGGGAGAGGGCGGCGACCAGGGACGGGAAGCGGAGGTCCCAGTACATGACATGCTCCGGATGCACCGCCGGCTCATGGATGTAGGGCAGATACTGGCGGTCCATGGGACCCACCACCGCGCCGGTCTGCGGCCCCAGGCCGAGGCGCTGCAGGACGATCTGGCGGAAGAGCTGGCGGAAGAACATCGACTGCTCGGGGTCCAGCCGCCGCCGCCGGGCGAGGCGGGCGGAGATGATCTCCGCCACCATGGGCTCCGGCGGCAGGGTCTCGGTCCCGATCAGGTCGGCTTCGTCCAGGAAGACCAGATTGCCGGTCACCGTCACCAGGGACTCGAACCGGTCGCGCCAGCGGTAGAGGAGGGCGTTGATCCGGGCGCGGTCATGCACTCGCTCATCCGGCCACTCCAGGATCACGGTGCGGCTCAGCCCGCCCATGCCGGGCCATGCCTCGTCCACCATCTTCGCTCCCCCTTTCAGGAAGCCGAGATGGAGCTCGCCGGCCGCACGGTGGGCCGGAAAGACCGCCACCGCGGTCCCCCCTCCCTGCGCTGCGAGCCCCCCGGGCAACAGCCGCTGCCGGCCGCCCATCACCGCCAGCTCGGAGAGGGGAAGGTCGCAGCGGCTCTCCAGCCTTGCCGTTCCGCCCGGAGCGGAGAGGTCGCCGCAACTGTCCGCCACCAGAAGATTCCGCGGCACGCTGAGCGACAGGTCCACCTGCGCGATGGGGAAATAGACCTCCGCCGGCACGAAGCCGCGGTCGAGAGCCCACGGGGTGTAGCGCAGGACCGGCGTCAGGCAGCCGGCGGTGAGGGCGACGCGGAGACCGGAGACCGCCGGCACCATGTAGCTCCGCGAGAGGTCCGAGCGGTCGTGGCCGAAGCGCGCCTCGCGGTGCCGCCTGTAGGCCGTCGAGAAGGACATGCGCTCCCCTCCTCCCCAGAGCGGGAGGCCGAATTCCGGCTCGGCGGGCCGGCCCTTCAAGCGGAAGCGCAGCTCCCGGCGGCCTCCCGGAGGGATCGGCGGAGCGAGATCGATCGTCAGGCGGTCCCAGGCGCGGTGGACCGTCATCTTGCCCTCAGTCGCGGCGTCCGTCAGCTCCAGACCCGGAGCGAGGGAGAAGGCGAGGTGCCCGCGGGGCTGCCGGCCGGCGTTGCGCAGGGCGCCGGAGATCCGCACGTCGACGTCGCCGGAGGCGGTGAAGCCGCCTGCGACGCGCCAGCTCCCGGGCACGATGTCTGGAGAGGTCGGAGACATCGTCGCCGCGGTGTTCCCGGGCTTCCCCGTCTCCACGCGCCAGCGCTCCTCGGCCAGCCGCTCATAGCACGCGGCGCGGCCGGCCTGCAGGGCGACGCCGCCGGCCGCCGCGAGCAGCGCCACACCGAGCAGCGCCAGGTCCGCCGGCGCCGGCGCCGGGTCCGGCTTGTACTGCTCGCGCAGGCGGCCGAAGGAGACCAGGAAGTTGCGCAGCGGGTGGTCCGGCCGGATGCGCTGCGGACGCACGTCCGGCCGGGTGCGGCGGAGGAAGAAGGCGGCGAGCCCCAGGGACGCCGCCGCGGCGGCGGCGAGGAGGAGCCCTTCGGCCAGCTCCTGCTCCGCCGCCGTCCCCAGGTCGTACCCGGCCTCGCTGTCCGGCAGCGGATAGCTCCATCCCCAGCGGTCCTGGGGGCCGAAGCTCTTCCGCACACGCGCCGCCGTCCAGCCCGCCTCGCCCATGCCCAGCCAGTGGAGAGGGGAGTCGAAGCGCAGCCGGAAGCGGTCCAGGATCTCGTTGCCCACCGCCGGCACCACGCCCAGGACGAGCAGGACCAGCACGAACGTGCTCGCCGCGTTGCCGCCGATCGTCCCCAGGCCGAGAGCCAGCGCCGAGACGACCATGGCCAAAGGCACCACGTGCAGCAGCCAGGGGCCGAAGAAGGCCGCGGGGACCAGGGCACTGCCTGTATCGGCCAGAGCCAGGCCGGCGGCGACGGCGGGAGGCACGGCGGTGAGGGGGAGGATGACGGCCAGCAGCGCGAGCCAGCGGCGGACCAGGTAGCCGGCGTTGGACACGCCGCTCAAGGTCGCCGTGGTCCACGCGCCGCCGCTCCGCTCGCGGTTGACGCCGTCCAGGGAGAGCAGGCCGGCGAGGATCGTGGTGAGGAAGGGGAGGAGGACGAACGTCTCGCTGGCGTAGGTGGAGCCGCCGAAGAGATAGCCGATGTGCTCGCGGCGGAGATGGATCAGCACCGGCGACAGGCAGCCGAGCGCCAGGTAGCCCACCGCGAACGAGCGGAAGCGCAAAGACCGCCGCTGGAAGCGTACCTCGTGCGCCGCGAGCGCCACCGCCAGCCTCACGCCGCCGCCTCCTTTTCCTTCTCTTTCTCTGCGGGAGCGCTCACCACCCCGCGCAGAGCCAGGAAGGCGCCGTAGGCCTCTTCCAGCCCGGCCGGCCGCGGCAGCGCGCCCGGGATCGGCGTCTCGCTCCACACCACCCGCTCGACCGCGCCACTGCGATCCGCCCGGTACGTCACCTCCACCGCCCCCGCCGGCACCGGCTCCCCCGCGGGCACCCGCCAGAGCCGCCCCGCCGCCGCGCGCAGCAGATCGGTCGGCGTGCCGTCGAACAGCAGCTTCCCCGCCCCGATCACCGCCAGGCGCGGACAGGTCGCCTCCACGTCCTCCACGATATGGGTGGAGAGCAGCACCGCCGTGTGCTCCGCCACCTCGCTGATCAGCGAGCGGAAGCGGATGCGCTCCTCGGGATCGAGCCCCGCCGTCGGCTCGTCCACCACGAGGAGCCGGGGAGAATGGATGATCGCCTGCGCCACGCCGAGCCGCCGCTGCATCCCTCCCGAATACTCGACCGCCATCCGCCCAGCCGCCTCACTCAGCCCCACCGCCTGCAACAGCTCCCGCGCCCGCTCCTTGAGAGCCCGCTCGCGCAGAGGCACCCGGCGCAGGCGGGCGCAATGGAGGAGGTACTCCCAGCCGGTGAGGCCCACGAGAGGACGGTAGTCCTGCGGCAGATAGCCGATCATCCGCCGGATCGCCGGCCGCAGTCGCGCCCGCCCCGCATCCAGCCCGTCATACACCCGCCGCCCCGCGCTGGGCTCCAGAGCCAGCACCAGGATCGACAGGAACGTCGTCTTCCCCGCCCCGTTCGGTCCCAGCAGGCCCACCATCCCGCGGTCCAGGCGCAGATCGATCCCGCGTAGCGCCTGCGTGCCGTCCGCATAAGTCTTGGCCAGACCCTCCAGCTCGATCATGATCTCTCCAGATACGCCTCCGGGCACAGCTCCCGCCGGCGGCCATCAACCCGCTCCGGGACCCAGATTCGAAACCGCGACTGCGTTCCAGTGTACTACATAACCGATACGGTATACGAGAGGAGCCGCGTCTTTGTTTTTCTTCTCAGCCGCTGCTTCTACTGTCCCCCCTCCCGGACGGGCGGGCCTCAACGGCTCGCGCGGCGCATCGCCGGCGCCACGTCCGCACCACAGGTTTTTGCGTGGCGCAGCCACTGCGCCACGTCGGCACCTCAGGTTTTCACGCGGCGCAGCCACTGCGCCACGCAAAGACCTCGGGTCTACGTATAGCGCAGTGACTGCGCCACGTCGGCGCCTCTGGATTTCGCGTGGTGCAGCCACTGCACCACGCGAAAACATCCCTGGCCCGCGTGGTGCATCGGCAGCACTACGTCCACACCTCAGGTCTACGCGCGAAGACCTGGGCCGGGCGTGCGTGGACCTCTATCTCAAGCTCGTTCACCTCGATCTCACACGCACTCACCTCGATAGGGTGTGCGGGAGCCCGCCCTCCCAACCCAGGGCGTTGCCCTGGGCTCAAGAAGGCCGGACCTTCGGTCCTTAAAACGCCGACGGCGTTTGGGCCAGTTTGAGGCCCAACGGGCTGCCCTATCTCAGCCCAGGGCAACGCCCTGGGTTGGGGAGGCTTCTTCCTGTTCCCCCTCTCCCGGGCGGGTGTGAGTGCGGGTGGGAGAGGGGGCCAGGGGGTAAGGGTACAATCTTCGTGATCGCCGAGCTCCTGGGAGGATTCGTGGCCGACAGCACGAGGAAAAATTTCTGCGTCCGCTCCACGAGATAGGACCGGGCATGACGGCGGCGGAAGACAGGGCGCATCCCCACATCGACTTCGGCCGCCTGCCCACTCCCGGCCCCCACTTCGTCGGCCGCCAGGCGGAGCTCGCCCGACTCGACCAGGCCTGGGAAGACCCGGGCACCCACGTCCTCGCCCTCGTCGCCTTCGGAGGCGTCGGCAAATCCGCCCTCGTCGCCCACTGGCTGGACCGCATGTCCGGCGACGGCTGGCGCGGCGCCGCGCGCGTGCTCGACTGGTCCTTCTACAGCCAGGGCACCGACAACCATGTCACCTCCGCCGATTCTTTCCTGGACTACGCCCTCCGTTTCGTCGCCGACCCCAACCCTGAAGCCGGCTCGCCGCACGACCGCGGCGTCCGCCTCGCCCAGCTCCTCCGGAAGGAGCGCACGCTGCTCCTCCTCGACGGCGTCGAGCCCCTTCAATACCCGCCGGGTCCGCTCGCCGGCCGCCTCAAAGACCCCGGCCTCGCCGCCCTCCTGAAGAATCTGGCCGCGGACAACCCGGGTCTCTGCCTGGTCACCACCCGCGAACGCATCGCTGACATTGCCGGCTCTCACAGAACGGCGCCGCAGATCTCTCTTGAAGTCCTGGATCCAAGCTCCGCCGTAGAACTGCTTCGGAAGCTCGGCGTGGACGGACGTGAGAAGGACTTGCAAGCCGCCGTCGAGGAATTCGGCCGCCATGCTCTGACTTTGACCCTTCTCGGCAACTATCTTCATAAGGCGTACAAGGGCGATGTCCGCAAGCGGCACGAGATCGATCTCCACCGAGCCGATGAGAGACAAAACGGCCACGCCTTCCGGGTGATTGCCGCCTACGCTCGCTGGCTCGGAGAGGGCCCCGAGCTCTCCATCCTCCGCCTCCTCGGGCTCTTCGACCGCCCCGCCGAGGCCCAGGCACTGGCCGCTCTGCGAGCCCAGCCCGCCATCCTCGGTCTCACAGAATCTCTGGTGGATCTCTCCGAGGAGGATTGGCAGTTCGCCGTCTCCAATCTGCAAGATCACAGCCTTCTGGCCGGCATCGATTCGCGGGAGCCGGAGACTCTCGATGCCCATCCTCTAGTGCGTGCCTACTTCGCGGAAGAGATCGAGACGAGCCACCGCGAAGCTTGGGAGGAGGGCAACCGCCGGCTTTACGGTCATCTGCGCGCCTCCGCCTCGGATCTTCCGGACACCCTTGAAGCCCTACAGCCGCTCTACGCCGCCGTCCTTCACGGCTGTCGGGCGGGGCGCCAACAGGAGGCGTTGCACGAAGTCTATAAGCGCCGAATTCAGCGTGAGGACCAATTTTATAGTACGAGGAAACTCGGGGCCTTTAGTTCGGAGCTTACAGCGCTGGCAGCCTTCTTCGATCGTCCCTGGTCCCAGCCCTCCGTCCGGCTCACCGCAGCGGATCAGGCGTTGGTCCTGAACGAGGCCGCCTTCACCCTGGGTGCCCTGGGTCGCTTGAAGGAAGCGGTCGAGCCAATGCAGGAAAGCCTGGAGGCATGCATCGCCCAAAGGAACTGGACGGATGCCGCTATCCGCGCCTGCAACCTCAGCGGGCTGACCCTTACCCTGGGGGATGTGCCGCGTGCAGTGGCGTTCGGCGAGCAGAGCGTCGAGCTGGCCGACCGCGGCCGCGAGGCCTCCTATCGGATGGCATTGCGGGCGACGTGGGCCGATGCTCTGCATCAGGCGGGCAGGTGGGAGGAGAGTGCGGAGGCTTTCCGCGAGGCCGAGAGGAGGCAGGCGAAATGGCAGCCGGTATACCCCCGGCTCTACTCGTACCAAGGATTTCAGTACTGCGATTTGTTGTTGAGCCGGGCGGAGCCGGAGGACGGATCTGGATTGGACGGGCTCGGCGGGCCGGACTCCCGGCGGGATGAGGTGGAGCGGTTCCGGCAGGCCTGCCAGGAGGTACTGGAGAGGGCGAGACAGACATTGGAGTGGATGACGCCACAGAGCTGGCTTCTCGACATCGCTCTTGATCACCTAACTCTCGGTCGCGCCCACCTTAGTGTGACCCTGGCGGATCTTCGAGTGGCCCCTGGAGAGAGCCGCGTCGCCGGGCTTGCACAGGCTGCCGAGCCACTGGACCGGGCGGTGGACGGCTTGCGGAAGGCAGGGAACGAGCATCACATGCCCCGCGGCCTTCTGGCCCGCGCCTCCCTCCGGCGCTTCCGCTCCGATTTCACCGGGGCCGCAGAGGACCTCGCCGAGGCCCTGGAGATTGCCGAGCGCGGCTCGATGCGGCTCTATGAATGCGACGCCCACCTGGAGCACGCGCGCCTCTGCCGGGACCAAGGGGATCTCGCCGCGGCGAGATGGTATGCAGCGCAGGCGCGGCAGATGGTGAACGAGACTGGCTACAAGCGCCGGGAGCGCGAGGTGGCGTGGCTGGAGAGAGAGCTTGCCAAGGAGAGCACGATGAAAGACTTCTTCGTCAGCTTCAACAGCGCCGACAAAACATGGGCCGAATGGATTGCCTGGACGCTTGAAGAGGCCGGCTATCAGGTGGTCTACCAGCACTGGGACTTCCGGCCCGGCGGCAACTTTGTCCTGGAGATGCAGAAGGCGGCCGAAGGGACGCGCAAGACCTTGATCGTCCTGTCCGACAACTACCTCCGGGCCGACTACACGCAGCCGGAGTGGGCCGCGGCCTTCGTCGACGATCCCCGCGGCGACAAACGCAAATTGATCCCTCTCCGGGTGGCTCCGTGCTCGCCCACAGGGATTCTCAAGCCGATGATCTTCGCGGATCTGGTCGGGCTGAGCCCGGACGAGGCGAAGCAGGCCGTCCTCACCGCGGTCGCGGACGGTCGCCCCAAGCCCGCTCAAGCGCCCGCCTTTCCTGGGGCCCCGGGACACGCCCCGAGCTCCGGCCCTGCGCCTGCCTTTCCGAGCGCTCCGATGTCCCCTGCCCCTGCTCTAGGCAGCCCGCAGAGCCGCGCTCTCAATCTCTGGAAGGAGAAGCTGGCCTTTCTGGAAGAGCAGGAAGCCCTCGCCGTCGACGGTGCCCAGAAGTTCTCTCTGAAGAAGCAGATCGAAGAAGCGCGCGCGAAGGTTCGCGAGCATGGCGGGTGACATGAAGTGGGAAGAGCGCATTGACGATGATTCCGAAAGATTGTAGCCTGATCGGAGATGTCATCGACTTCGACTGAAACCGTTCCCCGGTTGAACGTCTTCTTGAGCTACCGCAGCGTGGAAGCACGGTTCGCCGACATCCTGAAGGAGCACTTGCTTCAGGATTTTATCGGCCTGGTCAAGATCTTCATTGCCTCGGACACGACGAGTATTCCGGCTGGAACGCGCTGGTTCGGGGAAGTCATCGAAGGACTGCGCCAGTCCCACCTCCATATCGTCATTTGCAGCAAATACTCTGTCTCCCGGCCATGGATCAACTATGAAGCCGGCGCTGCGGGAGTGCGGGGAATTCCCATCATTCCGCTGTGCCACAGTGGTCTTGTCCCGGACCAGCTTCCCGTCCCCTTGAGCGAGAGCGAGGGCGGCGTCATCACCCAGGCGAGCGCGCTCCAGAAGCTCTATGGACGCGTTGCCAGCCTCATCGGCTCGTCGATACCCGCCGTCGACTTCGAAAAGTACGCCGCGGAGCTCAAGGCACTGGAGGAAGAGCTCGCGGCGGCCATACAAAAGGAGAGCTCCGGTGACGATACGGCAGGGGAGGCTCAGGCCGGTCCGGAGCCGGAGCTGATCAAAGACCCGCACGTTTTATGTGTGACGAGCGCGCAGTTCAGGGAGCTCGGCTACGCGAACCAGCTACAGATCGTGCTTGACGCCTTCCCCAAAAACATCAGACATCAAGTCGTCCTGAGCTCCGGCGATCTGAAGAAAATCCTCTTGCACGAGCAGGTCGACATCGTTCATATTGCCGCGTTCGTCTGTCCGAGGAGGGGAGATCTGTACTTCAGCTCGGTCGAGCTCCCGCTTGGCCAAAGCAATGCCGAGTGTGTCGATCGCTTGAGCCCCGATTCCCTGGTTGCGCTGTTGAAAAGGGCGAATACGCATCTGGTGGTTCTGGGCGGCTCTGCTTCGCTGGTTCTCGCGACGGAGCTGTTGCCCGTCACCAACGTGATTGCTGCGCGAGACATGGTGAGCGCAAGGGCGATGGCGAGCTGGGTCGAAACGTTTTATGGAAACTTGACCAGAGAGCCCCTGGCGGCTGCCAGTGAGCTCGCGACCAGTGTCAGCCAAGCTCCCATGAAGCTCTACGCTCAGCAGCGTCACGTTCCATCGATGAAGTTTCGGATGAGCCAGAGCTGAGCCCGGGGCCAGCCCGCGTCAGGGCCGCACGTCGGCGTCGAAGACGCCGGTCCGCACGGCACCGGCGCTCTTGACCTGCACCCAGAGTCGATAGTGGCCGGGCTGCGGGAATTCGTAGGGGAACGAGATCTCGTTCGTGGTGATCCCGGACATGCCGGACATGCCGTGATCCATCCCCGGCATGTTGTCGCCCTCGCGCTCGAAAGCCTCTTGCGCGGCCATGGAGAAGCTGCCGACGGGATGGAGGTGGACGAAGACTTTTCCGTCGTCGCGGCTGATGACGGCGTGGCTCAGCATGCCCATGTAGGGCTCCAGCGCGGCGGGCTGGCCGGAGGCGTCGCGGACGGCGAAGCGTAGCTCGGTCTCCCGATTGGCTCGCAGCGGCTGAGCATCGTGCTCCCAGGTCATGGCGAAGCCGCCTTCGAGGGCGCCGTCTCCGGCTCCTCCGGTCCGCCAGGAATCGTCCGGATCGGGACGCGGTCCGATGGGGCCTTCGGCGGGGATTCCCCGCGTCAAGGAGGGGACGTCGACCGTCGAGGTGAGAGTCTCCGCGAAGCCGGTCTCTTCGACGATGTCGGCGTAGAGGCGGTAGCGGCCGGCCGGGAGCGGGCGGGGCAGGGAGACCTCGAAGCGGTCCTGGCTCTCATCCTCGGGGACCGGATGGAGGTGGGCGAGGGTGTCCAGGGCGGGCTCGCGGAGGAGGAAGAGATGCATCAGCTTGCCGTGGTCGGAGGTCAGCGGGCTGTGGTCTCCTTCATGCCAGCGGGGATCGTCGATCACCAGGCTGAGCAGCCGCCCATCGCCGGCTCTCCGCGCCGCGGTGGCGATATGGAGCGGCTGGTAGAGGTTCTCGCGGGCCTCGGCGTCCACGCTGGCCCACCACTTCCGGCCGCCCAGGACGGCCAGGGTGAGAAGGATGGCCGCGCCCACCACCGTCGCGCGCGCCCAACGGCGGCGGCGGAGGTCCGGCTCCTCTCCCGGCGGCAGGACGCTCTCGCGCACCGCGGCGCCGACGAGGGTCACCGCTCCGGCCACGAGGAGGAGGCCGAGGCCGGCGAGGACGAGGCTCATCGTCCGCTGCATCCCGAGCGTCCGCGTCCGCACCGCGGCGACGGGGACGACGGCGACTCCCTCACCCGCCGGGCCGTCGATCTTCACGCGCACGCTGTAAGAGCCCGCGGTCATGATCCAGAGCTGGCCGCTCCACAGCCCCTGGTCCCCGCGCACCGGCCGCGCCTCGTCCGGCGGCGGCGCCCCCTTGAGCCCGGCTTTCCACTGCACCGGCTGCACCTGAATCCGGGCCGGCGAGCCCTCCTTCACGCGCACCGCGATCTCGGCGAGGCCGGGGATCACGGCCGGCGGGCGGACGATGATGCGCACCGGCCAGGGGCCGGCAGATCCTTCGAAGAAGACGTTCGGGCTGCCGACGTGGGCGTGGGCCGAGGAGGGGAAAAGGACAAGGACCCAAAGGATTGCAAGGATTGCAAGGACAGAAAGACGCCAGGGGATGAGGGCCCTCATCGCTGGACCCTGGCCATCCAGGCGCCCAGGCCCAGGCCGACCTGGGCCGAGACCGCGGCGATCAGCCAGGCGGCGCCGGCGGCGCGCGGAGTCATGGGAGGACGGTTCTTGTGCCAGTACTGGGTCATCCAATCGCCGGGAACACGGCTGTAGTCCCAGTGCCGGTCGCCGGCGAAGACGGCGTTCTGCGCGGCGGGCGAGAGCAGGAATTTGGAGAACGGCCACTGCACGGCGAGGAAAAGGGCGAGGAAGGCGGTCGCGAGGAGCGGCGCCGTCCACCAGCGGGCGCGCCTCGCGCCGGTTCCTGATCTCCTTTGCAGGATCAGATCGATCGTGCAGGCCGGGACGATGAGGAGAAGCGGGAAGAGCGGCGCCGCCATGTGATCCAGGGGAAGGTTGATCGGCGCCAGCTTCGGCTGCGCCGGGAAGAGCGGCAGGATCCACACCATGGCCAGGGACAGGACGGTGTAGAAAAGCGCCGTCTTCGTCGCCGCCCAGCGCAGCCTCGAAGCGCGCGCGACGGCGGCGAGCAGCACCGGGTAGACGAGACAGGAGGCTCTGTAGAAGTGAGCGCCGTGCTGGGCGTTGGGATAGCTGTCTTCCATGAGGACCGAGGCGAGCATGAGCAGCACGACTCCGGCGGCGTAGAGGAAGGCGGTGCCCAGGACACGGCTCTCTCCCCCGGTCTCTCCAGCGGCCGCCCGGTTCTGGAGGGCGAGCACCAGCAGCATGGCGCCGATCTGGATGGCGATCATCCCCGCGGCGAGCACCATGTGCGGCGGCGAGATGATCTTGACGTCCAGCCCGTAGGCGCTGTGCCACCAGTCGTCGAACGGCGCCGAGGTGAGCATGGCGAGGGCGCCCCAGATCGCCACCCAGGCACCGAGCGGGGCGCGGAAGCCCCAGAAGCGCACGGTCACGGCGCGCTCGTCCGCGGTGCCGGCGAACGTCGTGTGCAGCGCCAGCCACCCCCCGGACAGGCCGGCCAGCACGCCGCCGAGATAGACCGCCATGTGCGCCGGCGTCCAGAACGTGTCCCGCCCGATGGTCATGTGCCAGGAGATGTCCCAGATCAGGCCGACGATGATGCTCGTCGAGCCCAGCAGCATCGTGGCGACGGTCCAGGGGAGCGTTGTCGCGCGGGCGGCCCGGGGGTGGGTTGCGGTCTTGGGGAAGGGGGTGATCGATTCCATGATGGGTATTCTCACTCCGCGGCGCTGCCGCGCGTCATAGTCCAGCTTCCAGCCCGCGGCCTCGATGCCGCCCCGGAAACCTCCTCAGAGGAGTGAGCCCCCGTCCGCGCGGCCCAGCAGATGCCGCCGCAGCAGGGGGATCGGCGGGCCGCCGAAGGAGAGCAGGAGGTCGTGGAGCTCGCGCCAGGCGGCGCGTCCGCCGCGGGACGCCGTCCAGTCGTCGCGCAGCTTGCGGATCATCAGCTTGCCCAGCGTGTAGCTCAGATAGGCCGGATCGAACGCGCCGCGCGCCGCCTGCTGGCGGGCGTTGCCGGGATCCTGGAAGGCCAGCTCGCGGAACATCCGCTCCGCTTCGTCCAGCGTCATGCGCCCGGTGTGCAGGCCGATCGCGACCAGGAAGCGCACGTTGCGCAGCAGGGCGTTCTGGAGCTGGCCGACGTGCAGCCGCGGATCGCCCGCGCCGAAGCCGGCCTCCCACATGAGCTCCTCCGCGTAGTGCGCCCACCCTTCGGCGAAGCCATAGCCGACGAACAGCCGCCCCGGGTCCGATTCCGACCTGTGGGAGTGGAGGAACTGCAGGAAATGGCCCGGCCAGACCTCGTGGATGGTGACGAACAGCAGGTCCGCGACGCCGGGGAGGTAAGCCGCCCGCTCCTCCGGCGACCAGGCCGGATCCGGAGGCGAGATGTAGTAGATGGACGGCAGGTGCATGTCATACGGCCCGGGGATGTCGATGAAGGCGGAGTTCCAGCGCAGGTAGGAAGGCGCCTCCGCGACCAGCGCCTCCTCGTTGCCGGGGATTGTCACCAGCCCCTTCTCCTCGATGAAGCGGCGCAGCCCGGCGAGCTGCCGCCGCGCCTCCTCGACCGGCCCCGCCGCCGGCTTCTCCGCCTGCACGGCGGCCACGCAGTCGGCCACCGAGCTGCCGGGAGCCAGCGCCGCGCAGGCGGCGCGCAGGGCGGCGAAATTGCGCTCCAGGTCGCGCCGTCCCGCCGCCTCGAGCTCCTCCAGGGGCACGTCCACCCGCTCGGTATCCCAGAGCATGTGCCGGAAGCGCTCCGCGCCGAGGCTGAAGCTGCCCTCCTCGTCCGGCTCCGCCTCCAGCGCCGTGAACCATTCCCCGAGCTCGCACATCGCCGCCGCCGCGGCGGCATTGACGGCGCGCAGCTCCTCCTGGAGCACGGGGTCCTCCACCGCGGCGAAAATCTGTGGCACGTCCGCCGTGTAGTAGCCGGCGAGACCGCCGAGCGTCTGGCGACCCACCTCGGCGAAGGAGCGCGGCATGGGCGCCCGCAGATTGGCGCGGATCTGCTCCGCCGCCCGCGGCACCGCACGGGCATAGTCGACATAGGCCCGCATCCGCTGCTCCAGAGGCGCGTAGTTTCGGGTCAGATAGAGGCTGGGGTCGAGAGAGCCGGTATAGAAGATCGGATTGCGCTGCGGCCATTCGGCTTCGACGAGCCAGAACAGCTCGGAATCGAGATGCGTCACCAGATGGTCCCGCTCCAGCCGGCGCCGCTCGTCGAGCCCGCCAAATTCCTGAGCCTGCTCGCGTTGAGCGCGCAGCCAGGCCGCCTTCTCCGCCAGGGACTCCGGGCTCCAGTCCGGCAGGCGACCGTCGAGCTCGTGGCGTCCCACCGACACCCCGAAGGTCGGGAACTGCTCGAAGTACTCCTCCACGAACAGGCGCACGAAGCCATCCCATGGCGAAGAATTCATGGGCAGAGCATACCCTCACCCGGGACTCTTTCGTTCTGGAGTACCATGCGAGGAACACGCGGCAAAAGGAGAGAGCCATGGCGGAGCCCATGCAGCAGAATCTTCGTACCCACAGGAAATATGTCCCGGGCTTTCACTTCGTGACGTTCGGAATCCTGGCGGTCAACCTTTTCTGGTCGCTGTACCGGCTGTTCACCGGCGCCCAGCCGCTCTTCGACCGCATTCTCGCCACGCTGGTGGCCTTCGCCCTCATCCTCGTCGCCCTCTATGCGCGCACCTTCGCGCTGGCGGCCCAGGACCGCGTGATCCGCGTCGAAGAGCGCCTGCGCCTGGCCGAGCTGCTGCCGGCGGACCTGAAGCCGCGCATCGGCGAGCTGAGCCGCGGCCAGCTCATCGCCCTGCGCTTCGCCGGCGACGCGGAGCTCGCCGCCCTGGTCCGCAGAGTGCTCGACGAGAAGATCACGAACCGGGAGGAGATCAAGAAGCTGATCAAGGATTGGCGGGCGGACCACTTCCGGGCTTGACGCACCAAGGAGACCAAGGAGAAAGATGAGCCTCATCGTCGCATCGGCGGCAGCCCTCGTGCTCGCCGCCCTCAGCGCCCTCCACGTCTACTGGGCTTTCGGCGGCCAGCTCGGCAAGGTGGCGGCGGTCCCGGAGATCCATGGCGAGCGCGCGTTCAACCCGTCGCCGGTCGCCACTCTGCTGGTGGCCGGCGCCCTCCTGGTCGCCACCTGCATCGTCCTCGGCCGCGCCGGCATCTATGGCGGCTGGCTTCAGACGGGGCTCTTCAAATGGCCGACGCTCCTCCTCGGCCTCGTCTTTTTCGCCCGCGCGGTCGGCGACCTCAACCTCGTCGGCTTCTCCAAGCGCATCCGCGGCACCGCCTTCGCGCGCTGGGACAGCGCCCTGTTCTCGCCGCTCTGCCTCGTCCTCGGGCTGTCCCTGGGCTGGCTGGCCCTACGGTAGAGATTGACCTACTGCACGATGATCCGCACCGCCGGCGAGCCGTCCTGCGTGAAGGGGATGCGGACCTGGAACGTGTGCTCGCCGGTCTGCAGAGGCCAGCGGGCGGCGTACGGGTAGTCGGCGGTCTGGAACGGGCGGCCGTCGACGTACCAGACGACCTGGCGGACCGGCGGATCGACGACCACGGTGAGCGCCAGGGTGGAGAGCGCCGCCGGCGTCTCGGGATCGCGGAGCAGGCGGGTGCCGTGCTCCGGCGAGGTGATGCGCAAGCGCAGGGGCCGGTTCGAGGCCAAGGCCGGAACCCCAGGTCCTCCGATCCCGCCCGGGACGGGACCGGGAGCCAGGCCGGGCGGCGGCGCGTCGCCGGGGCGTAGCGCGCTCACCTCGTCCGGCGGTCGCGGCAGGTTCGCGGCATCCTGCCAGCCGGCATAGCGCGGCGGCAGGGAGACGAAGGCGCGCACCTCGACCTCGGCGCGCGGCGTGTCCGCGGTCGCCAGCAGGCCGTTGCGCCGGTCGATCGCCCGGAGCTGGTGGGCGGCGCACTCCGTGGTCGGCTCCTCGCCCGGCCGGAACCACTCCAGGAAGACCTGCTCGCAGGCGTCCGTGGCGCGGGCGCCGGTCAAGGCGCAGACGCGCACCGGCCGGTAGCCGCGCGGCGGCGGGAAGGAGAGGTCCTCGAAGCCGTCGTTCTGCTCGCGGTGCAGCACCTGCAACACCTGCTGCACCAGCTCCGCCGCCGAGAGATAGCCGCTCAGCCGGTTCATCGGCCGGAAGTCCGGGTGGCCCACCCAGGAGCCGACGAGATAGCGGTTCGACCAGGCGACGGCCCAGGCGTCGCGGAAGGCGGTCGAGGTGCCGGTCTTCACCGCCACCGGGAAGCGGTACTCCTCCGCGCCCATGCGCGGGAAGGTGGGCAGGCGCGCCATCGGATCGGAGAGGAAGAGGGTGATCTGCCGCGCCGTCTCCTCGGAGACGATGCGCCGCGGCGCCGGCAGCGCCTGGCCGGCCTGCCAGCGAAAACCGCTCGTCCGCCCGTCGCCGGCCAGCACCAGATAGGCCCGCATCATCTCCTCCAGCGTCACCGGCAGGCCGCCGATGGCGATGCCCAGGCCGTAGTGCTCGGCGCTCTGCGCTCCCTCGGCGAGGCCGAGGTCGCGGAAGAGACCGTAGCCGCGTTCCAGCCCGATGCGGTTCAGCAGCTCCACCGCCGGCACGTTGCGCGAGTTGGCCAGCGCCACCCGCGGCAGCAGCGGACCGAGGAAGAGGTCGTCGGCATTGGTGATGCCGCCAGGGCCGCGCTGCAAGTCGTCGAGGATCGTCGTCGGCCGGATGACGCCGCGGTCGAGAGCCAGGGCATAGAGGAAGGGCTTGAGCGCGCTGCCGGCCGAGCGGCGGACGCGGGTGTAGTCGATCGATCCCGCCTGATGGGTGGAGAAATAGCCGGCCGAGCCGACCCAGGCGCGCACCTCGCGGCTCTGGAGGTCGATGACGATCACCGCGGCGTTGCCGGCGCCGCGGTCGGCCCAGCCGCGCACCGCGCGGTCGGTCATCCAGGTCACCTGGCGCTGGAGATCGAGGTCGAGCGTGGTGCGGATCAGCGGCGAGCCGCGCCTCGTCGCCTCACCCGCCTCTTCGCCGGTGAGCAGCGATTCGAGGCGGAGGACCGCGTGCAGCGCCTCGTCGGCGCGCCTCTCCTTATAAGGAATGCGCAGCCCGGTGAGCTGGCGCCGGGCCAGCTCGAGCTCGGCGGCGGAGAGGACTCCCTGGGAGGCGAGCGTCGTCAAGGCGCGCTGGCCGCGCTCGACGGCGCGCCGCCGGCCGGCGGGCAGGTAGACGTTCATCCTCCCCGGCGCCTGCGGAATACCGGCGAGGAAGGCGATCTCCGCCCAGCTCAAATCCTCCACCGGCTTGTCGAAGTAGCGCCGCGCGGCGTAGGCGATGCCGTGGATGCGGTTGCCGTACGGCACGATGCGCAGGTAGTGGCGGAGGATCTCCTCGCGGCCGTAGCGCGCCGTGAGCAGCACGGCGGTGAGCGCCTCGGTGGCCTTGCGCAGATAGCCGCGCTCGCCCGGGCTCTGCATGCGCGCGATCTGCATGGCCAGCGTGGACGCGCCGGACACCCGCTGGCGGTGGCGCAGGTTCTGGAGCAGCGCCCGCCCCACGGCGCGCGGATCGACGCCGGGGTGGGAGGCGAAGTGCCGGTCCTCCAGCGCCAGCGTCGCCGCGACCACGCGGGGCGGCAGCGCCGCCACCGGCCAGTAGCCGAGCTCGCCGTCCGGCCCGAGGCCGACCTCCCCCAGGAAGCGCTCGTGCCGGTCGCGCAGCAGGAACGTCGCCGCCGGCGCCTCCAGATGGGCATGCCAGAGGACGGTGAGCACGACGAACAGCCAGACGAGAAACACCGCGGCCCCCCCGGCGGCCAAAGCCCCCAGGGCGACGCGGCGGCGCGGCCAGCGCGAACGGACGTGCCGCAAACGGCGGCGCCAGAGACGGAGATGAGCTTTCACTGGCGAGCAAGTCTACCTCCTTAGTGGGGCGAGACGGATCCTGGCCGCCTTGAGACGGTCTGTCATCAGACTTGGTCTAGAATCACTCCATGGCGCGCCCCTCCTTCAAGCCAGATACAAGCTTCTTTCGTAAAATAGCGATCGGCGTCGTTGGGGCGCGAGCGGTGTCCGCAGATCTACTGCGCCTCGGTCATCAGCCCGTGGAGCTCGAACGAGGGTCTACCGACACCAAGCTCTGGAAGGATGTCAAGAGGAAGCGTGTTTGCCTCCCTGATCTGGTCTGCCGTGCTTGTGGTACGCGCATAGAGAGCCGGGCAAAGACGCAACCCGAGATTTCCATGTCGCACAGTTTTTCGGATGAGACCAGATCCTGGGACTCCGGCATGGTGGACAACGACTGGATCGCCTTCCCCGTCTGTACGGTTGACCAGGAACGTCAATGGAGCAGAGGACGCCTTGGTGGACAGACCTCATATTGGCAAGAGAGAAATCGGACGAGCTGGAGCATTCTGTGGTCGTTTTCAGAGAGCTGGATTTCAAGGCGCTGGGAGAAGTCAATCAATGTTTGAGATCCAGCGCCACCGGAAAATCTACTGCACGCCCCTGGGCCTTCAAGCCTGGGGAGACAGTCTCTCAGTTCTGCGAGGCCTGCCGAAGGAATCCGTCGACCTCATCATGACAAGCCCGCCATTCGCACTTTTGCGCCAGAAAGAGTACGGCAACGAAGGGCAGGATCACTATGTCGCATGGCTTTCGGAGTTCGGGCGCGCCGCGCTTCCTGCCCTCAAGCCATCTGGCAGCTTTGTCCTCGATCTTGGAGGATCTTACCAGAGGGGAAAGCCGATCAGGTCGCTCTACAATTTTCGCGTTCTTCTCAATTTTTGCGACGAGATCGGCTACCATCTCGCAGAAGAATTTTTCTGGCACAACCCTTCGAAGCTTCCTTCGCCGATCGAATGGGTCAACAAGCGAAAGATCCGCGCCAAGGACTCGGTCGACACTGTCTGGTGGTTGTCGAAAACCGAGAATCCAAAGGCCGACGTAAGCCGAGTCCTCGTACCCTACTCTGAGCGCATGAAGGTGCTGTTGCGCGACCCGGATAAATTCTACAAACCCAAGGGGCGGCCGTCGGGCCACGATATCGCGGCTTCGTTTGGGAAGCACAGCGGGGGAGCCATACCCTCGAACCTCCTTCAAATATCCAATACCGAAAGCAACTCTCATTACCTTCGGGCCTGCAAGCTTCTTGATCGAGATGGACATCCTGCCCGCTTTCCAGCAGAGCTGCCCCGCTTCTTCATCCGTTTCCTGACAGACCCGGAAGATTTGGTGGTCGACATCTTTTCCGGCTCCAATACAACCGGGCAGGTTGCAGAAGAAGAAGGACGCCGATGGCTCAGCATCGAGATCGAAAAAGATTATGCGGAGCTCTCGGCGGTTCGGTTCATGTCAGGGTGGGCCGAGAGATCCATTCGGTCCGCGATGCGAGAAGTCGAATCCGGCAAGTTTCCCATCTTAGAGCCCGAGCATAGCCGGCAACAGGTATTAATCTGAGCGCCAATGAATTCGAGGACAATCATGCCTTTCACCGAGACCGAGAGCCGGCGCGCCCGGCGCGATTTTCCCGCTCTGGAACGGAGCTTGAACGGCCGGCCGCTCGCCTTTCTCGACGGACCGGCGGGTAGCCAGGTGCCGGAGGCCGTGATCGACGCCATTTCCACCTATTACCGGACCTGCAACGCCAACGCCCACGGCGAGTTCCCCACCAGCCGGGAATCGGACCGCTGGATGTTCGAGGCACGGGAGACCGCCGCCGCCTTCCTCGGCGCGCCGAGCTGGCGCGAGGTCTCCTTCGGCGCCAACATGACGACGCTCACCTTCGCGCTCAGCCACGCCCTGGTCCGCGAGATGAGCCCGGGGGACGAGATCGTCATCACCCAGCTCGACCACGAGGCGAACCGCGGCCCCTGGCTCCATCTGCGGGAGCGCGGGATCGTCATCCGCGAGGTCGCCCTGCGGCCGGACGGCACTCTCGATCCCGAGGATTTCGCACGCCAGATCACGGCGCGCACCCGCCTCGTCGCCGTCGGCCTCGCCTCGAACGCCCTGGGCACGGTGAACGACATCCCGCTCGCCCGCCGGCTGTCGAAAGAGGCCGGCGCCTGGCTCCTGGTGGACGCCGTCCACTACGCCGCCCACTTTCCCCTCGACGTGCAGGCGCTGGACGTCGATTTCCTGCTCTGCTCCGCTTACAAGTTCTACGGACCGCACGTCGGCCTCCTCTATACGCGCCCCGGCCTCCTGGACAGGCTGCGCCTGGACAAGCTCAGCACCTCGGACGACGAGGCCCCCTTCCGCATCGAGACCGGCACTCCCAACCACGCGGCGATCGCGGGGGTGAAGGCGGCGATCGAGTACATCGCCACCTGGGGCCGCGGCGACTCCCTGCGCGACCAGGTGGTCTCGGCGATGACCGACATCGCCGCCTACGAGCACGGCCTCGGAGCCCACTACTACGAAGGGCTGCAGCAGATCCCCGGCGTCACCGTCTGGGGCCAGAGCTTCTCTTCGCCCCACCGCGCGCCGACCGTCTCCATCACCATCGAAGGCGCCGGTCCGCACGAGATCGCACGCAAGCTGGGAGCCGCCGGCCTGCAAGTCTGGGAAGGGCACTTCTACGCCGTCCGGGCGATCGAGGTCCTGGGGCTCGCGGAGCGCGGCGGCATCGTCCGCACCGGCATCTGCATGTACAACCTGCGCGAAGAGATCGACCGCCTGCTGGAGGAGATCGCCAAGATCGCAGGGTGATTCAAGGCCCTCACCCCCTGGCCCCCTCTCCCGTGCGCCCGCCTCCCGCCCACCCCGAACGGGAGAGGGGGAACGCCTGCAGAGCGCCCTCTTGGGTCCGTGTAGGTCCATGCTCGTCCGTGCCAGTCCGTGTTTTTGGGCGGTGGCGCCCCTCTCCCGCTCGGGGTGGTGGAAAGGGGGCACGCGCGGGGGAGGGGATGGGGGAGGGGGCGGGCGGAGGGCACGAGGCGCTTGCTCCTCACGGACACGCGAACGCCCCCGTGTCCTGGATCGGCCGGAACGCCGTGCCCTGCGGGTTGTCGTACTCCTTGGTCACGCCGGTCCGCGAATCGCGGACGGTGAGGCGCACGCGGACGTCGGTCAGGCCGCCGGCGAAGACCCAGTGGTGGCTGTTGGCGGGGCAGCCGTCGAGGACCTTGATGACGGCTTCGACGTTGGTCTCCAGGAAGAACCAGAAGTAGCCGGTGTCCGCGGTCAGCGGGACGGCGTGGCCGAAGCCGGTCTGGCCATTGCTCCGGGTCCATTCGGCCTGCACCTCGAAGCGCTCGCCGTCGAAGCAGAGGCTGCGGTCTCCGGGCACGCAGGGGGTAATCGGCGGGGGCGGCGGGGGCGGCGGCGGACCGGAGGGCTGCCAGCCGAGCTGGACGACCTCGAAGTCCGTAGCGTGGAGCGCGGCGAAGGCGGGGTTGAGCACGTCGTTGTCCCAGCGCGTGTCGTAGGTCCCCTGGATGAACATGTCCGAGCCGTTGTCCGCCAGGATGAGGCCGTAGGTTTTCATCGCCTGGAAGATCTTCCGCACCTCCGGCGGGTAGCCCGAGAGGTCCTTGCCCGCCTTGAGACGCAGGCGCGCGCCCATGGGCAGCGCGCCGAGCGCTTCGCCGGCGTCGTGGGAGGCGGGGAAGACGTGGCTGTTGGTCGCCTCGATGGTGAAGCGGAAGGCGTGGCGGATCGGATCGGGGCCGAAGACCTCGTCGGCGCGCACCAGGCCGGGCAGGATGGCGAGGCCGGCGGCGTCGGCGCTGGTCCAGCCTTCTTGCCGGCGGACGTTGGTGAGCGGGAAGACGGCGCCCGAGCCCGCCTCCCAGCGGTTGAGGCCACTGTTGAAATGCGTGTGGTAGAGCTCGAAGAGGATGCGGTGGTCGCGGTCGACGAGCAGCATGTGCCGGTCGCCGCCGACGTCCGCATTGCCGGGATAGCCGCCTTCGATGAAGTGCGGCTGGGTCTTCGCGGCGTCCGGGATCGGGTAGCCCGCCGGCCCGCCCGGCGCTCCGGCGTCGCTCTCGTTGCCGAATTCGACAAACGTCACCGGCACCAGCGGCTGCGTCCCCGGCACGCTGACATAGGGGATGCCATACGTCTCCGGGAACGGATCCGCGTCGCCGCCGAAGTCCGGATGCAGCGGCGTGCCGTTGCCGATGCGCTGGAGGAACGCGGCGCCGCCCGGCTCGAGCGGCGCCGCGCTGACGTCGGCGTTCCACCAGTTGTCCGCCGGGAAGAGCGGCAGAGGCTGCGGCAACGGGCCGCCGGGCTGGGCGGCGGCTGGAATGGCGGCGGCGGCGAGAAGCAGGGAGGCGAAAGCGAGCGAGCGGCCCGTGTTTTGGGGATTCATGGTGATCGATGAGCTTAGCGGACCGCCGCCGCCTGCGCTAGATTGAGCCCCCATGGAGCTGCGCGACCTCGCCCGCACCGTTCTTGAAACCGAGGACATCACCGTCAAGCTGGCGCCTTCCTCGGAGCTTCTGACCGACGAGCAGCCCGGCCCGGCCTTCCGGGCCGAGGGGCCGGGCCGGCCGCCGGCGCTGCGGCTCGTCGCGGGGCTCAAGGTCGAGGTGCCCTCGATCGACGGGATGCCCGATCCGGCGCAGCGGCGGCGCATCCTCCACGCGCTGGCCAACCACGAGCTGCAGGCGGCCGAGCTGTTCGCCTGGGCTCTGCTCGCCTTTCCCGCGGCGCCGCCGGCCTTCCGGCGCGGCCTCGCCGGCATCCTCCAGGACGAGCAGCGGCACACGCGGATGTACGTCGCGCGCCTGGAAGACGCGGGCGCCCGCTTCGGCGATTTTCCGGTGAATTTCTACTTCTGGAACAAGGCCGTCCACATCCTCACGCCGCTCGACTTCATCTGCGCCATGTCGCTGACCTTCGAGAACGCCAATCTCGACCACACCATCGAGTACGAGCGCGCGGCGCGGCGGGCGGGCGATGCGAAGACGGCGGCGGTGATCGAGCAGGTCCACCGCGACGAGATCGAGCACGTGCGTTTCGGCTGGACCTGGCTCCAGGCCTGGAAAGAGGCCGACGCGGACGCCTTCGACGTCTGGCAGAGCCACCTCACCTGGCCGCTGCGCCCTTTCCGCGCCCGCGGCACGAAATTCCACCGCAGCGGCCGGGAGGCCGCCGGGCTCGATCCGGAGTTCATCCGGCGGCTCCAGGAAAGCCGCAAATGAAGCGTCTCCTCCTCGGCAATCTGCTCGCCGAGGCTGATCTCGCCCGTCTCATCGCCACGGAATCCCGCCACCGGCGCCACCGTCCGCCGCCGGGCACCGTCCTGCGCACCGCCGCGCGCCGGGCGGCCGGGCTGCGCGTCTTCGCCCGCGAAGGCGATCTCCTGTGGACGCCCGCGGACGGCCCGCTCGACGCTCTCGAGCCCACGCCGGAGCTCCTCGCCTGGTGCGAGACCCCGGACAGCGTCCGCCTGCGCGCCGAGCCTCGCCCGTGCGCCGCGGACGTCCCCTGGGACGCGCCTCTCCGCGAGCTGGTCTGGCATCTGCCCGTGGCGCCTCCCGCCGTCGTCGCCGCCGTCCACCACCGCGCCTTCCAGCTCCGCGTCGCCGCGGAGCTCGGCTGCGCGCTGCCCGGCGCGCGGATGGTGGAGTCGCCCGGCGATCTCGACCGGGCTCTCCGCGAGCCCGCCGCTCCGGCGAGCTGGATCGTCAAGGCGCCGCTCTCCGCCGCCGGCCGGGACCGCTACATCGCAAGGCAAGGTCCTGCCCTCACCGATCCCAAGGGGCGGCGGACCGTGGAGCACCTCTTCGAGCGCCACGGCCCTCTCCTCTTCGAGCCCTGGATGGAGAGGATCGCGGACTATGGCTGCGCCGCCCTCCTCACCGCCGCCGCGTTGCGGATCGCCGGCATCCATCGCCAGCACGTGGATGGCAAAGGCCAGTTCATGGGCATCGATCTCGACGCCGGCCTGCCGGACCGGGACCGCGGGCGCTTTCTGGACGTCGTGGCAGGCGTCGCCGCGGCGCTCCGGCGGGAGGGCTATGCCGGACCGTTCGGCGTCGACGCCTGGACGTACCGCCGTCCGGACGGCACCGCCGCCTTCCATCCGCTCGGCGAGATCAACGCGCGGATGACGTTCGGTCTGGTGGCCTGGGCCGCTTCGCGCTCGTAATCTACCCCGTCACGTTCGCGTGATATAAAAAATTCTAATGATTCAATTTTGCTTGCGGCGGGGCATCGGCACGATCGGCGCAGGCCCGGTCCGAGGTCCCCCGCCTTTTTAGAGGGAGACCTAGATGAAACACCATCACTTTTTTGCATTCCTTTCCTTGATGCTGGCCGTCACCGCCGCTACTGCGGCACAGCCTGTAGAAACCTCGCTGAAGCGAGCCGGCAGCTCGATGGTGGATCTGCGCGATCTGCCGGATTCCAAGCCCGAGATCCGCTATCAGCCCGAGCCGGAGGCGCCGCCGGTCGAGCGGGAGGAGCTTCCCGGAGGCCTCCCGGACACACCCGCGAAGGCACCCGGGCTGCAAGCCGCCGCGCCTTCCGCTCTGACCAGCTTCCTCGGCCTCGACTTCGCCAACTGGGGCTCCGGCCGCCCCCCCAACACGGCCGGCGACGTCGGCCCCACCTACTACATCGAAGCCGTCAACACCGCCATCGGCATCTATCGCAAGGCGGACAGCGTGCGGGTGGCCGCGTTCTCCTTCGACACGTTCATGAGCCAGGGGAGCTTCGGCAACCTGTGCGATGCCCACAACTTCGGCGATCCCGTCGTCCTCTATGACACCTTCGAAGACCGTTGGGTCATCACGGATTTCGCCTTCCAGCTCGACAACTCCAGCAACGTCATCGCTCCGCCCGGCGCCTTCCAGTGCTTCGCGGTCTCGAAGACGGGCGACCCGGTCGCGGGCGGATGGAATTACTATTCGCTCCATATCGCCGACGCCCTGAACGACGACGTGAAGCTCGGCATCTGGCCGGATGGCATCTACATGTCGGCCAACATGGTCGCCTTTCCTTCCGGCGGAACGTTCCAGGGGACCCGGGTGTGGGCGCTCAACAAAGCCCAGATGTATGCCGGGGCTCCGGCCGTCCAGGTCGTTGCGTTCAACCCGCCGACCGCAGAGTTCACCCTGCTCCCCGCCAATGCCCGGCTCCAGGCGGGCTCACCCCCGGTCGGGTCGCCCAACTACTTCAGCGTGGTCTGGCAGCTCACCAACGGGCTCTCGCTCTACAAATTCCACGTCGACTGGAACAGCATCTCCCTGTCCTCGTTCACCGGCCCCTTCACCGTGATCGCGCCGGCCACCTGGGTCGACCCGCCGGACACCGTGCCGGCCCAAGGCGGCAACAACAATGAGACGCTGGGGATCCGGCTGATGACGCAGAGCCAGTACACGAACCTCGGCGGCGTCGAGTCGCTGTGGAGCAGCCACACCGTCCAAAACCCGGCGGCTCCCGGCGTCGCCGCGGTCCGGTACTACCAGACCACCGTCACCGGCGGCACCGTCGCCGCGAACACCACGCAGGCGGCCACGCACGCTCCCGACACGACGGTCAGCCGGTACGTGCCGAGCCTGGCCGTCGACCATGCCGGCAACATGGCCCTCGGCTACAGCGCCTCGGGCTCCGCGCTCATGCCCGCGATCCGCTATGCGGGGCGGCTGTCCACGGACGCCGTCGACACCCTTTCCCAGACGGAGACCTCGCTCATCGAGGGGACCGGCGCGCAGAACGTCACCACCCGGTGGGGCGAGAGCAGCGCCATGTCGCTCGACCCCGACGGCTGTACGTTCTGGTACGCCAACGAGTACTACATTACGACCGGCGGCGACTGGCAGACCCGGGTCGCATCGTTCGCGTATCCGTCGTGCGTCCCGCTCGTCAACGGCGCCGTGCAGGGCACGGTCACCGCGGCGGCGGGCGGTGCTCCGCTCGGCGGCGCGACCGTGACGTTCGGCAGCAGGACGACGGCCACCGGTCCCGACGGCTTCTACTCCTTTCCGGCCATTCCGCCCGGCACCTACCCGGGCATCGCGGCGAGCGCTCCCGGATTCAATGTGAGCTCCGCCACGAGCATCCCCGTGACCGGCGGCGGCACGACGACACGGGACTTCTCGCTGAGCACCGCGCCGGCCGGCGCGTGCCTGGCCGACACGAGCCAGGCTGATTTCCAGGCCGGCGTGCCGGCGAACGTCGATCTGACCACCAACCCCGGCGATGCCGCTCTGCAGAGCACTGCCAGCATCGACCAGCAGAATTCGACTTTGGGCACCGGAGCCAACAACATCACCGTCACCACCTGGGGAGGCCAGACGTTCGTCCCCTCGGTCACCGCCCAGCTCACCAGGGTCGATATCAACCTGGTGTGCAACGGCTGCACCGGGACGACCCCGAGCCTCACCCTGAGCATCAGGGCTACGAGCGGCGGCCTGCCGGCCGGCGGCGATCTGGCGTCGGGCGTGATATCCGGCTTCAACAGCAACACGCCGGCGTACTACAGCGCGATTTTCAACGCTCCTCCGACCCTGACCGCGGGGACGCAATACGCTCTCGTTCTCCGCCCGACGGTGAACCCCTCCGCGGGAACGTACGCTCTCACCCGCAGCGGCACCGCCACGCTCGGTGCCGACGTCTATGCCGGCGGCACCCGGGTCAACGGTCTGGCGAGCGGCACGTCCTGGTCTTCCCTGGCCCCGGGCGGCGTCACCACCGACATCGGCTTCAAGACGTTCACGGCGTCCGGCACCCTCGTGTCCGCGCTCAAGGACAGCAATCCGCCGCCCACCTACACGACGCTCTGGTCGACGCTCTCCTGGACGGGCTCGGCTCCGGCCAACACGGTCCTCCGTTTCCAGGCCGCCGGCAGCAACTCGGCTCTGGGGCCCTTCACCTTCGTCGGTCCCGACGGCACTGCGGCGACGTTCTTCACGGCGAGCGGCGTGTCCCTCAGCCAGCTCGACGGCAAGCGCTACCTCAAGTACAAGGCGTATTTCTCGACGACGGACAGCGCGTCCACGCCGACGCTCAGCGACGTCACCCTCTGCTACACCGTGGCCCCCCCGCAGGATCTGTCGCTCACCAAGAGTGACGGCGGAGCCTCGGGAGCCCCCGGCGGCACGGTCGCCTACACGCTCACCTATACCAACTCCGGCGGCCAGGCCGCGACCGGAACCGTGCTCACCGAGACGGTGCCCGCCAACAGCACGTTCAACGCCGGCGCGAGCACGCCGGGATGGCTCTGCGCACCGGACGCCAACGCCGGCTCCGGTTGCACGCTCAGTGTCGCCACCGTCCCGGCCGGCGGCACCGCGGCCGCCACGTTCGCCGTCGACGTCGTCAGCCCGGTGGCGGCCGGCGTGGTCCAGCTCGCCAACACCGCCGGCGTCGCCGAAGACGGCACGCACGGCGCCGAAACCACGCCGGGCAACAACACGGGCGGCGACACCACGCCCGTGGACGCCGCTCCCGATCTGACGCTCACCCAGAGTGACGGCGGAGCCTCCGTGGCGCCGGGCGGCAGCGTCGCCTACACACTCACCTACGCCAACGCCGGCAACCAGGGTGCGACCGGAGCCGTGCTCACCGAGACCGTGCCGGCCAACACCACCTTCAACGCCGGCGCGAGCACGGCGGGCTGGCTCTGCGCGCCGGACAGCGGCGCCGGCTCCAGTTGCACGCTCCCGGTCGGCGCCCTCGTCGCCGGAGGCGGCAACCAGACCGCCATCTTCGCGCTGACGGTCAACACGCCGATCGCCGCCGGTGTCACCCAGATCTCCAACACCGCCTCGATCGCCGACGACGGCGCCAACGGCACCGACCCGACGCCGGCCAACAACGCGGGCAGTGACACCACGCCGCTGACCGGCGCTCCCGATCTGTCACTCAGCAAGAGCGATGGCGGAGCCTCGGTGGCGCCGGGCGGCACCGTCGCCTACACCCTCACCTACGCCAACCACGGCAACCGCGGCGCATCGGGAGTCTCCCTCGCCGAGACCGTGCCCGCGAATACGGCGTTCAACGCCGGCGCGAGCACCGCCGGCTGGTTCTGCACGCCGACCCTCAACGCCGGCTCCACCTGCACGCTCAACCTCGGCACCCTCGCCGCCGGCGGCGGCAGCCAGGCAGCGACCTTCTCCGCCACCGTCATCACTCCCATCGCCGCCGGCGTGACCCAGATCTCCAACACCGCCTCGATCGCCAACGACGGCGCCAACGGCCTCGACCCCACACCGGCCGACAACTCGGCCGGCGACACCACGCCGCTGACCGGCGCGCCCGATCTGACGCTCACCAACAGTGACGGCGGAGTCTCGGCGTCGACCGGCGGCACCGCCACCTATACGCTCACCTACTCCAACGCCGGCAACCGCGGCGCGTCGAGTCTGATCCTCACCGAAACCGTACCCGCGAACACGGTGTTCAAAGCCGCCGCGAGCACCGCCGGCTGGACCTGCACGCCGAACGTCAACCCCGGCTCCACCTGCAAGCTCATGGTCGCCGCCATGGCCGGTGGCGGCAACCAGACGGCCCTCTTCGCCGTCACCGTCGCCCGCTCGATGCCGGCCGGCGTGACCCAGATCACCAACACCGCCTCGATCACCGACGACGGCACCAACGGCATCGATCCCACGCCGGCCAACAACTCGGCCGCCGACACCACCCCGGTGGTCATCACGATCGGATACTTCTACACCCTGACACCTTGCCGCGTCGTCGAAACACGCAGCGCGAACGGCCCCAGGGGAGGACCGGCTCTCACCGGCGGGACGGTCCGCAGCTTCCCCATCGCGGGAAACTGCGGCGTGCCGGCCGACGCCATGGCCGTGGCCATCAACGTCACGGTCACCGAGCCCACGGCCGCCGGCGACCTGGGCCTCGCCCCGACGAGCACCGTCTCTCCGGTCATGACGACGATCAACTTCAAGGCCGGGCAGACCCGCGCGAACAACTCCGTCATGGGCCTGAACGGAACGACCCCCGGCTGGATCTCCGTCCAGGTCCACCTACCCGCCTCCGCCACGACACAGTTCATCATCGACGTGACGGGTTACTTTAAATAGTATAAGTCTCTCTTTTTCTCCCGGGATGGCCATCCCGGGAGAATCTGCTTGCCCGCTCGCTGGACAGAGCACCATGGAGCTGATATGTCTCCCTGACCATTCATATTTTTCCTCACAGAATTCGACCATCCGGTCCGAGGGAGCTCATGGCGACTGTTCGATCCTGCGTGCATTCTTTCATATTGATCGCTTTTATATTTCTTGTGATCGTGGGCGGCACCGCGGCCTGGGCAGACACACCGGGACAGAGGCTGCCGGGCTCGCCCGGCACGCGAGAGACCACGGCCGAGATCGCGGAACGGCAAGCCGCCAGCCCGGCGAAGGGCGTGCGTCCCGAGCACGAGCTCGAATATCCGGACCGCAGAGGGCTGCCGCAGCACCCGGGCGCCCGCGCGAGCTCGCGGTTCCCGGAGGTCGGACCGGGCAAGGAAGCCGGGCCAGGGCCGCTTAAGATTCATACGACAGGCGCCTCCTTCAACGGCGCGACACTCACCGACACAGGCGCTTTCCCGCCCGACACGATGGGCACGGCAGGACCGGCGCAATTCATCGTCTTCGTCAATGGCCGTATCCGGTCCTTCACCAAGGCGGGAGTCGCGGACGGGGTGATCAATGCGGATCCCGACGTGTTCTTCGCCTCGGTGATGACGCCGGTGAGCGGGTCCGTGGTCTTCAACTTCACGAGCGATCCGCAGATCCGCTATGACCGGTTCACCGGGCGCTGGTTCCTGTCCATCATCGACGTGCCCTGCACGAATGCCGGTTGCACGACGACGGCCGCCAACCGCTGGATGGTCGGCGTGAGCGACGCGGCGAGCAACGGCGTCATCACCGGCTCGACCGTCTGGACCTTTTTCCAGTTCAAGCCGGACGCGGGCACGAATTTCTGTGACTATCCGTCGCTCGGCGTCGACGTCAACGCGCTCTATGTCGGCTGCAACATGTTCACCAGCGCCGGCAGCTTCGTGGGCACCAACGGCTATGTGGTGCGGAAGACGTCGATCCTCGGCGCCGGGCCGCTCACGGTCACCGCGTTCGCCAACCTGGCGGCGGGGGCGGGAACCGGCCCGGAGTCGCCGCGCGGCGTCGACAATTTCGACGCATCCGCGACCGAAGGGTATTTCGTCGGACCGGACAACGCGGTCTTCGGCGCCATCACGTTCCGGCGGGTGAGCAGCCCGGGAAGCGCGACGCCGACGATCTCCGCCAACATCGTGGTCCCCGTGTCGACGACGACGTTCACCAGTCCCGTGACGCACCTCGGCAACACCGGAGGCAACAACGGCCGGCTCGACTCCATAGACGACCGGTTTTTCCAGGCCATGATCCGCAATGGCCGGCTGTGGGCGGCGCACAACTTCCTGGTGGATGCGACTGGTACCGCCAGCAGCGTTGCGGCGGCACGCAACGCGTCGCGCTGGTATGAGTTTCAGAGCTTGACCACCACACCCACGGTCGTGCAGTCGGGAACGGTGTTCGACAGCTCCGCCACGCTCGCCGCCGCGCGGCAGTACTGGATTCCCTCGGTCACCGTCACCGGCCAGGGCCATGCGGTGCTCGGGATGACCATGGCCGGCAACCCGGTCGGCGCCACCCCGGCCTATGTCGGCAGGCTCGCGGGGGACACCCTGGGCACGATGGCGGGGCCGCCGTCGGCCGCCGCCGTGGCGTTCGGAACGACGACGGCGAACTACAACCCGGCGTTGGACGCCGGCGGCTCCGCGGGCCGGCGCTGGGGCGACTACTCCTTCACCGTCGTCGATCCGCTCGACGACATGACGGTGTGGACGATCCAGGAGTACAACCAGGCGTCGAACAGCTACGCGGTGCGTGTCGGCCGCCTCGCGGCACCGCCGCCGGCGACGCCGTCCTGCTCCGGCAGCCCGATCTCGTTCAGCGGGCCGACCGGCAACGTGGTGATTGCCGCGACGTCGAGCGGCGGCTCGGGTTTCTACGATCCGGGCACCAACCTGACGCCGCCGGCCCGGCCGTTCAGCCACCTCTCCGCCACGGTCACCAACGCGACCGTCAACAGCGTGACCTATAACTCGCCGACCCAGGTGACGTTGAACATCACGGCGGCCGTCGTGGGACTGCAGAACGTCACCCTCGTCAACCCCGACGGCCAGAGCGTGACGGTCACGGGGTGCATCAACGTCACCGGCGCCCCGGACCTCTCGCTCACCAAGAGTGACGGCGGAGCCTCTGTGATAGCGGGCGGCAACGTCTCCTACACGCTCACCTACGCCAACGGCGGCACGGCCGGGGCGACGGGCGTGTCTCTCACCGAGACGGTACCGGCGAACACCACCTTCAATGCCGGCGCGAGCACCGCGGGCTGGGTCTGCACGCCGAACAACAACGCCGGCTCCTCCTGCACCCTCGCCGTCGGCGCGGTCCCCGTGAGCGGAGGCGGCGCGGCGACTTTCGCCGTCACCACCACCAATCCGCTGCCGGCCGGCGTCACCCAGATCGCCAATACCGCCGGCGTCGCCGACGATGGCACCCACGGCACTGATCCCACGCCGGGCAACAACTCGGCGAGTGACACGACGCCGGTGGTCCCGGGGCCGGCTCTGACGCTGATCGCTCCCACCTCCGGCGCCACCGCGGGCGGTACCTCGGTCACCTTGACGGGCACCGGTTTCGTCAACGGTGCCACCGTGCTCTTCGGCGCCGTGCCGGCGGCCTCGATCACCTTCAACAGTGCCACCTCGCTCACGGCTGTCAGTCCGGCTCACGCCGCCGGCACCGTCTCCGTCACCATCACCAATCCGGATACGCAGAGCTCCACGCTGGGCTCGGCGTTCACCTACGTCCCCGGATTCTTCTTCTCGCTGACACCGTGCCGCATCGTCGACACAAGGAATGCGAACGGCCCGACGGGCGGTCCAGCCCTGATCGGTGGAACGGTCCGCAACTTCCTGATCGCCGGAGCTTGCGGCGTGCCGGCCGATGCCCTGGCCGTGGCCATCAACGTCACCGTGACCGTGCCCACAGCCGACGGTGACCTGGGCCTCGTCCCGACCAGCATTACCCCTCCGACCATCTCGACGATCAACTTCAAGGCCGGGCAGACCCGCGCCAACAACTCCGTCATGGGCCTGAACGGAACGACTCCTGGAAGCATCTCCGTCCAGGTCCACCTGCCCGGTTCCGCCACGACGCATTTCATCGTCGACGTGACGGGTTACTTCAAGTAACGGAGCCCGATCCATAGGAGATTCCTATCGCATCGATAGCGAATCTCCTCTTGTTCTCTCGGCCCGGTGCCCTTAGGATGCTTGAAAGATTACTTCTCTGTACTGATTTGGGGTCGCGGCGCCGAAAGGCGCCGTACCG
>Ga0307506_10000076_pt1 | contig 41297 bp, 40 predicted proteins | sample 25_S_MG_FD_202175 | JGI IMG/M metagenome (GOLD analysis project Ga0307506, IMG submission 202175) | Soil microbial communities from Populus trichocarpa stands in riparian zone in the Pacific Northwest, United States - 25_S | ecosystem: Environmental > Terrestrial > Soil > Riparian zone > Trees... | reverse complement strand
GCTCACCGTGGTGAACGCGCCGCTCACCGTGGTGAACGCGCCGCTCACCGTGGTGAACGCGCCGCTCACCGTGGTGAACGCGCCGCTCACCGTGGTGAACGCGCCGCTCACCGTGGTGAACGCGCCGCTCACCGTGGTGAACGTGACGCTCACCGTGGTGAACGTGGCGCTCACTGTGGTGAACGCGCCGCTCACTGTGGTGAACGCGCCGCTCACTGTGGTGAACGTGACGCTCACCGTGGTGAACGTGACGCTCACTGTGGTGAACGTGACGCTCACTGTGGTGAACGTGGCGCTCACCACTGCGCCTTCCGCCCACCCGGGAGGGGGCAAGCCCCTCCCCTACGTCAAGATCAAGATCAAGAAGGAGAGGAAGAGAGGAAGAGAGGAAGAGAGGAAGAGAACCCGTTAACTGAGCCCCGTCCCTCAGCACGACCTCCGGTGCGATTCCCCCCTCTCCCGGCGGAAGGGTGGGCGATGGGAGAGGGGGTCAGGGGGGTGAGGCCCCCACCTCCACCATTATCTCGATCCGATCCCCTCCCTCGATCCTGTCGAGGACATCATCCCCGGCCACGACCTGGCCGAAGGCGGTGTAGCCGCCGTCGAGGTGCGGCTGCTCGGAGAGGGCGAGGAAGAACTGGCTGCCGCCCGTGTCCGGACCGGAGAGCGCCATGCCCACCGTCCCCCGACCGTAGCGTAGCCGGCCGATCTCGTCGCGGATGTCATAACCCGGGCCGCCGGAGCCGTCGCCGCGCGGGTCTCCTCCCTGGAGAACGAAGTCCGGGACGACGCGATGGAACGGGAGCCCGTTGTAGAAGCCCTGCTCGGCGAGCTGCAGGAAGTTGAGGCAGGTGAGCGGCGCCTGTGGGCAGTTGAGGCGGAGGCGGAGCGTCCCCTTCGTGGTGCGCAGCTCGACCGTGCGCGGCTGGCGCGTGCGGCGCACGACGTCCTTGTAATCGTCCAGGCTGCGGCCGGTCTCGGCCGGCGCCAGGGGAGGCGCCTGGCGGCCGAGCTCGGTGAGCTTCGCGCCGGCCTCGCGGCGGAGGACGTAGTTTCCGGGCGCGGGAGTCGCGGAAGCGGCGCGGCCGAGGAGGTTGATCAAGGCGTCGCTCTCCGCCGGCACCGCCTTGGCCCGCGCGACCAGGGCGCCGAGAGTGGACACCGCCACCTCGTCATTGTGCCCCCCGACCGCCGTGCCGAAGGCCTTGGCGAGGGCTTCACCGGAGAGCACCGGGTGCGTGCCGAGCCAGTCGAAGACGACGCCGCGCACGCCTTCGTCCGCAGCGCCGAGCAGCTCGGACGCCACCGCGGCGCCTTTGTCCGGCACCGTCTCCGCCAAGGCGAGCCGCGCCGCGGCGGCGGCCGATTGGACGGCCGGCGCCGGATCGGCGGACAGGCGGGTCAGCAGGTCGGAGCGCTGGAGCAGTCCCGCGGCCTCCGCCGCCCGCGCCCGCAGATCGATCTCCTGGGAGGCCGCGGCGGCTTGAACCAATTCAGCCGCGCGTGGATGATGGCCGGCCACCAGGGCGATCAGCGCCACGCCGCTCTCCCTCCCCTGGGCGCCGGCGGCCCGCGCCGCGACAGCATCGGCCAACTCGCCAGGCGCTCCGAGCGGCCAGGCACCCGCGGCTTCGAGCGCCGTCACGCGCACCCCCGGCCGCGGATCCGCGACGAGCGCCGTCAGCCGCGGTGCCCAATCGGCGGGCGCCGGTGCCTTTCCACCATCGATCAGCCGCTTCGCCGTCCGCAGCGCCTGCACCACCGGCCCGGCCGCGGCATCATCCAGCAGCGGACGCAACGCCGCCAGATCCTCGCCGCCGCCCACCAGCCCCAGACCGCGGGCGGCCCAGGCGCGCACCCGGGGATCGAGATCGAGAAGGAGCTTGCGGAGGAGCGGCGCGGCCTGCGGGAACGGAGCGCGGGCCAGCGCATAGGCGGCGCGGGCGTGCAGCTCGCGGTCCGGCAGGGCGAGCCCGCGCTCGGCCAGGGTCACCATCCGCTCCTCGTGAAACCGGAAAAGTGAGGGCAGCAGACGCGCCCAGCGTTCCTCCTCCGAGAGATGCAACAGACTCTCCGCCACTTCGACCACCGGCACCTTGAGCTTGCCGAGCGCCTCCACCGCGAGCACGGCGGTCTCGCGGTCGGGATCGCGCGTCGCCTGGAGCAGCGCGTCCTTGGCTTCCGGATCGCCGAGCTGGCCGAGGCCGAAGGCCGCCGCGCGGCGCACCGCCGGCACGTCGTCCAGGAGCAGGCCGACCAGCGGCGAGCGCCCCTGCCGGTCCGGGATGCGGCCGAGCGCGTCCGCCAGCTCCTCGCGCAGCTCCGGCCCGCCCTGGAGCGCCTTCTGGATCGCCAGCGGCTCGTACTGCTGGCGGTCGACCAGGAGGACGAGCAGGGCGCGCACGTCGAGATCGGCGACGGCGAGGTCCGGCAGGTCCGGAGCGGTCCGGGGACGGCCGGCACAGCCGGCCACGAGAAGAGAGAGCACGAGAAGAGGAATGAGGAGGACGGAATGGCGGCGCATGATGAGCCTACGATGCTAGCGCATGCGGCGTCTTCCTCACCCCCGTCCCCTCTCCCATCGCCCTCCCAGCCCCCGGGAGAGGGGCGCCGCCGCCCGCGCCGCGCGTTACCGGCTTTTGCTTTTCTCCCCCTCTCCCGGTCGGGGGGAGGGCGATGGGAGAGGGGGCCGGGGGGTGAGGCCCTCGGTGGGCGACTCGACGATGTACCCACCCGGAGAGGCGGTTCTTTCGAGGCTCCAGAAAGATATAGTCCCGCCAGTGACCGGCCCCGCCATCCTCCGCTTCGAAGACGTCCGCCGCCGCTTTGGGCGGCTGGCGGTGCTCGAAGGGGTCTCGGGAAGCGTCGAGAGCGGCGGCGCGCTGCTGGTCACCGGCCCCAACGGCTCGGGCAAGAGCACCCTGTTGCGCTGCCTGGCCGGCTTGCTTGTGCCCGATTCCGGCACCATAGAGTACAGAGAGGGGGAAACAGCGCTTGAGATCGAGGAGAGACGCCGGAGAGTCGGCTTCATCTCGCCGGACCTCGCCTTCTATGGCGAGCTCACGGTGGAGGAGAACCTGGCCTTCTTTGCCCGCCTGCGCCGCGCCGAGCTGGCGCGCGGCCTGGAGGTCCTCGCCCGCCTCGGCCTGCCGACCGACCGCCGGGCCGCCAACCTGTCGTCCGGCATGCGGCAGCGGCTGCGCTGGGGCTGGGCGCTCATGCACCGGCCGCGCCTCCTCCTTCTCGACGAGCCGTTCCAGAACCTCGACGGTGCCGGCGAGCGGGTCACCCGCGAGCTGCTCGGCGCGCATCTCGCCGGCGGCGGCCTCGCCGTGGTCGCCAATCCCAATCGACTGGAGATCGACTGTGTCCTCGGGCATCTGGACCTCGGCTAGGACCTGGGCTGGGACCTGGGCCGCCGAGGCGGCGGCGGTGTTCGCCAAGGAGTGGCGGTGCGAGCTGCGCACCCGCTACGCCCTGAGCACCCTCGGCCTCTTCGCCTTCACCACCCTCGTCGTGGTGAGCGTCAGCCTCGGCCCTCTGGGCGTCATGAAGTCCCAGGGCTCGGCGGTGCTGCCCGTCCTCTTCTGGGTGATCCTGCTCTTCTCCGCCACCGCCGGCCTGCCGCGCTCGTTCGTCCAGGAAGAAGAGAGCCAGACCGCCATCGCGCTCCGCCTGTCGGCCACCCCGTCGGCCCTGTTCTGCGGCAAGCTCGCCTACGGGCTGACCGTGCTCCTCGCCCTGGAGATCATGATCACTCCCATCTACCTGGGGATGATGAGCCTGGCGGTGCGTTCGCCCGGCCTCCTCGCCGTGGCCCTCGCCGCGGGGGGCTACGGCCTCGCCGCCGGCAGCACCCTGGTGGCGGCGATCATCGCCCAGGCGAAGGGCAAGGGGACGCTCTTCGCGGTCATGGCGTTCCCCGTCCTGCTGCCTCTGCTCCTGCTCGCCATCGAGCTGACCCGCAACGCCCTCGGCGGCGAGCCCGCCGGTGTGGCCCTGTCCCAGCTCCTCCTGTATGATGCCTCTGTCACCATTGCGGGGCTCATGCTGTTCCCAGCCGTCTGGAATCCTTGAAATGGAATCATTCAAGAAAACTCTCCCCTGGCTTCTCTGGGCGTGGATCGCCCTGGTGATCGTCGGCGCCTTCTTCTGGGCTCCTCCCGCCAAGAGCTTCCAGGGCTCGAGCCGGATCCTCTTCTTCCACGTGCCCATAGCCTGGGTCTCGTTCCTGGCCTTCCTGACCTCCGGCGTGCAGAGCCTGCGCTATCTCTATGGTGGCCGCGACCGGCGGCTCGACCGTTCGGCCTCCGCGGCCGTCCAGCTCGGCCTCGCCTTCGGTGTCCTGGCGACGGTGACCGGCGCGCTCTGGGCGCGCTACATGTGGGGCGCCTACTGGAACTGGGACCCGCGGCAGACCTCGATCCTCATCTGCCTGCTCTTCTACGCCGCCTACCTGGCGCTGCGCGCGTCCATCGAGGACGGCGAGACGCGGGCGCGCCTGGCCGCCTCCTACGCCGTGCTCGGCCTGGTGGTCGCCCCGTTCCTCTATTTCGTGATGCCGCGCATGGCCGAGTTCACGCTCCACCCGGAGCCGGTGGTCAACGCGGCGGGCAAAGTCGACATGGACGGCAAGATGGTGCAAGTTCTGATGGCCAGCCTGGTCGGGTTCACCGCTCTCTTTTTCTGGATGCACAACCTGTGTTGCCGGATCGAGGAGCTGGGGGACCGGACGACGAGATCTCGGAGGTGAGGAAGTCATGAATGCTGCTGGCGGCAATGCCGATGGATGGATCGTGGCGGTGAACCTGATCATCTGGACCGGCATCTTTCTGTATCTAGTCCACCTCAACCGCAAGCTGCGGGATCTGGAGAAGGACCAATGAAGAAAAAACCCGTCTATCTGATCGGAGCCCTGCTGCTCCTCGCTTTCGCCGCCTTCTCCCTCTCGTCGTTCAAGGAGACGCTGACGCCTTACGTCCCCTACGCGACGGCGCGCTCGGGAGAGCGCATCGTGCAGGTGGCCGGAGCGCTCGAGAAGGGGAGCTCCTCGTACGTCTCCGCGCAGGAGTCGCTCTATTTCAACCTGAAAGACCCGAAGACCAGCGAGACGCTGCGCGTCGTCTACAAGGGCCTCAAGCCCGCGAACTTCGAGGACGCCATCAGCATCGTGGCCATCGGCCGCTTCGACACCGGCGCCAAGGTGTTCGAGGCGGACAAGCTGCTCGTGAAGTGCCCGAGCAAGTACCAGGGCGCCGAGGTCAAGACGTACAGCTAGCCGGCTGGATTTGTTCCGGATCGTCCCGGGGCTCCGGGACGGAGGAGACCGCACGTGGAATATCTGTCGCATCTCTATCTGCCAGGGGCCATGACCCTCTGGTGCGCCTTCATCTTCGGCGCCGCCGCCCTGGTCGGCTACGCGGACGTGCTCTCCGGGAACGGGCGCTCGCTGGCGTTCGCGCGCCGTTCCTACGGCTTCTTCGCCGTCTCCATCCTGCTCACCGGCGCCCTGATGATCCTGTTGCTGCTGCTGCGCGACTACCGGATCGAGTACGTCTACCAGTATTCCGGCAACGACCTGCCGACGCACTACCAGTTCGCGTCCTTCTGGGCCGGCCAGAAGGGGAGCTTCCTGATCTGGCTGATCTGGGGGAGCCTGCTCGGCCTCCTCGTGCAGCGCTCGGCCGGCCACGGCAAGCGCGAGGCGGGCGTGATGGGCATCTACATCCTGACCGTCCTCGCCCTGCTGCTCATCCTGATCCGCGAGAACCCGTTCAAGATGCTGCCCCAGACGCCGGGCGACGGCGTCGGCCTCAACCCGCTCCTCCAGGACAACTGGATGGTGATCCATCCGCCGATCATGTTCATCGGCTACGCCATGACCGCCATCCCCTTCGCCTTCGCCATGGCCTCGCTCTGGCGGCGCGACTTCGACGGCTGGGCGGCCCGCGCGTTCCCCTGGGCCCTGGCCGGCTTCCTGATCCTCGGCACGGCGATCCTGATGGGCGGCTACTGGGCGTACAAGACCCTCGGATGGGGCGGCTTCTGGGGCTGGGACCCGGTGGAGAACGCCTCGTTCATCCCCTGGATCTTCGGCACGGTGATGATCCACGGCCTGCATCTCGAACGCACGCGCGGGCGCTACCGCCGGGCCAACTACGTCTTCGCCACCCTGACCTACATGTCGGTCCTCTACGGAACGTTCCTCACCCGCTCGGGCGTGCTCGCCGACTTCTCCGTACACAGCTTCGTGGACCTGGGGATCTCCGGCTGGCTGATCGCCCTGATGGGCACCTTCGCCGCGATCTCCGTCTGGCTGCTGGCCACCCGCCTGCGCCAGGTGCCGACGCAGCCGAACGAGGACCCGTTCCTGTCGCGCGGCACGTTCCTGGTGCTCGCCTCGATCACCCTGCTGGCGGCGGCTCTGGTGATCACCGCGGGCACGTCGGCGCCGCTGCTCACCCGCTTCATGGCGAATCCGGGGCAGGTCGGGCCTTCGTTCTACAACCAGGTCAATCTGCCCATCGCCCTGCTGATCGCCATCCTCCTTTCGCTCATCCCCTACCTGACCTGGAAGGGTGAGAACGACTTCCTCGTGATCGCGCGGCAGCTCGCCCTCCCCGCCGTCTTCGCCACGGCGGTGACGGTCGGCGCGGTGATCTGGAGAGTCCACCAGCCGTTCCACATCCTCTTCATCTTCTTCTCCGCGCTGGCCATGGCGACGAATTTCCACAAGACGATCCTCAAGTACCGCTCCGGCGGTCTGCGCGGCGCCGGCGGCTACCTCGCCCACGTCGGCGTCGGCGTGATCCTCCTCGGCATCGTCGCTTCGTCCGCCTATGACAAAAGCACCAAGGTGACCCTGGAGATGGGCGTGCCCCGCCAGGTCGGCGACGCGACGCTCACCTTCGTCAAGATGGTGCCGCGCCACGACCGCGAGAAGGAGGGGATGGAGATCAAGGTGGTACGCGGTGGCAAGGAGTTCACCGTCATCCCGCGGATGTTCATGAACGACCGGACGCGCCAGCTCATGGTGAATCCGGACATCAAGAGCTCGGTGCTGGCGGACTTCTACGTCTCGCCCATCGAGTTCGATCCCGGCCAGTCGAGCCTGCAGCTCGCCAAGGGCGACTCCGGCCAGGTGGGCAACACCACCATGCGCTTCGTGGCCTTCGACCTCGACGCCGAGGGGAACGCCATGGCGCAGATGGCGGCCGGCAAGCCGGTGGTCATCGGGGCGAATCTGGAGATCGTCCAGAATGGACAGACCTCCCGGATCAAGCCGCTGTACCGCCTGAATCCGGCGACGGGAGAGGTCGAGTCCATCCCCGCCCCTCTCCCCGGCGGCGGCCAGGTCGCGGTCACCGGGATCGACGCCTCGAATGGCGCCGTGCGGCTCGAAGTCGCCGGCATCAACCTGCCGGCCCGCCTGTCGATCGACGTCACCGAAAAGCCCCTCATCCAGCTCGTCTGGGGCGGCCTCTACATCGTCCTCCTCGGCGGCCTGACGGCGACCGTCCAGCGCCTGCGCCAGGCGCGGATGCAGGACCGGATGGACGAGGCGAAGGGATAGGTTATACTCCAATGGAGCCGGCTCGCTTCACGGCGCGGGATTTGCACCGTCAGTGAGATCAGGGAGCGCGACGAAATGCACAGAAGCTCTGTCATCAGCGCAGTCGACACGGGAGAGGAGGTCTTCGACCTTCTCAAGCGAAGGGGGCCTCTGTGCGCCAGTCAAATCGCTGTCGAGGTCGGTCTGTCGTTGCGGCACCTCGAACCGATCCTCCGGCACCTCCAGACCGACGGCGTGATCGAGCCCAGGCCCGACCGCGACAGGTCTCTTCCCTACGGCGAATCCGAGAAGCCCTGGGGTCTCACCAGGCCTTCCTGGCTCCGCAGAGCACACTGACCGACCGCCCTTGGCCGTAGAGCTCTCGAAGACTCACTGGAGATGGTGAAGCTTCTGGGCCCTTCCATGGGTGTGCTCACGGCTGCCGTCCTGGCCTCGCTCCTCTTTACGATCGCCACGACCGAGAACCCCGCACAGATTCCTTTCCGCCTGCTCTTCAGGCGTGCTGTCTTCGGGATGTTTCTCTTCATGGCGTTCTGGCTGCCCATCTGTATTCTTTTCGCGTGGCTCCTGCTGCGCTGGATACCGTTCCTCGACAGCGAGCCCTTGCGCTGGTGCATCCTCATCCTGCTCGGGCTCGTCGTTCCGCAAGCAGGGAAGCTCAAGGATGCCCTTCTGACACCCCGGGTCGCCAAGTCTCTGGCGATTCTGCAGTTCTTCGATGAAGAGACTCGCCTGTATTTGAGCAGGATCATCAACCGGGAGGAACGGAAGGCGAGCACTCTCTTCCTCAGGGAGGAAGCCGAGCGGCAGGCTCTGGATCGTCTCTTCGAAGAGCACAACATCGAGATCGCACGCGAGGAGGCCAGGAAGCTGAAGCCACCGGAAACTGCGCTCAACATCTTCAAGGTGCGGCACCTCGCGGTCAAGTTCAAGTATTTGATTCGCCATCTCGGCTACTCTGACTGCCGCGAGGCTCTCCGGGCTGTCGCCGCCCATCCGCAAATGGTCCTCCCCTCCTGGCCTGCCGGTCTCGGAGACCGCAGAAGCGGAGCGAGCGAAGGCCACGATTCAGCAGGAACCGCTCTGGCACGGCGAAAGTACGAGCAATCCTACGTGCGGGCTTATGTGTTGGGAACCGCCGACGCTTTGAGCGAAGAGGGCCGCGCGCTGAGTCTCTGGAAAGAGAAGCTGGCCTTCCTCCAGGAACAGGAGGCTCTCGCCGTCGACGCGGAACAGCGGTTTGTCCTCAAGAAGCGCATTGAAGAAACCGCATGCAGAATCCGCGAGCTCGGTGGTTGAGCCTCAGGCCCCGAACGCCAGCCGGTCGGCCAGGGAGCCTGGCAGGCCGGCTTTGCGGATGCGGCGCTGGGCTTCACCGATCGGATAGGTGAAGCGGTGCCAGTGGACGATCCGCCGCTGGCTGTCGTAGGTCATGTAGGCGGCGCGCGGGTCGCGGTCGCGGGGCTGGCCGATGGAGCCCGGATTGATCAGGTAGCGGCCTTCCGGATGGAGCTGGATGGTGCCGCTCTCGCCGCGCAGGGCGGTGACGCCGAGGCGCCGGCCTTCCAGGGAGAAGAGGGAGGGGATGTGGGTGTGGCCGAAGAAGGTCAGCGGCACCGGGAAGGCGGAGAAGATCTCGTAGGCGTCGACGTCCGAGAAGACGTAGGTGTCCTCGTCCAGCGGCGAGCCGTGGCAGATGGCGATGTCCTTCTCGACTTCCAGGGGGCCTTTGGGCAGGTCGCGCACGTAGCGGAGGTTGGAGGGCGTGAGGCGCCCGGTGGTCCATTGCGCCGCGGTCAGGGCGGTCTGGTTGAAGTTGGCGCCGTTGTCGATCCCCGCCACCACCTTGTCGTGGTTGCCGCGGATCGTGAGGAGGCGGGGGCCGAGGGAACGGACGGCGTCCACGACCTGGTTCGGAGCGGCGCCGTAGCCGACCAGATCACCCAGCACCAGCACGGCGTCGAAACGCTTGCGCCGGCTGCGCCGCAGGACGACCTCGAAGGCGTCCCAGTTCGCGTGCATGTCCGACAAGATCAGATAGCGCACCGTCGATCCCCGATCCGCAACGCGATCCGCGCCGCGATCTCCTCGGGCCTTTCGCCCGGGGCCGTGTCCACCGTCAGATCCGCGCGCCGGTAGGCGGGGAGCCGCTCTTTGTAGAGAGCGAGCGCCTGCGCCTCGTCCCGGAACAGCGGCCGGTCGCGTTTGCCCAGCGCGCCGATGCGGGCGACGATGGTCGAAAAGGCCGGATTCAGCCAGACGGACAAGCCGTTTGCCTGGATCAGCCGAAAATTGCCTTCGAAGACCATCGTACCTCCTCCCGTGGCCACGACGACATCCGGAGGCTCCAGAGTCGCTCGCAAGGCTTCGTGCTCCCGTTGCCGGAACGTCGCCTCGCCGTGGGTCTCGAAAATCTCGCGCACCGTCATCTCCGCCTGCCGTTCGATCTCGACGTCGAGATCGACGAAGGGCACTCCCAGGCGCCCCGCCAGCAGCCGCCCGACCGTGCTCTTGCCGGATCCCATGAATCCGGTCAGGTAAATCCGCACATCTGCTTCCTCAACGAACAGCGTCCAACAGCCGGCGGCAGGCGTCGCCGATTTCACTGACCTCTCCCCGGCAGACCGCGCCCAGCACGGCGACGCTGTCGGCGCCCGCCGCCAGCACCTCCGCGGCGTTGCCGGCGTCGATCCCCCCGATGGCGACCAGCGGCTTGGCGGTGCGGGCGCGGGCGAGACGGACGAACGGCAGCCCGACGACCCGGTCCGGTCTCTCCTTGCTGGCGGTCGGGAAGACCGGCCCGACGGCGATGACGTCGACCTCGGGGTCTTCGTCCGCCGCGGCGAGCTGCGCCTCGTCATGGGTCGACCAGCCGACCCACAGATGCCTCCCCACCACCCGCCGCACCGCCGCGGGCGGCAGGTCGGTCTGCCCCACGTGCGCTCCGGCCACCGGGAAGAGCGCCGCCAGGTCGGCCCGGTCGTCGACCCAGAGGGCCGTGCCGCTCCCTTCGAGAGCGCGGCAGCTCGCCTCGATCACATGGTAGAGATCGATCGAGGGCAGCCGCTTGGCCCGCACCTGGACCCACCGCACCCCCGCCTCCGCCATCGCAGCCACGGCAGCCGGGACGCCCGCAGCCCCCAGGGCTTCGGCGTCGGCGATGGCGTAGACGGGAGGGACGTTCATTTCTTGAGGAATTCTTCCATGAAGCGCGTGGAGAAGCTCCCCGCCAGAAAGTCTGGATCGCGCAGGATCCTCTTATGCAACGGAATCGAGGTCTGGATCCCCTCGACGACGAAGAAGTCGAGAGCGCGGCGCATGCGGGTGATCGCCTCGGCCCGGCTGCGGTCGTGCACGATGAGCTTCGCCACCAGCGAGTCGTAGTAGGGCGGGATGACGTAGTCCTCGTAGCCGTGGGTGTCCACCCGCGTGCCGGGGCCGCCGGGCAGGTGGAAGGTCTTGAGCGGCCCAGGGCTGGGCGCGAAGGTGTTCGGGTTCTCGGCGTTCACCCGGCACTCGATGGCATGGCCGCGCGGCTTCAGGCCGTTGGGGATCTTCAGCTTGTCGCCCGCTGCTACCTCGATCTGGAGCTTGACGAGGTCGATGCCGGTGACCATCTCGGTCACCGGATGCTCGACCTGGATGCGGGTGTTCATCTCCATGAAGTAGAAGCGGCCGTCGCTGTCGAGGAGGAACTCGATGGTCCCCGCGTTCTCGTAGCCCACCGCCCGGCAGAGGGCCACGGCGGCGGTGCCCATCTCCTCGCGGAGCTGGGGCGTGAGAGCGGGCGAGGGCGACTCCTCGATCAGCTTCTGGTGCCGGCGCTGGATGGAGCACTCGCGCTCGCCGAGGTGGATGGCGTGGCCGTGCAGGTCGCCGAAGACCTGGAACTCGATGTGCCGCGGCTGGACGAGATACTTCTCGAGGTAGATGGAGCCGTCGCCGAACGCTCTCTCCGCCTCGTCGCCGGCGGTGGCGAATTGGCCGGCGACGTCCTCGTCTTTCCAGACGATGCGCATGCCGCGCCCGCCGCCGCCGGCGGCGGCCTTGAGGATGATCGGATAGCCGACCTCCGCCGCCATCTTCTGCGCATCCTCGGCGCTCTGCAGCGGCTCCTTGCTGCCCGGGAGCACCGGCACGCCCGCCGCCGCCGCGGTCTGCCGCGCCTTGGCCTTGTCGCCCATCAGCCGGATGACCTCGGGTCGCGGGCCGATCCAACCGAGCTTGCACTCGTTGAGGACCTCGGCGAAGTGGGCGTTCTCGGCGAGGAAGCCGTAGCCGGGATGGATGGCGTCGGCGCCGGTGATCTCGGCCGCCGAGATGATGCGGGAGATGTTGAGGTAGCTCTCTTTCGACGGCGGCGGACCGATGCAGACGTCCTCGTCGGCGTAGGTGACATGGAGGCTGTCGCGGTCGGCGGTGCTGTACACCGCCACGGTCTGGATGCCCAGCTCCCGGCAAGCCTGGATGATCCGGAGCGCGATCTCGCCCCGGTTGGCGATCAGGATCTTCTTGAACATTCCCGGAAATCCAGATCTCTAGGCGGGCACGATGGCGAAGAGCGGCTCGCCGAACTCGACCGGCTGCGCGTTCTGTGGATAGATCTCGGCGACCACGCCGTCAGCGTCGGACTCGATTTCGTTCATCAGCTTCATCGCCTCGATGATGCAGAGGACCTGCCCCTTCTTCACCCGCGCGCCGACCTCGGTGAAGGGCGGCGCGTCCGGCGACGGAGACCGGTAGTAGGTGCCGACGATCGGCGATTGCAGGATGTGCGCGTTCGCCGGCGGACCGGCCTTCTCCGCGGGCGCCGCCGGAGCGGCGGCCGGAGCGGACGCGGCGGCGGCTGGTGCGGACGGTGCCTTGGCCGCGACGGCCGGCGGTGCCGGCATCGGCTGGGGCGCCTCGGCGGCGGGCGCCGCGTAGAGGACGGTTTGGGCCGTCGCCTGTCCGTCGATTTTGAGGCGGAAGCCCGAGCGCTCGATCTCGAGGCCCTGCAGGTGGCGCTCGGCGATGAGCTCGATCAACTCCTTGATCTGTTCAAATGTCAGCAAGATGATGCCCCTTTACAAAGGCCGGGGGCAGGCCGCCCGCCCGCGCGTCTCAGGAGAGCTCACTCTCCAGGAACAGGCGCGCCCTCCGGAGCTCGAACCGGGCCTGGCCGGGATTGCCCTCCGGCCCGAGAACGAGAAGCAGATAATAGTCCGTAGCGACGGAGCTTACCATCAGAGTGAAGCGATCGGTGGAGACGGCGAGATGCTCGACCCCGCCCGCTTCGAGCTCCTTGTGGTTCTCCGAGATGGCGCGCGCCTGGGCGACCATCTCCGCGGCCAGGGTCTCGAGGTCGATCCCCGGATCGGAGCTGACCGACTCGACCCTCATGCCGTCTTTGGCGACCAGGGAGAGCGCGATGGCGCCTTCGATGCGGTTGCTGATCCGGCTCAGCTCTTCAAGAAACATCCCGGGCTTTCCTCCCCTGTCGTAACCTCTCGAGATAGCTGTTGAGAAGGAAAATCTTGCGCGCGGTCACACCGCTGCCGCCGGCCGGTCCGGAGGACGGCTGAAACCCGGCCAGGAGCTGGCGGGCGTCGAGCGCCGGCGCCTCGCTCCGGGCCGACGACGCGGCCAGACGCGCCAGGCCGGCCCGGGCGGCGGCGTTCTCCGGCTCGTGCTGGAGCACCTCGTGGAAAATCCGCTCCGCTTCGGCGAGATAGCCCTGCCGGAGGTAGATCTCGCCGAGGGTGGCGGTCGCGATCGGCTCCTCGACGGGAGCAGGCTCTGCGGCCACGGCCACGGCCACAGGCTCCGGCTCGGGCTCGGCGACCATGGCGATCTCTGTGACTTCCGTGGCCTCCCCAATCTCCTCGTGCTCCTCGTGCTCCTCGTGGACCACGGGCGGTGGCGCGGCCTCTTCGCCCCACAGGTCCTCTTCGATGGGCAGCGGAGGCGGGGCCAGGCCGGCGAAGATCGGCGGCTCCTCGGGCTCGAGCGGAGGCGGCGCGTATGAGGTCACCGCCGGCTCTTCCAGCCAGGCCGACTCGTCCACCACCGGCGCGGCGGCGGCCGGCTCGGTCGGAGCGAAGGAGAACAGCCCCTCGGCACCGAGGCCTTCGAGGTAGCGCCGCCGGCTGTCGCCGGACGCAAGGCCGGGGAACAGGAGATCGTCCGGATGCGGCTGGAGCTCGGCGGGCGCGGCGACAGCCACCGGGGCGGCCACCGGCACGGCTGCCGCGGCCGGCTCCGCCACTGTGGCCGGCGGCGGCGCCGGATCGAAGTCAAACACATCGGCCGCGGCGACCGGCCGGCGGGCGACCGGCTCCAGCGAGAACGGGTCTGCGTCCATCTGGCGCGTCTCCTCCGCCGGCGCGGGCCGGTCCATCGACTTGATCCGCCGCCGCAGCTCCTCGATCTCGGGATCGCTGTCGTTCAAAAGGGTGTAGAGGTCGAGGCGTTCCCGGGCTTTGCCGGGATCCCCGGTCTCCAGATAGGCGCGGACGAGCAGCTTGTTGGCCACCATCTGGGTGGCGTCCTGCTTCACCACCCGTTCGAGCACCACCCGTGCCGCCTCTCCTTCGCCGAGCTCGAGATGGCAGCGCCCCTTGGCGACGAGGGCGGAGAGGTAGCCCGGATGCTCCTTGAGCCCCCTGTCCAGCACGGCGAGGCCGTCTTTGACGCGCCCGAGGTGGCGATATTCCTCCGCGAGCTGCAGGAAGACTCGGGAGGTCGGGTCTGCCTCCCACTTCGCGCGGAGCTGTGTCAGACGGTCGGGGAAGGCGGCGTCGGTCAAAGTGGCGGCATTATAGCAGGGGCGCCCTCTCCGCGATCGAAACCGCAATCGCGGAGAGGCTTTTAGAGTCTTTACTGGGTCACCGTGATCATCGCCCTCGAGATGATGAACTGACCGCTGCCATTGGGTGTCTTGGCCCTTACCTCGAAGCTCGTGACTCCAGCGGGGAGGTCCGACCCCTTCAGGGTCAGGAGCTTGGTGGCCGTCCCGTTCGTCGTCGTAAAGACCGTAGTCCCCTGGGTGTCGTCCAACGTCCCTCTATCCGTTTCGAAGATGACCGGCGCTCCCTGCAGGGCCTGTCCCTGCGAGTTGGTGACGAACGCGGTCAGAGTAATCGTTCCTCCGGCGGAGCTGATCGAGGCTGGGTTCGCCTGCACGCTGATGTCAGTTGCGGCATCACGGATCGTGACCTTCGCCGTCGCCGCGTCGCTGGAGCCGAGGAGGGCGGTCACGGTCGCGGTGCCGGACTGGGATCCGGCACGGAGGGTCGATGTTGCGGTGCCGTCGCTCCCGGTGACCGGCCGGTCTGGCGACAACGTGCCAAGAGTCGTGGTGAGGATGATCGCGCGGCCGGCCGCGGCTGGAGAGCCATCCGCGTTGCGCGCGATGATCGTGATCTTGGCAGTACCGTCTACGGGAATATTGTCCGGGCTGGCTGCCACGATGAGCGTCGGCTTGGTGCCCGCCGTCTCGCCGACCTGAATCGTCGTCGACACGCTGACGCCGCTCGTCGCCTCCTCGGTGACGATGCTGGTGCCGGTCGTCGGCGTCGGCGTGGGAGAGGGAGAAGGAGCGGGCGGCGAGGTGCTGCTGCTGGTGGAGGCGGTGATCGTGGCGGCGCCCGCGCGGCCGTCGGCGTGGAAGATCGCGGTCGCTTCCCCCGCGCTGTTGCTGGTCGTCAGAGCCGGCGTGATGGTCCCCAGGTTGGTCGAGAACTGGATCTCGGTGCCGGGGATCAGGGGGCTGCCGTTCGGCCGCCGGCCGATGACGGTGACGGTGGAGGTGCCGGTGAGGCCGACGGTGGGTGGGCTGGCCGAGATGGCCAGAGTCGTGCCGCTGGGCGCGACCGGGGTGGCCTTGTCGCATCCCGCGAAGGGCAGGAGGGCGGCAGTGGCGACGAGGGTAACGAGAATAACGAGCTGTGGGCGCGCCAGAAGTTTCATAGCGAGGAGTATACGAACGGGGGCGGCTGCCCGTCCAGGCAGCCGCCCCCTTTGTGGTGGATCTGTCAATGTCCTACGGCGACGGAGCTAGCTCGATTCGCTGTTGTCGCCGGCGCTGGTGCACTGCGGATCGTTCGATGCGGCCGGACCGAAGTCGGTGAGGCCGTCGCCGTCGTTGTCGAGGCCGTCCGAGCACTGCGGCAAGGGCGGCGGCGGCGGCGTGGAGTTGTCGCCGGTGCAGGCGGAGCTCGGCGGGCTCAGGGTGAAGGCGTTGCTCAGCGTGGCCACGCAGCCCGTGCCGTCGAGGTTGCGCACGGTGATGCTGATCGGCGTCGGGATGCTTTGCGTGCCGCCCGCGATACCGTCGCCGTTGCCGTCGCACGGCTGGGTGGCGAAGACGAAGGCCTGTGGCGCGGGGGGCACCCGGATACTGATCGAGCCCGAATTCGAGCTGACGATCGTCGCCGCGCTGCCGCTGGCCGGGTCGCCGAACAGGACCTGCACGTTGGCGGCGAAATTTCGGCCGGAGATGATGGCGGCGGTCCCCGAAGCACCGCTGGTCGGATTGATGCCGAAGACCTGCGGCAGCGGCACGATGTAGTTGAACCCGAGAGCGGCTGTGCCGGTGTCGCCGGTATCGATGTTGGTGACGCTGACGCCGGTGACGCTGATGACACCGCTCGCCGGGCATGTCGTCACCGGGACTCCGACCGTCAGGAAGACGATCTCGGTGCCGGTCACGGAGAGGACCAGTTGCCCGACGCCGCCGAGGGAGACCGCGACCGGCTCGTCGAAGCCCTGGCCGAAGATGGTCACCCGCGTGCCGCCGGTGTTCGGGCCGGAGCCCGGCCCCATGGCGGTGATCAGCACCTGGGAGCCGTACTTGTAGAAGCCCGTGGCGATGGTGCTGAACCCGGTGTTCAGGTTCTTCACCAGGATGTCGACGACCTGGTTCACGTTGTTCTGGCCGAAGCCGCGCGCGGCCGGCGTGACGAGCACGATGCGGTTGCGGGTCACCGACTCCACCGTCGCCTCGACGCCATTGAAGTTGGCCGCCGCGGCGCCACGGCCGAAGAGGACCTGCACCGGCTGCTCGAAACCGTCGCCGACGAGGGTCACGCGGGTGCCGCCGTCGTTGCTGCCCGAAGCCGGCGAGATCGAGAAGACCTGCGGCTGCTGCGTGCCGCCGCCGAGGGCATAGGTGAAGCCGTTGACCAGAGAGTCGGTGAGCTGGCCCGGCTCGTTGACGTTGACGGTCACGCCGACGGTGATGGGCACCGCCTGGCCGACGCCGACGTTCACGCCGGCCGCAATCGCCGACGGGGTGCGCACCCGGATCCGGGTCGGGCTCACCGAGAGCACGGTCGCCGCGGTGCCGCTGAAGGTGACGCGCACGGGCGAGTCGAAGCCGCCGCCGTTGATGGTCACCTCCTCGCCGCCCGCCGGATTGCCCACGCCGGGATCGACCGAGGAGACGAAGAAGGTCGCCTGCTGGCCGATCGATACGTTGGCCGCTCCGGCGCTGGTGCTGAGCGAGGCACGGATCGTCGCCGTGCCCTGGCTCGTGCCGGGGAAGAGGACGAGCTGGGCCTGGCCGTTGACGAGCTGGACCTTGGTGGTCGTCAAACCGCTGCCGATGGCTCCGAACTCACCCAGCGAGGTCGTCACCGTCACCTCCGTGAGGTCCGGCGGCGGCTGCCCGGTGTCCGTCCGGGTGACCCGGATGGTGACGTTGCTCGGCGTCGACCCGCCTGCCGTGAGGGATGCGGGGTTCGCCGTCACGCTGATGGTGAAGGCGGTGACGGGCTCCGGAGGCTTCGGATTCACGGGTGTGCCCGAGCCCCTCGGCTCCGTCGGCGAGCTCGACTGACAGGCGAAGACCAGAGCGAAGACGATCGCGAGCGCGATTCCGAGCCATGGGCGGATGAGCTTGTTCAACGGTTTCATACCAATGCTCCTGAGGGCCTTATTACTGCGTGACCTCAATGGTAAAGGAAGCCGGCTGGCTGACGATGTCATCGCCCGCCAGGGTGCGGCCAAAAAAGCGCATGCTCACGTCGAGGACGACCACGGCGCTGCCGGTCTCCGCATCGACACCCCGGCGCGCCAGATCGAGGAGCGGCGGATTCAGAGTCTGGTTGCTGCTCAGGAACACCGCGTTGGTGAGCGTGAACTGCCCGCCGACGGGGATGTTCCCGAAGATCGTCTCCGACAGGATGGGAGGGGTCGTACGGCCGGTGTCGCGCCGGGTGTAGACGACCTCGTAGGCGCGCAGCTCGATCGTCTGGAGCGAGCTGGTCGTCCCCGTGGGATCCTTGGCGACGCTGGTGAGCGTCAGGCTGGGAATCTGGAAAGGGCCGCTCGTCGCGGAGACCGCGACAGGCAACTGGTTGAAGTTGCTGATGGTGAGGATGACCGTCCCTTCGCTGCGGTCGGTGCGCGACCGGCACCCAGCGATGGAGAGGCCCAGGACGAGAAGAGTGAAAGCGACTGTGGCTTTGCGTGTCATGGTTCGCTCCGCGCCGATCAAAGCTTGATGACTCGCGGCGTGATGAAGATCAACAGCTCGTCGTTCTCCTCACTCCGTGACTTGTTCTTGAACAGATGGCCGATGAGAGGGATGTTCGCCAATCCCGGGACCCGGTTCTCGCCTTCGCTGTTGGTGATCTTGTAGATACCGCCGATGACCGCCGTGCCGCCGTCGCGCACCAGGAGCTTCGTGCTCGCCTCCTTGGTGGAGATCGGAGCGTTGGTGGCGCCGGGGACCAGGAAGGCGAGCTGCGGCTCGCGCTTGGTGATGTTGATGGTCATCACCACCGTCCCCTCGGCGGTGACCTGCGGAGTGACGTCGAGACGCAGGGTCGCGTTCACGTACTGCACGGTCACCGTGTTGTTGGCGACCGTCTGCACCGGGATCTGGACGCCGCTCTGGATCGACGCCTGCTGGTTGTTGAGCGTCGCCACCTTCGGCGCCGACAGGATGTGGATCAGCCCCTCGTTCTCCGCCGCCTGCAAGGCGACGTCGAGGTTGAAGGTGTTGAGGACGTTGCCGAGGCGGAACCTGAGCGCCCCGTTGTTGCCGCCCTGGAGCAGGTTGACGTTGCCGCTGGCGGTGCCGTTGTTGGGGAAGACGAGGCCCGTGGTGTTGCCGTGCGCCGCGTCGGCGACGCCCTGGAAGCCCCACGCGATCCCGAGGTCGCGGGTGAAGCGCTTCGTGGTCTCGATGATGCGGGCCTCGATCATCACCTGCGGCTCCGGCGTGTCGAGCCGGTCGATGATCGAGATGACCGTATCCATGAAGGACGGCAGCTCTTTGATGATGAGGCTGTTGGTGCGGTCGTCCACGATGACGCTGCCGCGCTGCGACAGCAGGCCCGCCTGGCCGGACTTGAGCAGGGTGGCGAGGTTGGCGGCGCTGGCGTAGCTCAGGCGGCGGAAGACGGTGCGCAGCGGGATCGACAGCGCTTGCGCCTGGACGAGCTGCTGCTTCTCCGTCGCCTCCTGGCGGAGCACGGCGACCGGCGCGATGCGCATGACGTTGCCGTCGAGCTCATAGGAGAGGCCGTTGATCTTGAGCACCTGCTCGAGGGCCTGGTCCCAGGGCACGTTGTCGAGCTCGGCGGTGACCGTGCCGGCGACTCCGGGCTGGACGATGATGTTGAGGCCGCTGATCTGGCCGAAGGTGCGCAGGACGTCGGTGACGTCGGCGTTGGTGACCTTCAGGTCGATCGGCTCGCCGGTGTAGACCTTCTCGCCCGCCGTCCCCATCGACTGCGGCTGGAAGCTGTCGAGCGGCGACGGGGTGGCGGCTCCGGTGGCCGGAACTTCCTTGGGCGCCGCGGGCTGGATCTTCACCGACGGCTTGGTGGCGGGCTTGAGCGGCGCGGCGGCGGGCGCCGCGGTATCGGCCTCCTCGACCTCGATCCCGGAGGTATTGCGCGCCGCGGCGGTGGGCGGCGTCTGGGCAGGAGCCGGCTTGGGCGCCATGGCGAGGTCGGAGTCGGAGCCGATGCTGGCGTGGCTCGGCGCCGTCTCGGCCGGCTTCTTCTTCGTGCGGGCGGGACGGGGCGCGGGCTCACGGGGCGCGGGCGGCGGCGGCATGGCCGCCGAGCCGGCCGCGCTCGATGCCACGCCGGGGCTGGCCGGGAAGGTCACCACCAGGGCGTCGGCCGTCCGCTCGATGACCGGCACCACCTTGCCCTTGAGGTCGAACACCACCCGCGAGACCGGCTTCGGATAGGGTTTGAACTGCGCCACCCGCACCCGCTCGAGGATGCCGCCGGGGACGGCCTGGGCGGTCTGCGCGCTGCGGTTGATCACGCCGTCGAGATCGATGACGAAGCGCTCGGGCTCGTCGAGGGCGAAGGTCGAATACGGGAACTCGCCGTCACCGGCGATGCGGACCACGGCGCCGCCGTCGGAGGCGAGCACCTCGATCGCATTGAGGCGGGTGGCCGTGGCGCCGGAGGGCGCGGGCGCCACCGCCGGCTGGTCCGGAGTGCCGAGCCCGGCCGCCGGGGCGGACGGGGCGGACGCGGAAGCGACCGCCGACGGCTCGGGGGAGACCGGCTCCGGCGCGGCCGGAGCGCTCTCGGGCGCCGGGCTGGGAGCCGCCTGGGCCTGGCTGCCGGGGACCGGCTCGTAGGAGAGCTTGGCGCCGCGCGCCGCCTGCTCTTCCAGCGGCTGGAGCTGGACGCGCAGGTTGTTCCCTTCGGCGGTCACCGAGTGCTCGGCCTCCTGCCGGGTGGAGACGACCAGGCGCGTCATCGGCCGGCTCCCCTCCGTGGCGTTCTCGATCTTGAGCGAGGCGATCAGCCCCTCCTCGGGGGCGAGATCGGCCAGGCCGGCCTTGGGCACGGCGTTGGGCAGCTCGATCACGACCTTGCCGTCGGCATTGCGGAAGCTGGTCCACACCAGCGGCGCGCTCGCCTCCAGATCGATATAGACCCCGGGCGCTCCTTCCCGAAGGTCGAGAGAACGGATTTCGGCCGGAGCGGGTGCCGCTGTCTTCGCCTCTGCCGGCGCCTCACTGGCGGCGGCAGGCTTCGCTTCGACGACCCGGGCGGGCTTGGACGAGGCGCAACCGGCCCCCATCGCTACCACCAGGACAGCCACTGAAGCGACAAGACGTTGCCACGCGTCGCTCGGTCTTCTGGTTACCACTTCTCCCATGGCACTCGCCTCCCTTACGGGACCTGAAAACAAACGAACCCTTTACGACGAGGGGTTCAGACTCTTGACCACTTCACGAAACGGCTTGAGAGCTGTCGGATCCTGAACAATCTGCTTGAACACGACCTCTGCACGGTTGATGCTCACGACGTCACCGTCGTAGAGCTGGTCACCTTCCTTGAGCAGAAAGGTCTTCTTCTGGTTGGTCGCCACGATCTGCGCCACGAACCCCTTGCCCGTGCGCCAGATTCCCTTGAGGTCGATCTCGTCGATCAGCAGCCCGGGGATCCCCTCCGGGCGCGGGCCGCGGATCTCGGTGCGCTCCGGGCCGGCGAGCAGCGACTTGAACGGATCGCGCCGGTTGCCCGGGTCATAGGAGAAGCCGTTGCCCGAGAGCACCTCTTCCTCGCCCTGGAGGATCTCGTCGATGTCGCCGGTGTCCGGGCTCGGCGAGATCACGTTGCCGTCCTGTCCTTGCTGCTGCTGGGCCTGTCCCTGGGCCGGCGCGCCGGCCGCCGGCTGCGGATGCGCCGGCTGCGGCTGCGCCAGGCCACCGGCGAGAGGCATCAGGAGGAGAGCCAGCAGGCTCGCGGCGGTGAAAGCACGTGGATTCATTTAGCCGTCCCCTCCGCCGCCCTTGTTGGCACGGGCCCTGGCCGCCGGTCCAAGGGGGGCTGCCTCACCCGCCGCGGGCTGTCCGGCCGCAGGCGGCGGAGGCGTCGCCGAAGGCTCCCTGTACACGAAGGTCTTGGCGTTGAAGCTCGCCGTGATCGTGTGCTGCCCGGTCGGTTGCGCGGTGATGATCAGGTCTTCGATGTTGATGATGCGCGAGAAGCGGCTGATGCGGTCGAAGAACAGCGCCAGGTTGTGATACGTCCCGTCGACGCTGATCGCGATCGGCCACTCGCTGAAAAACTCCTTGTCCGACAGGTTGCCCGGGGTGAACCGGCGCAGGGAGAAATCCCCCTGCTCCGCCAGCGAGCGGATGCGCCGCAGCAGGTCGGGCGTATTGCGCCGCGCCGGCAGGATGCGCAGGAGCTTGTCGAGCTCCACTTCGAGCTGGTGCACCTCGTCGCGGAACTTGGGGAGCTGCTGCTTGGCCGCCCGACCTTCCTGGATCTTGGTCTGCAGCTCGGCGAGCTGCAGCTCGCCGGCGGCGAGCTGATCCTTCATCGGGCTCAGGAACTGCCACCAGCCGAGTCCGAAGACCACCATGCCGAGCAGCACACCCAAGCCCCCCCCGACATACCAGGGCTTGCCTTCGAGTCCGGTTTTCACCGCCACCGGGTTCCCCTCCTACCCTGACGTCGGCGTGACCGCCGGAGCGGGCGTCGCCGTGGAGCCCGCCGCGCCTCCCTTGCCTTCATCGGCAAGGGGCGCGAACGAGTAGTTGAATTCGATGACGAACTTGTAGACGCCCCCGGCCTGCTCTGAAGTGTCCTTGAGCGTCGGCTCCTCGAACTCGGGAACCTTGTCCAGGTTTTCGATGAAGTTCGCCACGGCGTTGGTGTTGAACGCGCGCCCCTCGACCGAGATGGTGCTCGCGTTCATGGTCATCTTGTCCAGCCAGAGGAGCTCCGGCAAGGCGCGCGAGATGTGGTCCATCACCCGCACCGGGCCGCGTTGATTGAGCTTCAGATCGTTGATGATCTTGATCTTGCGCTCGAGCTCGGTCTTCTTGCCCTTGTAGTCCTCGACCTCTTTGATCACCGAGGCGAGAGCCTCGACCTCCGCGTTGGCGGCGCGGATCTCCTCCTGCTGGGCGACGACGTCGGCATTGAGGAACCACCAGTAGATGCCCGTCGCCACGATCCCCAGCACGATCCCGACGGCGAGCAGATACATGCCGATGTTCTGGGTCTGCAGCAACGCCGTGGTCTTCGCCTTGCGGACCGCGGCGGGGCGCTTGCCCTCGGAGAGCAGGTTGATCTTGATCATCGGCTAGTCCCCCGCCTTCCGGATGCCGAGGCCGACGGCCACCGCCATCATCGGGGCGATCGACTGCAGCCAGGTGCCGTCGAAGTCGCTCTCCTTGAAGTGGATGCGCTTCAAGGGGTTCATCAGCTCGGTCGGCACCTCGAACCGGTCGCGCAGCACCTGGAGGAGGTTCGGCGTCAGCGCGCAGCCTCCGGAGAGCATCAGCTCGTCGACCGGCCCCTCCGAAGAGGTGGCCGAGAAGAAGTCGAACGTCTTGCGGATCTCCGAGGCCATCTCCGCAGACACCTGGTCGAGCACGGCACGGGCGTCGGCCGGCGTGTAGCGGTCCACCGCCTCGCCCTGCTTGAGCTGCTCGGACTGGGCGAAGGAGAGGTTGAACTCGCGCTGCAAGGCCTCGGTGAACTGGTTGCCCCCGAAGGAGATGTCGCGCCAGAACACCGTCGTGCCGCGGGCCAGGATGTTGATGTTGGTCACCCCGGCGCCCATGTTGATCAGCGCCACCACCTTGCGCGGATCGAGGTCGTAGTTGATCTCATAGGCGTTCTGCACCGCGAAGACGTCGACGTCGACGATGCTTGGCGTCTTGCCCGTCTGGCTGATCACCGACACGTAGTCGTTGACCTTGTCCCGCTTGACCGCCACCAGCAGGACCTCCATGTTGTCCCGCCCCGGCTCGCCCTCGGTGAGGACGACGTAGTCGAGACGCACGTCGTTGATGTCGAAGGGGATGTACTGCTCGGCCTCCCATTGGATGGAGTCCGCCAGCTCCTCCTGCGGCATCGCGGGGAGCTGGATCTTCTTGATGATCACGGAATGACCGGACAGCGAGGTGGCATACGAGGTGCTCTTGATCTTGGTCTGGTCGTTCAGGCGGTGGATGGCATCCACCACGAGCGACGAGTCCATGATCGAGCCATCGACGATCGCTTCGGGAGACAAGGGCTCGACTCCGAGACGCTGAAGGTGGAACTCACCCTTACGCTCCCGGAGCTCGACCAGTTTGATGGCCGAGCTGCCGATGTCCAGACCGACTACACCTTTTTTCGCGCGGGAGAAGAACACGGCGTTTTCAAGCTCCCCTAAAAAGCCCAGTCTTTATGGCCACTTACGTGAGGTTACTTAAAGCTTCGGTCGAAGCTACCAGCAAAGTACACCGGGTGTCAAGGCACCCATGCGTCTATGTCTATATTGTCCAGTGCCTGAACTCTACACTACCAATTCGCGGCCTGCAAGTATACGCCTCGATTGTCCTTTCTCCACGGAACGCGCGCTCCGGGGGCGGATGCCGGCTTGTGGCGCCGGCCGGCGTCTGCTATCCTTCCCTGCCCTTGGGCCCCGCTCATCGGGCTTTACCGGCCTTCCGGGGCCCTCGTTGAAGGAGAGAAGAGATCATGTCCAAGCAGTGTGCAATCTGCGGCAAGGGGACCGTCTTCGGCAATAACGTCAGCCACGCCCACAACGTGACCTCCCGCACCTGGGAGCCCAACCTCCAGACGGTGCGTGCCCAGGTGGACGGCGGCAACAAGCGCATCACCGTCTGCACCCGCTGCCTGCGCAGCGGCAAGGTGGTCAAGGCGCCGGCCCGCAAATACACGCCGGAAGCGGCGGAAAAGACGGAAAAAAAAGGGGCGGCCAAGAGCTGAGCTCTCGGCCTGCCCCCGCCGTACCCCCCGCCTGCCCCTCCCCCACCGAATAAGGTCAGCTTCAGGTCACCCGGCGTTCCTGGCCAGCAGCGCCCGGGCGTCGGCGACCGCCTTCTCGTCCTCCACGGCCCGGTTGGGCGACGGCGGCCTGGCGATCAGCTTGCGCAGGATCCCCCGCGCCTCGGCCGCCTTGGCCGACTGGTGGTCGAGGAGCGCCTCGGCGAGGTAGAGCTGATTGAGATCGTTGTCCGGCGCCAGCGCCACGGCGCGGCGCAGCTCGGAGACCGCCTTGTCGCGGTCGACCCAGCCGGTGAAGAACGGGACCTTGGGAGCCTGGTCTTGCAGGCGGCCGAGGAGACGGTGTCCCGCCGCCTCGTCATACCGCTCGTCAAGCGCGATGCCGATCTCGGCATAGCGGCGGATCTTGTCGCCGACGCCCTGGCGCGCCGCCGCGATGCGCCCGAAGCTGTCGCCCCACAGTCCCCAGTGGACGCCGGCCCAGAGGATCACCGGCGCCGCCTCGGGAACGCCAGCCAGCGCCTTGGCCGCCTGCGCCGGGCTCATCGCATCGAGCTTGGCGCGCCCCCCGGCCTTCAGAGCCACCTGCGCCAGCCGGTCGACCGCGGCCTCGGCGACCTCCTTGCCATGGCCGAAGACCCGCTGCTTGTCCTCACGGCTCCGCGCCACGTGCTCGCCCTTGAAGAAGAGAGCCCGCAGGAGCTTCCACGCCGCCTCCAGCCGTGCCGGCTGCTCCTTGACCGCATGCTCATAAGCACCGATCGCCTCGTCGACCGGCCCGGCGGCAGCCTGTCCCCCCCGATGCCCCTCCGCCCGCCGCGCCCACGCCGCATCGCCGGCCGCGACGAGATCCGTGGAAGGGGGAGCCTGGGCGTGAAGGGGAGCCGGGAGGAGGAGGGCGAGAAGGATGGGAAGGAGAAGGAGAGGGCGCATGGGAGAGATTCTGCCACGAGTGGCTGATGTTTGCTGTGCTCTACTCCTCGAGCTTGTCTTCTACGGTGTGCCGCCGGGATCGGGAGGCCGGCCTTCCAACGTTTCGGGAGGCAGATAAGGCTAAAGGCCGGGATGCCAGTCCGTTATTAGACCGGATTTAGAAATTGTACAAACAAGTATCCACCGGGTCTTTTCGGGCGAAAAACTTGATAATAAATATAATCGCACCCCTGGCGTTTGATTTTTACATTTGACCGCTCGATAGAAGAGTGATCCCCTCCTCTTCTCGCAATTTCGGCGCGGACTATTTTGATAATTTCACTCCTCGGCAGCTCCGTCCCGCAGTTATTCCCCCTATGCCCAGAGCATGACATCAGCAGACAGAACGAAACGAAAATAGGTATTATTGCTTTCATCATTAATCTAACCCCGGGCATCGCCCAAAGGAATTTCCGTAGGTGACCATTCTGTCCTTTCTGGTCTTGAGCCGCGCTTGGCAGGTTTGGTTGCCTCCACATAGTGTCATCGATCGCTCCAGGCACGCTACCTCCACTTTTGAGGCCGAGCAAGCCTGCGGTGGCTGGAAGGAAAAATCGATGCAGGCCTCGGGAGAATCGACCAGGCGATCGAGGCGCTCTCCGCCGTGCGGGCTGCTTTCGCCAAGGAAGACATCCGCTACGACGAAGCCCAGGCGGGAATGGAGCTGGCCGGGCTTTATCTGGAGCAAGGCCGGACGGCGGGGGTCAAGCGGCTGGTCCTCCAGATGGAGCCGGTGTTCCGCGCCAAGGGTTCACGAGGAAGCGCGGAAGGCGCTCCTGCTCTTCCGCCGGGCGCAGGACGACCCGGGCCTGGGCTTCGAGGCGTAGCAGGCCTCACCGAGCTCGTCGGCGTGCCCATCTGATAATTCCTGCGTGGGATCGAGCTCTCAGCGAGGGTGTGTCATCCGCCCTCTGGGGCGAGCCATCCGCCCGATGGGGCGAGCTATCTGCCCCAAAATGCAGAACGGCTGCCCTCTGGGGCGAGATATCCGCCCTCTGGGGCAAGGTTTCTGCCCTCTAGGGCGAGTAATCTGCCCCGAAGGGCAAATAATCTGCCCCATGGGGCGGATCATCTGCCCCAGAGGCCGGAAGACTTGCCCCAAAGGGCAGACGATCTACCCCGAAGGGCGAACAGTCTGCCCCATGGGTCGAGTAACTCGCTCCAGCTTGGGCCTTGCGTCCGGACGGAGCTCGCTCTACTGTACCCGTGCTTCGCAGGTCTTGAACAAGCAAGGAGAGATCATGTCGAGTATCAACAGATTCGGCGATGTGATGGTCGATTGGGATTCCCTTCTGGCGGCGTACAAGCAGCACGCCGAGCTGCTGGGAATCGGGGAAGAGGATCGCGCCCTGCTGGCACAGGCGCGGGCGCAGGCCTGGGAGCTCAAGAATCTCCAGGAGTCCTTGCGAGCCCGCAAGCAGGAGGCGACGCAGCAGCTCAACGAGGTGGTGCGGCAGGGGAAGGAGGTGGCGATGCGGATGCGGTCGCTGGCCCGTCACCGGTTCGGACCCAGGAACGAGGGGCTGTCCCAGTTCCGGGTGGCGCCGATCCGTAAGCGCAAGAGCCGGCGCGCCGCGGCGGAGGAGGCGGAGCAGGCGCCGGAGTGAGACTCCCCCCTCCCCACTTCCCCGGCGGGGCGTTATGATTCCCCTGTGATGACGGACGACACGGAAGTCGAAAGCGGCGCGGACGCCGGAGGCACCTGTCTCCCTCTGTTCCCGCTGCCGGACGTCGTGCACTTCCCGCGCACCGAGCTGCGGCTCCAGATCACCGAGCCGCGCTACAAGCGCCTGGTGCTCGACCTCGTCGAGCAGCAGGACGAGGACGCGCGCTGGATCGGCGTGGTGCTGCTGAAACCGGGCTGGGTGGAGGGGTACGAGGGACGGCCGGAGGTCTTCCCCGGCGGCACCGCGGGCAGGCTCCTGGACGTCGACCTCCTGCCGGACGGGCGGGCCAACATCCTTCTCTATGGCGACTACCGCTTCGAGCTCAAGCGCGAGCTGCGCGGCGGCGAGTACCGCCAGGCCGTCGTGCGCCCGATCGAGGAGCCGTGGCTCAATGAGAGGGACGCGGGGGTCGTCGCCGTGCGCCGCGCGATCGTCGAGCATCTCCAGATCCTCTCCGCGGAGCTGGGCGAGACGTTTCCGTTCCAGCCCGGCGAGACCGAGGGGCTCGGCGAGGACGATCCGTTCGAGGAATTGGTCAACCGCATCGCCGCCGACCTCGACGTGCCCGCCTTGCGCAAGCTCCAGCTCCTCATCGAGTCGCTGCCGGAGCGCGGTCTCTCGGTGCTGTCGATCCTGCGCAGCCGCAAGCAGGTGGTGGACCTGCTGCGCCCCTTCCGCCACCTCGCCGGCCGCTCCGACCTGAACTGAGCCCTTGGCCGCTCCCTTCTCTCCGACCGCGCTGTCGGTCCGCGACCCGGTCCACGGCTTCATCCGCGCCGACGCCCTCGAAGCGGCGCTGATCAACAGCCGGCCGGTGCAGCGCCTGCGCTTCATCCACCAGCTCGGCTTCACCTTTTTGGTCTTCCCCGGCGCGGAGCACAGCCGGTTCAGCCACGTCCTCGGCGCCATGCACCTCGCCGGGCGGCTCTACGACGCCCTGTGCGTGAAGAGCGACGGCCTGCTGCCGCCGGGGCCGCGCAGCCGCGAGCGCCGCCTGGTGCGCGCCGCCGCTCTCCTCCACGACATCGGCCATGCCCCGTTCAGCCATTCGGCCGAAGAGCTGTTCGCGGGCGGCATCGACCATGAGGAGATGACCCGCCGCCTGCTCGCCACGCCGGAGGTCGAGGCGATCTTCGCCCGCCACGGCGACGGCATCGCGCCCGGTGACGTGGCGCGCCTCCTCGCCGGCGGCGCCGATCCGGCCGACCACCTCCTCGCCGGCATGATCTCGGGCGAGCTCGACGTCGACAAGATGGACTACCTGCTGCGCGACAGCCTCTACTGCGGCGTGCGCTATGGCAGCTTCGACCTCGAGCGGCTCCTCGACACCGTCCTCCCGCTGGCCGATCCGGAGACCGGCGTGTGGGGAATCGGCGTCGAGGAGGGCGGCGTCCATGCGCTCGAAGCGCTGGTGATGGCGCGCTACTACATGTTCACCCAGGTCTACTTCAACGTCACCGGCAAGGCCCTCGAGCTCCATCTCAACCAGTGGCTGCTCGAGAACGGCGAGCGCTGGGCCGCCGATCCGGAAGCGTTTCTGCGCCAGGACGACGTCTCGCAGTGGTCCGCCATGCGCCTCTCGGACAGCCTGCACGCCCGGGCGGTCGTCGAGCGCGAGCACTTCCCGGTGGCGTTCGAGACCCGCGAGCACCTGCCGAAGGAGGACAAGGAGCGCTTCGAGGCTCTCTTTCCCGAGCTCGTGGAGCGCTTCGGCGCCGGCAACCTCCTCTTCTCCAACTCCGCCAAGGACCCGCACCGCATGCGCAGCAACCGTGTCCTGGTGCGCCGCTACGACGGCTCCCTGGAGCCGATGGAGCAGGCCAGCCACTTCATCCGCCATTTGACGCGCATCGACCGCTACCGCATTTATACCCCGCCCGGCCTGCGCGAGCCGGTGGGCGCCCTCCTGCGCTCCAAATTTTTGGTCTGAAGAGATCCGGCAATTTGGATAAGAGCTTCCGGCGTCTCGGGAGCGCCGGACCCATCCCATTGTTTACAAAAGCCTTACACGGAGGATTGACAAGGCTGTGAAATCGGCATGACAATTGCTCGCTTCACAGTCAGATCTACGATGTAGCCAGTCAAGGCCACTCCAGCACTGGAGCGGCGTTCGCTTAAAAAGGAGAGGCTTATGAGAGTGAGAATCCTGGCCCTGGGTGCGGTCTGCGCTCTTTTGGCGGGACTGCCCCTGTTCGCTCAGGGAATTCCGACCGGCACGATCTCCGGCCATGTCACCTCGGCCGAGGGTGAGGCGATGCCGGGGGTGACGGTGACCGCGACATCTCCCAGCTTGCAGGGAACGCGAAGCGTCACGACGAACAACAACGGCGACTACACCATTCCGTCGCTGCCTCCCGGTGAGTACCAGGTGAGCTTCCAGCTCGAGGGCTTCCAGGAGGCACAGCGGTCGCTCAAGGTTTCGGCGGCCCAGCAGACGAAGCTCGACTCCGATCTCCAGATTTCGGGCGTTTCCGAGCAAATCGTGGTCACCGGCACCTACGAGACGATCTCCACCACGCCGCAGGCTTCGACGACCTTCGAGCGGAAGTTCGTCGCCAATCTGCCGGTCGAGCGCGACATGCGCAACACCGTGCTCCTCACCCCCGGCGTCTCCGACGTCGGCCCGGGCGGCAACGCCCGCCTGCGCGCCATCACGATCTCCGGCGCCCAGACTTACGAGAACCTCTTCCTGGTCAACGGCGTGGTGGTCAACGAGAACCTGCGCGGCCAGGAGCTGCCGCTGTTCATCGAGGACGCCATCGAGGAGACCACGACCTCGACCGCCGGCATCTCGGCGGAGTACGGCCGCTTCGCCGGTGGTGTGGTGAACGTGCTGACCAAGTCGGGCGGCAACGAGCTGAGCGGCTCCGTCCGCACGGTTCTCACCAACGACAAGTGGTCGGAAAAAACGCCGATCACCACCTCCCAGGCGGACACCCTCAACAAGCGCTATGAGGCCACCCTGGGCGGCTTCGTGCTGCGCGACAAGCTCTGGTACTTCCTCTCCGGCCGCAATTTCAAGAACTCTCTCGACCGCCAGACGGTCGCTCCGACCCTGTTCTCCTACAGCAACGTCACCGACGAGAAGCGCTATGAAGGCAAGCTGACCGTTTCGCCGTTCGAGGGCCACCGGCTGGTGGGCTCCTACATCAAGATCGACGCGTCGGAGGTCGGCAACGTCTTCGGCAACATCCTGGACCTGAACAGCCTGGTCAACCGGACCACACCGCAGGAGCTGCAGGCGCTCAACTACTCCGGCGTCTTCAGCAGCAACTTCTTCGCCGAGGCGCAGTGGTCGAAGCGCAAGTTCACCTTCAAGAACTCCGGCTCGACGTTCACCGACCGCATCAAGGGCACCCTGTTCGTCGACAACTCCACCGGCAACCGCTGGAACAGCCCGACGTTCTGCGGCGTCTGCAGCGACGAGAACCGCGACAACGACAACAAGCTGGTGAAGGGCTCGTGGTTCCTCTCGACCGGCGGCTTCGGCTCGCACGACATCTCGGCCGGCTATGACACCTTCAGCGACCAACGCCTGGCGGACAACCACCAGTCGGGCAGCGACTTCCGCATCATCACACTGGGCTTCTTCACCCGCAACGGGCAGGTCTTTCCGCAGCTCCAGACCGACACCGCGGGGAACCTGGGCCAGTACATCCAGTGGAACCCGATCCTGGTGAGCAACAAGGGCACCGACTTCACCACCGATTCGCTCTTCCTGAACGACAAGTGGCGCCTCAACGACCACTGGAGCTTCAACCTCGGCCTGCGCTACGACAAGAACGACGGCGTCAACGGCGAAGGCCAGACGACGGCGAAGGACAGCCGGATCAGCCCGCGCCTGGCCGCCGCCTACGACCCCAAGGGAGACGGCAACTGGCAGATCAACGCCAGCTACTCGCAGTACGTGACCGCCATCGCCAACGGCCAGGCCGACTCCACGTCGCGCGGCGGCAACCCGGCCACCATCCGCTGGTTCTACCGCGGCCCGGCCATCAACGCCGATCCGAACGGCCCGCTGGTCTCGAGCGAGGAGGCGCTGCGCCAGATCTTCGCGTGGTTCGACTCCCAGGGCGGCGTCAACAACACCAGCAACCTGCGCCTGGTCAGCATCCCGGGCGGCACGACCGTGATCCGCGGCTCGCTCGATTCGCCGTACACGGAAGAGATCGCCCTCGGCTTCAGCAAGCGCCTCGGCAACATCGGCTCGGCCCGGGTCGACTTCGTTCACCGCGTTGCGAAGGACTTCTACTCGACGCGCACCGACCTGGAAACCGGCCGGGTGGTTGTCAACGGCAATGCCGCGGATCTGTCGGTCCTCGAGAACAGCAACGACGGTCTGTCCCGCAAGTACGACGGCATGCTCTCCCAGTTCCAGCTCCGCCTCACCGACAAGCTCAGCGTCGGCGGCTTCTGGGCCCTGTCGCACCTGCGCGGCAACGTCACCGGTGAGACCACCGCCAACGGTCCGACCTCGGCCGGCCTCCACTCCCAGCCCGAGTACCTCGAGCGGCGGTGGAACGCCCCGGAGGGCGACCTGAACATCGACCAGCGCCATCGCATCCGTGCCTGGGCGCTCTACGACATCTTCAAGACGGACCACCATTCGCTGTCGGCGAGCGTGCTGCAGAACTACTTCTCCGGCACCCCGTACGGCGCCGTCGGCGCCGTCGTCTCGCGCGACTTCATCGCCAACCCCGGCTACGTGATCAGGCCGGCCAGCGTCACCTACTACTACACCGACCGCGACACGTTCCATACCGACAACATCACCAACACCGACATCTCGCTCAACTACGCCTTCCATTTCCAGTCGTTCGGCAAGGGGATCGAGATCTATCTCCAGCCGATCATTCAGAACGTGTTCAACGAGCACGGGGTGCTCAATGTGAACACTGCGGTGCGCGACGCCACCACCAACCCGCCCAAGTGCGTTGTTGCGGGCTGCAACCCGCTGGTCGATCCAATCCTCCCCGGCACCTTCCGCCCCTTCAATCCCTATACCTCGACGCCTGTCGAAGGGGACAAACTCAACTGGCAGAAGGGCCCTAATTTCGGCAAGCCCACCAACCAGCTCGACTACCAGCAGCCGCGGACCTACCGGCTCTCGGTCGGCTTCCGCTTCTAATCCCCGCAACGGGGAAATGCAGAGAGCCCCGGTCGCGAGACCGGGGGTTTTTCTTTTTCAGGGGGCGGTGACGAAGGCGAGGCGCTGGAGGGCGTTCTTCCAGCGCAGCCGGTAGGCCTCCCAGATGGTGAGGCCGGCGGAGAGGGGGAGGCGCTGGAAGCCGTCCTGGAGGACGTCGATCTGGCTGCCGCCGGGAATCTCCGGAAGAGGATGCAGCCGCACGGTGAGGCGGGTGGCGGCCGGCCAGCCGGCGTCGAGGCGCTCGAAGGCCATCACCCAGAGCTTGGGCGGCACGATCTCGACGGTACGCCCGCGCTCGTGCTCGCCCCCATCCCCAGTCAGATCGCCGGTCAGGAGGAGGGAGCCGCCCGGCCCCTCCACGACCTCCGCCTCCCGCGCCAGCCAGAGGGCGAGCTTGTCCGGCTCGACGAGCCAGCGCCAGGCCTCCTCCACCGGGACGGCGAGGTCCTGGCGGCGGCGGAGCTGGACGCCGGGGATGTCACCTTGGCGGATCTGTTCCATGGCCGAGTCAATCCAGCAGGCTGCGTAGCGCCGCCGCGGCCTCGGGATAACGGAACGTGTAGCCGAGCTCGAGGAGGCGCGCCGGCACCACCCGCTGGCCGTGGAGGAGCATGTCCGCCATCTCGCCGAGGGCGAGGCGGAGGGCGAAGCCGGGCGCCGGCAGGAAGCCGGGCCGGTGCAGCGCCTGCGCCAGGAGGCGCGTGAAATCCCGGTTGGTCAGCGGATTCGGCGCCGTCAGGTTGAACGCGCCGCGGGCGTCCCCGCGGTCGAGGAGGAAGCGGATGGCGCCGACCTCGTCGGCGAGATGGATCCAGGGGAACCACTGGCGGCCGTCGCCCAGGGGGCCGCCGGCCATCATCTTGAAGGGGAGGCTCATCTTCGGCAGGGCGCCCCCCTCGCGGGCGAGGACGACGCCGGTACGCAGGAGCGCGCGGCGCACGCCCAGAGCCTCGGCTTCGGCGGTGGACGCCTCCCACTCCTTGCAGACGGTGGTCAGATAGTCGTCGCCGCCGGGCGCCGCGTCCTCGCGGATCACCTCATCGCCGCGCGGGCCGTAGTAGCCGACGGCGGAGCCCTGGAGGAGGACCCTCGGCTTCACCGCCGCCTCGTGGATGGCCTGCAGGACGGCCTGCCCGGAGCCCACCCGGCTCTCCCGGATGCGGCGTTTCTTGTCCGCCGTCCAGCGGCCGGAGGCGATGCTCTCCCCGGCGAGGTGGACGATGGCGGTGTCCCCGTCCAGAAGAGAGCCCCAGCCCGAGGACGTCGTACCGTCCCATTGTACCGCCCTCACTCCCGGCGGCATCTGCTCTTTCCTGGAGCTGCGCGTGAGCACGACCGCATCGTGTCCCACTCCCCCCAGCTCCCGCGCGAGAGCCGCGCCGATCAGACCCGATCCACCCGTGATGATGACGCGCATGGCGATCCCCTCCCTGTCCGCCCGATCCTACACCGCCGCCAGCTCCTCCTCCAGGAGCTGCCTCTGGTGCAGGTCGGCGTACAGGCCGCCGGCGGCGATGAGCTGGGCGTGGGTGCCGCGCTCGGCGATGCGCCCCTGGTCCAGGACGAGGATCAGGTCGGCGTCCTTCACCGTCGAGATGCGATGCGAGACGAGGAAGACCGTGCGCCCCTCGAAGACGGTGCGGAGATTCGCCAGGATGGTCTCCTCGGTGTGCGTGTCCACCGCCGAGAGGCAGTCGTCGAGGAGCAGGATCCGCGGCTGGCGCACCAGGGCGCGGGCGAGGGCGACGCGCTGCTTCTGGCCGCCGGAGAGGGTGAGGCCGCGCTCACCGACGAGGGTGTCGAGGCCGTGCGGAAACTGCGCGAGGTCGGGCTCCAGGTTGGCCAGGCGCGCCGCCTCCATCACCTGTTCCAGCGTGGCGTCCGGCGTGCCGAGGGCGATGTTGTCGCGGATGGTGGCCGAGAAGAGGAACGTCTCCTGCGGCACCATGCCGATGGCCGTACGCAGGCGGGCGAGAGGGATGCGGCGGATGTCCGTGCCGTCGATCCACAGCGAGCCGTGCGGCGGCTCGATGAGGCGCGGGATGAGGGCGAGCAGCGTGCTCTTGCCCGCGCCGGTGCGGCCGACGACGGCCACGGTGTGCCCGGCCGGCGCGGCGAAAGTGATGTTCGAGAGAGTCGAAAGCGCCGGCGCGGTGGTCGATACGGTGCCATAGGAGAACGACAGATCCGCGAAGCGCACACCGCCGCGGACTGTGTCCACGTCCACCAGCGGCTCCTCGTCGCGGATCGCCGGCTCCACGTCCAGCACCTCGCGGATGCGCGCCAGGGAGGCGAGGCCGCGCTGCGCCAGATTGATCACCCAGCCGATGGCGATCATCGGCCAGATCAGCTTGGTGAGGAAGAAATTGAAGGTGACGAACTCGCCGACCGTGAGGGTGTCGGCGATGACCAGCCGGCCGCCGAACCAGAGGACCGCCACGAAGCCCAGCCCCACCAGCCCCTGGAGGAGGGGGAAGAAAGCCACCGTCCAGCCGATGAGCCGCCGGTTGCGCTCCAGATACTCCGCGTTGATGGCGCGGAACTCCTCCATCTCGCGCTCTTCCTGGGCGTAGGCGCGCACCACCCGGACGCCGGCGAAGCTCTCCTGGACGCGCGCCGAGATGTCGGAGAAGCGGCTCTGCACCTCGGTGAACATGCTGTGGATGCGCTGCCCGAAGAGCTTGGTGGTGAGCGCCACCAGCGGCATGGTGACGAGGGCGAGCAGGGTCAGGCGGCCGTTCATGCGCGCCATGAAGAAGAGGCATCCGGCGGCGGTGAAGACCGTGTTGGCGCTGTACATGATCGCCGGCCCGCAGAGCATGCGGACGGCCTGCAGGTCGTTGGTGGCGCGCGCCATCAGGTCGCCCGTGGGGCGCACCTGGAAGAAGGCGGGAGGCTGCTTCTCCAGGTGGGCCAGGTAGACGTTGCGCAGGTCGTACTCGACGTCGCGGCTCATGCTCACCAGGATCATGCGCTGGAGATAGCTGAACAGCCCCTGGACGACCGAGACGCCGACGATGAGGGCGGCGTAGGTGAGCAGGGTGGCGCGGGTGACGTCGGCGCGCAGCGCGTCGATCGTCCGCCCGACGAGGAGCGGGCTCGCCATCCCCACCGCCACGGAGGCGAGGACCGACAGCAGGCCGAGGATCAGCTTGCGGCGATGGCCGCGCAGGAAAGGCCAGAGATAGGCGAAGCGGTTCTTCACGAAGCCTCCAGGTCAGCGCCGTGTCAGTCCCATCAGCCAGTGCGCCAGAGAGGCGAAACCGGCGATCAGGAAGATGAGGCCGACGACGATCCACAGACGGCGCCCCTCGACGCCGGTCATCCAGAGGAGGTAGGCGGGGCCGATGAGGATCACCACGACGAGCCAGAAGCGGGCGCCCCAGCTCATGGACGGCGGCGGCGGCGAAGATGCCGGAGGCGGCGCGGCGGGCTCAGACATGCGATTCCATCATCTCCTTCTCTTGCTCCGCAGTCATCTCCGGCAGCGGCAGCGGTCCGACCAGGACGCCGGCGGCGCCGCGAGGGTGGAGGACGGCGGGGCCTGCGAGCGTCCCTTGCAGACGCAGAATCGGGCGTCCCTCGATCAGATACTTGGCCTCGTAATTCGTGCGCGGCCCCTCGTCCCAGGGACGGTCGCGCCGCTCGACGCGCAGGCCGGGAGAGGACTCCAGGATCTCCGCCACCAGCTCGCCGTACTCCAGGAAGTCGGTGGCGAAGAAGAGGCTGCCGCCGGGGCGCAGCAGACGGAGGACCAGGTCCACCGTCTCGGGCTCGAAGAGCCGCCGCTTGTGGTGGCGGCTCTTCGGCCACGGATCGGGGAAGTAGACGTGCACGGCGGCGGCGAAGCCGGCGGGCAGCACGGCGGAGAGCAGGAAGAGCGCCTCGCCGCGCAGAGCCACCCAGTTGGTCAGGCCGCGGCGCCGCGCCCGCTCCACCATCATCTTGTAATACTCGGTGGCCAGCTCGACGCCGAGGAAGCGGCGGCCGGGCTCCTCCGCGCAGCGGCGCAGCAGGTAGCGCCCCTTGCCGAAGCCGATCTCCACCTCCCAGTCGCCGTCGCCGGGGACCAGCGACGGCACCAGAGCATCAAGGGGCAGAGGAGCTCCCAGCTCGGCGAGCCCGCTCTCGCCGGCCGCGGAAGAGACCCGGAGAGGCTGGATCAAAGCAGCTCCTCACGGCCGCGAGCCGCCAGCTCGGCGACGATCCGGCGCACCTCCTGCGCCCGCTCCTTGGGCATCACCAGGACGGTGTCGCCGGTCCTCACCACCACCAGGTCTTTCACCCCGAGCACCGCAATGAGACCGGAATCGCCGGCGTCGGCGAACAGCAGGTTGCCCGAGGCGTCGATCGCCAGCGTGTCGCCGCGCCCGCAGTTGTCCGCCGCGTCGTGGGCCAGCACCTCGTCGAGGGCCGACCAGGAGCCGAGATCGCTCCAGCCGCAGTCGAGCGGGAGCGTCGAGATCTCGCCGAGCTTCTCCATCACCGCGTAGTCGATCGAATCGGCGGACAGGCGCGGATAGATCTCGTCCAGCCGGTCCGGCGCGGCGGCGATCTCTTCGAGACCACGGGCGAGCTCGGGCTGGAGGCGCGCCAGGACGTCGAGAAAGGTCGTGCCGCGAAAGACGAAGATGCCGGCGTTCCACAGATACTCGCCGGAGCGCACGAAGCGCTCGGCGTTCTCCAGGGTGGGCTTCTCGACGAAACGGCGGACCCGGCGCAGGCCGCTTTCGCCCGCGCCGCTGAGATCGGCTGTCTCTCCCAGCTCCAGATAGCCGTAGCCCGTCTCCGCCCAGCGCGGCGTGACCCCCAGCGTCATCACCCGGTCCTCCGTCTCGACCGCCCGCGCGGCCCGTTCCAGCGCCGCGCGGAAGGCGGCCGGATCGCCCACCCGGTGATCGGCGGGGAGCACGGCGATGGCGCCGCGCCGCGCCGCCGCGGGCATCGAGCGGATCGACCATCCGATCGCCGGCGCGGTGTTGCGCCCCACCGGCTCGAGCAGGATCTGTCCGGGAGGGACCTCGGGCAGCTCGCGGCGGACGGCGTCCGCGAGGGCGCGGGTGGTGCAGATCCACACCCCCTCCGGCGGCACCAGAGGTTGCAGGCGCTCCACCGTGTCGCGCAGCAGCGTGCGCTCCCCTTCGAGGGCAAGGAGCTGCTTGGGACGGCTCTTGCGCGACAGCGGCCAGAAACGCGTGCCGCTGCCGCCGGCGAGGATCAGGGCTTGCATCCGCGGGAGTATACCTACTCTTTTCTCCGGCCTCGGAGCACTAAGGATGAATAGAGGAGAAAAACAATGTCCGAGCGCCGTCGTTTCGCCCCGTCCGTCCTGTTGACCCTCACCCTCGTGCTCCTACCGGGCCTGGCCCTGGCCGGCGGCCGCCGCGCCGCCGAGCCGGCCGGCCACGAGAGCCCCTTCGCCTTCCTGCTCGACTGGGTCGCCCGCGGCTGGGAAGCGTTGACCCATCACGCCCCCGCGCCGTTCGACCAGACGGTCGGCCAGGCCGGCTGCGGGATCGATCCCAATGGAGGCACCTGCGGCTAGCCGCCACCCGGCGCCGGACGCCCGCGGTCCGGCGCTCGTTGTCCCTGAAAGAGGCCCCTGCGGCAACTATAAGGATGCAGGCTCGGACTCATGGTCTCCTTCGGCGAATCGATCCTCAAGGGTCTCCTCAAATACCTTCTGCCCGGCCGGACCGCGCCCGGCCCGCCCGAAAGGGAGCCGCCGGATTACGGGCAGGCCCTGGAGCGCAGCGCGCGCACTCTCCTGCGGCGGCAGAAGGCTCTCGACCGGGAGCGGGCGGAGGCCTGCACCCTGGTGCCGGAGCTGTTGCGCCGCCCGGCGGACCGGCAGCTCCTGCTGCTCTGCCATGACCACCGCTTCCAGACCTGGGGGGTGCTCGAGCGGCTGCTGGAGAGCAGCCGGAGCGAGCTGCTCGCCGACAGCCTGGAGAGCGAGCGCCTGGCGGCTCTCGCGCTGGCCCAGGCGGACCACCTGGAGGAGCAGTACTACGGTCCGACCCGGATCGCGGACATGCGGGCGCGCGCCGCGGTGAGCCTTGGGGAGGCGCGCCGGCTCCGCTCCGACTTCGCCGGCGCCGAGGAGGCATTCTCTGAGGCCCGCGCGCACCTCGCGGCCGGCACCGGAGACTCTCTGGAGCGGGCGTTCCTCTTCGAGGCCGAAGCCACGCTCTGCCACTGCCGGCGCCGCTTCGCGCCGGCCCGCGATCTGCTACTCCAGGCGATCGAGATCTTCATCGAGAACGGTGAGGGTCAGCGCGCGGGCGGCGCCCTCGTGGGGCTGGCCGCCGCCTGCCGGGACGACGGGCAACCGGCGCGCGCGATCCTGTTGCTCCGCGAGGCGGAGGAGGTCGAAGGCGCCCGGCGGGAGCTGGCGCGGGCCGCGGGCGCTTTCGGAGAGTGAAAACTAGGCGCCGAAGACGTCCTCAATTCTCTCCGCGGTCAAGGCACGGTCGAACCATTTCGAGAGCAGCTCAAGCTCCGCAGCCGCGATCCGCCGCTGGGCGTCTCTGGGCAGAGCGCCGAATTTCTTTCCCAGCAGCCGGAGCAGAGCATGGGCCTCTCCCTCCCTGCGGCCTTCTTGACGGCCCTTGAGCAGGCCCTTCTGGAGGCCCTTTTGCAGGCCTTCCTGGCGGCCTTCCTGGCGGCCTTCCTGGCGGCCTTCCTGGCGGCCTTCCTGAAGGCCCTTCTGGAGATTCTCCTCCGCGAGCTTCCGGTTCCATTCGTCGATGCGTTCCGCCAACATGGTTTCCGCTCCTTTCAAGCTCAGCCGCCCAGGGATCTCGTCGGACGACAGCCCCAAACGAGGGAAGATGACATTCTTGATCCACTCTTCGAAGGCGCGGAGCAAAGACTCGTCGTCCCCCACGTGCTCCAGAAGCGGACCGAAGCCGCCGATCACCTCATCCCAGGCCGTGCTTCCCTCCATCCGGAAGAGGTCCGCCACAGGGCTCTCACTCGCTGCCAAGAGCTCCCGCGGCACCTTCGCCTCGTGGACCAGACGGTAGAGCAGTCGTGGCACATACTGCTCGGCCGATGGATCATCCAGCCTCTCGATCAGCTCGGCCAGCTCCAGCGGCGGTCCCCAGGGACCGATCCCATTGTAAACGACCACGGGGATGACCAGAGGCAGCTTGCCCGACTTCGGCAGAAGACCCTGAGCGATCAGGTACTCGAAGAACAAGCCGATGTAGGTCATCAGCCGGACCGCCATGTAGGGATCCGGCCGGGACTGGAATTCGAGCAGGATGTAGACGTAGACCGGCTCGCCCGTGTCCTTGCGGCGGAATCTCCAGATGAAGTCGCTCTCGCGCTTCTGGTGCCGCCTGGAGGTGAACGAGCTGGGTACCCTCTCCGCCGAGGAAAGGTCGAGAAGGCTCACCCAGGTCTCGCCGAGAATCTCCCGGAGGAGATCGCGGATCATGCGGGCATGGGAAAAGAACAGATGGTAGCTGGAGTCGTGTTGTCCCAAGAGATTTTGTCCTCTCCTGGAAGAGAGCAAACACCGGGCTTTTCGAGAAGGGGCTACTCGCCCAGCTCCATGCCCATGATGTGGTAGCCGGCGTCGACGTAGACCGTCTCCCCGGTGATCCCGGAGGCCAGGGGGGAGAGCAGGAAGACACCGAGGTTGCCCACCTCCTCGTGGGTGACGTTGCGGCCGAGGGGAGACATCTCGGCGACCCGGTTGTACATCTTGAGGAAGCCCGGGATGCTGCGCGCCGCCACGGTGCGCACCGGACCGGCGGAGACGGCGTTGACGCGCACCCCCTTCTTCCCCATCTCGTAGGCCAGATAGCGCACGCTCGCCTCCAGCGCGCTTTTGGCGATGCCCATGACGTTGTACTTGGGCACCACCTTCTCGGCGGCATAGTAGGTGAGGGTGACGAGGCCGCCCCCTGCGGTGAGCAGCGGCTCGGCGGCGCGGGCGACCGCCACCAGCGAGTAGGCGGAGATCTCCAGGGCGGTGAGCCAGTCCTGCTTCGTCGTCTCGATGTAGCGGCCGTCCATGGCGGCGCGCGGCGCGAAGCCGATCGAGTGGACGACGTAGTCGAGCGTCCCCCAGGTCTCCTTGAGGTCGGCGAACGTCGCCGCGAGCTCCTCCTCCTTGGTGACGTCGCACTGATAGAGGCGCGTCCCCGGCATCTCCCGGGTGAGCTTCTCGAGGTCCTCCTTGAGCCGTTCCCCCTGGTAGCTGAACGCGAGCTCGGCGCCCGCGGCCTGGAGCCGCTCGGCGATCGCCCAGCCGAGACTGCGCCCGTTCGAGACTCCCATCACCAGCCCACGCTTGCCTTTGAGATCGATCTGGATCATGGATCGGTATCTTAGCCGAGATGACCGCGGGGAAGCGCAGGATCGCGGGAGGGATCGTCTCAAATCCCGCGTCCTTGCGACAACCGCTGCCGGGAAGCTCAGCCTCGCCGGCGGGAAGGTCTCGAGGAGAGCGTCCCTGCGACGACCAGCGGAGGGAAGCTCAGGCGGGTGGGAACGATCGTCTCAAGTCCCGCGTCCTTGCGACATCCGTTGCCGGGAAGCTCAGGCTCCCTGGAGGGATTGTCGCAAGGACCGTGTACTTGTAGCGATCCCTGTCGGGAAGCTCGCATCCCTCCGGGGATTGTCGCAAGGACCGCGTACTTGGAGCGATCCCTGTGGTGCAGCGCTCGATCCCCGGAGGGATCGTCTTCGGTACCGGGTGCTTCTGACGATCCCGATCGGGATTGTCGCAAGGACTCTGTACTTGTCGCGATCCCGGCCGGGAAGCTCAGGAGTACACGAGGGATTGTCGCAAGCACCGTGTACCGGTGAAAATCCCCACGGGGAGATCTTGCTTTCCGCCCTATTCCCGCAGTAGGCTCGCTTCGCTGTTCCGTTCTTTTCAGTCGTTCACCGGCAGGAGCGTATCCGGCCGGTGATCCCCAAGCGGGCCCGAGTGAGTTGGTAGCTCACCCGGACCCTGGCGCACACAGGAGAGCAATTCCCATGCGCACCGAGCAGGATGGTAGCACCCGTCCGTCCCGTCCCCGTCACATCTTCGCCCCCGAGTACCTCGTCTGGCTCGCCGAGCGCGACGAGCCGCACACCGCGCCGGAGGCCGATTTCGCCGGTCCCTGGCATCTGGAGGCGCACCCGCAAGGCGGCTGGGCCGTCCTCCGGGAAGGCGAGAGCCTCGACTTCGGAAGCACCCCCACCGCCGTTTT
>Ga0307506_10000075_pt1 | contig 42049 bp, 34 predicted proteins | sample 25_S_MG_FD_202175 | JGI IMG/M metagenome (GOLD analysis project Ga0307506, IMG submission 202175) | Soil microbial communities from Populus trichocarpa stands in riparian zone in the Pacific Northwest, United States - 25_S | ecosystem: Environmental > Terrestrial > Soil > Riparian zone > Trees... | reverse complement strand
TGGAAGCGATCATGAGCTTACGAGTGATACGAGAGAGCCGTTTTGCCGTTTTTCCTCTCACCGCCGCCTTTCTTCTGGCTGCGGCGTTGCCGGCGGCCGCGGCCGAGGCGTGGCTTCCCGGACCCGACATGTCGGTCAGCCGCCGCCGGTTTGCGCTGGTCAATCTTCCCTCCGGAGATGTGCTCGCCCCGGGAGGCGTCTCCCCGGGATTGCTCTACACGAATCGAGTGGACATCTTTTCGGTCGCCGGCCGAAGCTTCAGCGAAACGGCCGCCATGGAGAATTCCCATCGCTACCATGCCCAGGCGGTGCTGCTCGGTAACGGCAAGATCCTGATCGCCGGCGAACAGTACGACGGTGCCGTGAAAAAATCCCACCTCTTCACGGAAGCCACGCTTTCGTGGTCGGCGACTGTCAACCACCCTCTGCTCAATCGATTCTTCGCCGCGATGATCCTGTTGCCTGGTGGCAAAGTGCTCTATTCCGGAGGCTACAACGGCGGCGCCGGCGGGCCGACCTACGGCTCGGCCGAGCTTTTCGATCCGGTCTCTTCGACCTGGTCCGCGACCGGCTCGATGGTCGCTCTGCGTTCGGGCCACAGCCTGACGCTGCTGGTGACTGGACCGAACGCCGGCAAGGTTCTCGTCACCGGTGGAGGGCAGGAGAGCACGGTCGAAGCCCGCTGCGAGCTCTACGATCCCGCCACCGGCACCTTCGCGCTCACCGGCCCGCTCCACGCCGGCCGCAGCTTCCATACCGCGACGCGGCTCCTGGACGGCCGGGTGCTCGTCACGGGTGGCCGGGTCGCGGGGGGCGGCAGCAACCAAGACACGGTGGAGATCTACGCCCCGGCGACTGGCACGTGGTCGTTCGCTGCCTCCATGGCCATCCGGCGTTCTTACCATACGGCGACTCTGCTGCCGAACGGAGACGTGCTGGTGGTGGGCGGGGCGCAGGAGGGAGGGCTGGTCTCTGTCACCGCGACCGCGGAGGTGTATCGTCCGGCGACCAATTCGTGGCGCATCTTGCCGTCGATGTCGACAGCGAGGGCCGAGCACGCCGCCATACTCTTGCCGAATGGCGAAGTGCTTGTGGCCGGCGGCTACGATGGGACGAACGAGCTGAGGAGCAGCGAGATCCTCGGCGGCCTGGGCACGAGCTTCTTCACGGTCACCCCCTGCCGGGTCTTCGACACACGCGACAGCTCGGCGCTCGCCTCCGGCGCGATCCGGATCTTTTCCATCGCCGGCCGCTGCGGCATCCCGGCGAGCGCGCGTTCCGTCGCGGTGACCTTGACCGCCGTGGATCCCACCGGCCCGGGGAACGCCGTCCTCTATCCGGGAGACGCGGCCCTTCCCGGAGCGAGCACCATCGACTTCGCGGCCGGCGTCACCCGCGCGAACAACGCAATCCTGCCGCTCTCCAGCAATGGCGCGGGCATGCTCGCGGTCCAGGCCACCCTCCCGGGAGGCGGAGAGACGCATCTCCTCCTGGACGTGTCGGGGTACTTCCAGTAGCCGGCAAAAAATCCAGGAAGGTTTGGAGGCGATCATGAGCTTACGAGTGATACGAGAGAGCCGTTTTGCCGTTTTTCCTCTCACCGCCGCCTTTCTTCTGGCTGCGGCGTTGCCGGCGGCCGCGGCCGAGGCGTGGCTTCCCGGACCGAACATGTCGCTCAGCCGCAGCTATTTCGCGCTGGTTCCACTTCCCTCCGGAGATCTGCTCGCCCCGGGAGGACTCTCCACGGGATCGGTCTATACGAATCGAGCGGACATCTTTTCGCTCGCCGGCCGGAGCTTCAGCGAAACGGCGGCCATGCCGGCCTCGCACGGCAACCCGAGCCAGGCGGTGCTGCTCGGGAATGGCAAGATCCTGATCGTTGGCAACCAGATCAACAGCGCAGAACAATCCCACCTCTTCACGGAAGCCACGCATGCCTGGTCGGCGACCGTCAACCAGCCCGTGCTCAATCGATTCTCCGCCGCGATGATCCTGTTGCCCAATGGCAAAGTGCTCTATTCCGGAGGTTACGACGGCCACGCCGACGGGACGACGTACAATTCCGCCGAGCTTTTCGATCCGGTCTCTTCGACATGGTCTTCGACCGGCCCGATGGCCGCTCAGCGTTTTGGTCACAGCCTGACGCTGCTGGTGACCGGGCCGAACGCCGGCAAGGTCCTCGTCACCGGCGGAGGGCGGCGGATCGGGCTCACGGCGGAAACCCGCTGCGAGCTCTACGATCCCGCCACCGGCACCTTCGCGCTCACCGGCCCGCTCAACCTCGGCCGCACCTTCCATACCGCGACGCGGCTCCTGGACGGCCGGGTGCTGGTCACGGGTGGCCATACCGCGGGGGCGGACACCAATAACCACGACACGGTGGAGCTCTACGACCCGGCGACCGGCACATGGTCGTTCGCCGCCTCCATGGCCACCCGCCGGGGCCGGCATACGGCGACCCTGCTGGCGAACGGCGACGTGCTGGTGGTGGGTGGGGCGCAGGTGGGGAGCTTGCTCTCGGTCACCGCGACCGTGGAGATGTACCACCCGGCGACCAATGCGTGGCGCGCCGGACCTTCGATGTCGACAGCGAGGGTCATCCAGGCCGCCGCGCTGTTGCCGAGCGGCGAGGTGCTGGTGGCCGGCGGCTACAATGGGACGAGCTATCTGAAGAGCAGCGAGATCCTCGGCGGCCTGGGCACGAGCTTCTTCACGGTCACCCCCTGCCGGGTCTTCGACACACGCGACAGCTTGGCGCTCGCCTCCGGCGCGATCCGGCTCTTTCCCATCGCCGGCCGCTGCGGCATCCCGGCGAGCGCGCGCTCCGTCGTGGCGACCTTGACCGCCGTGGATCCCACCGGCTCAGGGAACGCCGTCCTCTATCCGGGAGACGCGGCCCTCCCGGGAACGAGCAGCATCGACTTCGCGGCCGGCGTCACCCGCGCGAACAACGCCGTCCTCCGCCTCTCCAGCGACGGCACGGGCACCCTCGCGGTCCAGGCCACCTTCCCGGGAGGCGGAGAGACGCATCTCCTCCTGGACGTGTCGGGGTACTTCCAGTAGCCGCGGGGGCTCCTGAAAGGGCAAAAGCCCAGGATCTCCCTGGGCTTGGCCTTCCTCCATCATCATCCCTCACCACCGCCACACCAGCACAGACCAGCAGCTCCCTCCAACGACGACCTGCAAACCTTCAGTGCTTCAGAACCACAACCGGAGAATAGCGGGAAGTCTCTGAAAGGTCCTCAATTCGTGGCTCAAACTTCCTCAAAGAATCTCAAAAAACGGTCTCCCGTCCGCCCGGCCGGCCGGCCCTATCCTCAACCGTTTCTGTGCGATACTGAGCGGCGATCCCCTCTTGGATCGGAGGAAGCGGCGGTGACGCTGGACAAGCAGATTCAGCCTGCGGTGGAGGGTGGCGCTCCTGTCGGCCCGGAGGACCTCGTCCGCGCGGTGCTCGACTTCCAGCGCGGTGCCGATCGCGAGAAGAGCTTCGAGCTGCTCTTCCGCCGCTTCCGCCCGCGCATCGAGCGCTTCCTGGCGCCGCGGGTTTTTTCTCCCGAGGAGCGGCTGGACCTAACCCAGGCGACCTTTTTACAGATCTATAGAGGATTAGAGGGCTATCGCGGGGAGGGCTCGCTGGAGGGGTGGGTGTTGCAGATCGCCTGCAATCTCTACCGCAAGTGGCGCGACCGCCAGCCGGGAGGCCGGCATGCGGTGCCGGAGGTCGCCTTCGAGGATCCGGCGGAGGCGCCGGAGCCGTCAGCGGCGGCCGATGTCACCTCGCCGTCCGCCGTGGCCTCGCCGCTCGATCACATCGTGCGCCGGGAGCGGCTGGACGCGCTGCGGGCGGCGATCGGCGAGCTGGCCCCGAAGCAGCGCTTGTGCATGGAGCTGCGGGTCTACCAGGAGCGTAGCGTGCAGGAGATCGCCGCGGCCCTCCGGATCTCGCCGGAGACCGTCAAGGCCCACCTCTTCCAGGCGCGCCAGAGGTTGTGGGACAAGCTGCACCACATCTTTGGGACGATAGAATTCTAAGCGGGGGATGACGACGTGGGAGAGAGCTCATCCGACTTTCGCGACACCCTCCTCGCGCTGATCGACACGTTCCCCGAGCCGATGGACCATCCCTCTCCTGACCACTGGCTCGCCTACCAGCGCGGCGAGCTCTCCTCCGCGGAGGAGGCGCGCCTCCAGGAGCACCTGGCGCGCTGCCGCGACTGCTTCGACCTGGCCGCGGGCGCGGCGGCGTTCACCCAGCCGGACGAAGAGCCGGGCGCCGGCGAGGAGATGGAGACGGCCGCCCTCTGGCGGCTGCTCCGTCCGCAGCTCGACCCATCGGTCCGGAATGTCCGCGAGATCTCTTCCGGTCCGCGGCGGCCGTCCCGGCGGTTTCGCCTGCCCGAGAGCCTGGCCGCGCTGTTTTTCGTGGCGCTGGTCGGCCTGGGCGCCTGGAGCCTGCATCTACGAAACGCCCTGGAAGCCCTGCGCGCGCCGCGGCCGAACGCGCTGATCATCGATTTCTCCTCCGCCGAGCGCCTCCCCACGCTCCCGGACGCCGCCGAGAAGACCCTGAGCGCCGCCAGCGGACCCTGGATGCTCGTCTTCCATCCCGCCGAGGGTCTCCCCGTCTACCGCATGGCGCTCCGCGACGCGGTCACCGGCGGGGCTCTGGGGTCCTACGAGCTGGGGCCGGACGAGGACCTCGCCCTGACGCTCCATCTCGGGCTCGGTCCGGGCCTCTATCGTCTGGATCTATCGGACGGCGCCGGTGGGGGAGCGGGGAAGGTGCTCGAGACGCACCTCTTGCGGGTGACGGGACCAGAGGGGCCTTGAAGCGGAGTCAGTGTGACGCGAGGGCGGGCTTTCTGCCCTCCAACCCAGGGCGTTGCCCTGGGCTAAGATATAGAGGCCCGTTGGGCCTGAAAACCCGGTTTTCAGGGCTGAAAGCCCTGGATAACTTAGCCCAGGGCAACGCCCTGGGTTGGGAGGGCGGTCTCCTCTTCTTCCTCCTCCTTCTCCTCACCTTCGCCTGCCGCGGCGAGAAGATCGAGAAGGACAAGATCTGCGACGGGGTATCGACCCTGCGCCTCGCCGCGCAGCCGGGGGAGTACCTCCACGCCGTGGCCGGCCAGGAGTCGCGGAACGCCGTCCTGACTCTGTTCGATTCCCGCGGCCGGCGGCTTCTCCGGGTCGACAGCCTCACCGCCGCGAGCGTCCCTCCCTGGCCGGCGGAGGAGATCCACTGGGTGGCGGAGGCGCCGGGGGAGCTGCGGATCGAGCTGACGCTCCCTGACGGTTTTCACGGACCTTGCGGCCTCGTGCTGGCCGAGCGGCGGCGGGCCACCGCCGCGGACCGCGAGAGGGTGCTGGCGGAGGCGGAGCTGGCCCGCGGCCATACGTTGCGCCGGACCGGCAAGCCGGAAGCGTGCCGCGCCGGCATCGCTCCCTATGAGAACGCGGAACGCCGGTTCGCGGAGCTCGGCCTGCCGCAACGCCGGGCCGAAGCCTTCCTCGGCCTCGGCCAGCTCCAGCGCTACTGCCTGCAGGATGACAAAGCGGCCCTCCGGACGTTCCTCCGGGGCGAGCCCCTGTTCACCGGCGACCCCGCCTTCGAGTCCAAAGCCCGGCAGCACCTCGGCGAGTTGCGCTATGCCCTCGGCGACCTCGACGGCGCGATCGGCGACTATCGCCGAGCCCTGGAGCTGCGCCACCGGCTCGGCGACCGGGCCCGCGAGGCGGTGACCGCCAACAGCCTGGGGCTCGCGCTCCACATGCGCGGGCGCTACGACGAAGCGGCGGCCCTTTTCGATGGCGCGCTCGCTCTCCAGCAGAACGGGGGCGATCTCGACGAGTGGGCCAGAACCCTGCTCAACCGGGGGCACCTCCACCGCGACCTGGGAGAGGCGGACCCTGCCCGCGAGCGCTTCAGCGCCGCGCTCGCGCTCTTTCGCCGGGCGAAGGACCGCGACGGCGAGGCCGCCGCTCTGAATGCTCTCGGGCTCCTCGAGCAGGATGCGGGACGCCCCGGCGCCGCCTTGGAGCGGCTGCGGGGCGTCTTGGCGCTCCGGCCGCCCGGGTCCCGCGGCCGGGCCAGCACGCTGACGACGCTCGGCGTGGCCTACCGGCAGCTCGGCCGGCTGGAGGAAGCCCGCCGGGCTTACGAGGAGGCACTGCCGATCTTCGGCAGCGCCGGCGACGTTCGCGAGCGGACGTTGATCCTCGGCGATCTCGGCCGGTTGGAGGCCGCCGCCGGCGACGACGCGGCGGCACTCGCCGATTTCGACCGCGCCGCGGAGCTTTTCCGGACGCTCGCCGCGCCGCCGGACATGGCCTGGATCCTGGAAGGAAAGGCCCGGGTGTTGCGCCGCCGCGGCGAGCTCGCAGCGGCTCGCAAGCTGATGGAAGAGGCTGTCGCGGCGGTCGAGCGGTACCGCTTCCGCCAGACCAGCCTGACCACCCGCGCGGCCTTCTTCGCCACCCGGCAGAACGACTACGATTTTCTGATCGACCTCTTGATGGAGATGCACCACGAGGCGCCTGCCGCCGGCCACGCCGCCGCGGCGCTGGAGGTCAGCGAGCGGTCGCTGGCACGCTCGCTGCTCGACGGGCTGGCCGCGAGCGGCATGGACCTCCACCGCGGCGGCGGTACCCCGGAGCTTCAGGCCCGCGAGCGGGAGCTCGAAACGGCGATCGACGTCCTGGTCTCCCGCCAGACCCGCCTGATCGAGGACGCCGCACCCCCGGAGCAAGCGCAGCCGGTCGAGGCGGAGCTGCGGAGCCGCTGGGACGAGCTCGACCGGCTGCGGTCCGCTCTGCGCGCCGCCGATCCCCGCTACGCCGCCCTCACCCAGCCGCGCCCCTGGAGCGCCGCCGAGATGCGCGGGCTGCTCGACCGCGACACCCTGCTGCTGGAGTACCGGCTGGGCGAGGAGCGGAGCTACCTCTGGGCCGTCACGCCGGGCTCCCTGCAAAGCTTCACGCTCCCCGGACGCGCCGCGATCGAGCGGGTGGCGAGCACGGCCTGCGCTCTTCTCGCCCGCAGCCAAGCCCGCAAGGCCGAGCTCTCCGCCGAGCCCCAGATCGCCGCGCTGAGCCGGATGCTTCTCGGCCCTGTGGCGGCGCTCCTCCCGGGCAAGCGGCTGCTGGTGGTGGGCGATGGAATCCTCCAGAGCCTGCCTTTCGCCGCTCTGCCGGAGCCGGGGACCAGTCCGGCCAGCGGCGAGCCGCTGGTCGCCCGCCATGAGATCGTCTCCCTGCCGTCGATGTCGGTGCTGGGAGTGCTCCGGCGAGAGGCCGCCGGCCGGCCGCGGGCGCCGAAGACCCTGTGGGTGCTCGCCGATCCCGACTTCGGCCGCCTGTCCCAGCCGCTCCCCTATGCCCGGCAGGAGGCCGCGGCGATCCTGGCCCTCGCGCCCGCTGCCGGGAGCTCCGAGGTCCTGGGCCGCGCGGCGAGCCGCGCGGCGGTCCTGAGCGGCGCCCTGCGAGACTACCGCTACCTGCACTTCGCCACCCACGGCTCCTTCGCCGCCGGCGATCCCGGCGGCGGCCGGCTGCTGCTCGCCCAGCGCGACGCGGCCGGCCGGCCGGAGGCCAATGGCTTCCTCCATCTCGCCGACATCTACGAGCTGGACCTGCGCGCGGACCTCGTCGTGCTGAGCGCCTGCCAGTCCGCCGTGGGGCGCGAGGTGCGGGGGGAGGGGATGATGGGAATGACCCGCGGCTTCTTCTATGCCGGCGCCGAGCGCGTGCTGGTGAGCCTGTGGAACGTCAACGACCGGGTGACCGTAGAGCTGATGCAGCGCTTCTACCGCGGAATGCTGGTGGAGGGCCTCTCTCCCGCCGCGGCGTTGCGAGCGGCCCAGGACGCGATCCGGCGCCGGGAGGGCTGGCGGGCTCCCTACTATTGGGCCGGCTTCACCCTCCACGGCGAGTGGCGCTGACCGGGGCTCGCCTCCCCAGACTCTCCGAAGCCGGCTTCGCCGGGACCCTCACCCCCTGGCCCCATAGGCGCTAACTTTGGCCGGGCGGAGGTTTCCTCCCCCCTGGGAGGGGGAGGGTTGGAGCAGGGGGGAGGCCAGGAGGGGGGCGTTGCGAACGACCACAACCCCTCAGTTTTCAGCGTTTTGCTCGAAGCCGGCGCCCCCCTCCTAACCTCCCCCTTTCCCAACCGCCTCCCGCCCAGGGGGGAGGAAAGTCCACGGCACCGCCAAAGTTAGCGCCTATGGGGGATGGGGGTGAGGGTCCCGGCAAGGGCGCAATCAGACTTTCGGCGGATTGGTGTCCGCTCCGGGCGGGTCGTTGATCGGGCCGCTCCCTCCGGCTGCCACCTCGATGCGGCCTCGCGGGTCCATCAAGAGGACGGACGTCTCGGCTGTGCAGGACTGGGTGTGGGAGGGCTGGGAAGCTTGCGCGTCGGTGGGGCGAATCGTGATCATGATGTTCTCCTTTTTCAGTTGCTTTGGTTGAAAGTCCGGCAAACCTGATAGATCTCCGGCCGCCGGGAAGCGTTTAGTCGGGGAGCGCGAAGAGCCGGCCGTCGGTGGCGCGGAGATAGAGCACCGGCGTGCCCCACTCCGGATTGCGCTCGGCGGCGAGAGCCCGGCGCACCTCGCCGATGCAGGTGTCGACCGGCAGGCCGGCGGCGAGCCCGCTATAGAGCTTCTCGGCAAAGCTGCAGGCGGTCTCGTCCATGACCTCCGCCAGCATGGCGATCACCGCCGGCACGCCGTGCTGCACGAGAACCTGGGCGGTGCCGGCGAAGGTATTCTCCTGAGAGCCACGGGCGCCGTCGCAGGCGTTGAGCACCGCGAGGCGCAGAGACGGGTGGTCCTGGAGGAGGTAGGCGAGGCTCGGCCCGGGCACGGGAAGGCCCTTGCCGTTCTCGTCCTCGAACACCAGCACGCCCTCGCCGCGCAGCTCGCTGAAGCCGCCGTGGCCGACGAAATGGAGGACATGGACCGGCTGGCCCGTCCGCAGCCGCGACTCCAGAGCCGTGGGCGTGGGGCGTTCCAGCCGTTCCACTTCGATCAGACCGCTGTGCCGGAGCGGCTCCAGGGCCGCGACGAGCCGTCGCCATTCTTCGTCCGCCTCGGCGAGCTCCCGGTAGCCCCGCGGCGTCGAGATCACCGCCAGGATGCGCAGCGGCGGCTCGACGAGCAGCGTGCCGAGGCCCTCGCTGAGCTCCAGATAGCGCACCACCGGAGTGCGGCCGGAGAGCGCCAGGAAGCCGCGGCCCTCGGCATCGTACAGATACTCCCAGGGCAGGCCCGCGAGCTCGGGAACGTCGTTGAGGCGCAGGCGGATGCGCAGCCCGGGTCCGCCCTGGGCCTTGGCGAGACAGCCCTGGAAGGCCTTCAGCAGCTCGCCCTGGAAAACAGTGCGGAACAGCTCGCCCCCGGCCTGCTCCGGGCCGGTGCCCTCCGCGGAATCAACCGGACCGGAGCCGCCCCGCCGGGCACCGCCGCCGGCAGGGCGGAGCTGTCCGCCCGCGAGGGCCGCGGGGAGGGAGAAGCACTCCGTGGCTTCGAAACCCGCGCCGCCGCTCCAGGCCTTGGCGCGGTAGAGGCCGGCGGATTTCTGATCGATCCAGACGTCGAAATCGAGGTATCCCGGCGGCGCCTGCGAGGATTTCGGCGGGACCGTCATCAGGCCCGCGAGCGTCCCGGCGCCGCCCAATGTCAGGAGGTAGGAGAGCGCCAGGGCGAACTCGACGGCCCAGACGCCGTTCCAGCAGGAATGGATCGCGGCAGGATCGAGACCCATCGCCTGGATACATTCGGCGTCGTCGCCGGAGCACTCGCAGAGCCCCGACCGCGACCAGCCGACGAGATACGCAACGCTCCGGGTGCCGTCATAGCGGACCCGCCTCGCGAATCCCAGATACAGCCCGAGCAGCAGAGTGATGCCGAGCGCCGGCGCGGCGAGAGCGGCCCGCAGATGCCGCCGGTCCACGGCGAGCCGGGAGACGCCCAGAGCCGCCAGACCGCCGGCGAGAGCCGAAAGCGGCACGAAAAGGAACCGCAAGGCCCGCAGCTCGCCGGAGAGCAACGCACCGGCGAGCTGCGCCAGGGTCCATCCCAGAGCCGATCCCAGAGCCGGGCCGGCCGGAAAGATCCAGCGGCGGCTCCGTCCCTGTGCCGCGGCCTCAGAGTCGGCACTCTTTTTCGTCGTCCACATGATGGCAGTACACCTCGCTGAAGCGGCAACAGAAGAAGCGGCTGCCGTTGACCAGGTCGAGCTGTTCGCTCTCCATCCGAGCTCCCGGAGCGCCCGCCGCGTTGGGGAATTGGACGAGCTCGGTGACCGGCCCTTCGGCATGGGCGGCCTGATAGTCGTAGAGGCCGCGCAAGACGGTCTTCGTCCCATCGGTCCGGATGATCAGAGAGGCCTTCGCGGTCCCTTTGATCTGGCCTTCCGGCCAGAAGCTGAACTTGGCGTGCGGCACCGTGCTGCCGACCCAGAGCTTCACTTCGAGATCGTCGTGGGACGCCAGGAAGAAAATCCGGCCGATCACGTTTTCCACCTGGTCCAGGAGCCGGTCCGACGTCTCGGCGGGGACCGTGTCCTGGCGCGGAGCGGAGGCGGCGGAGGCGGTGAGGCTCGCCAGCCAGGATCGCGAGAGCCCTCCGAGACCAGCCACCACGGCGACCGCGCGCGGAGCGGAGAAGCCGGACGACGAGGCGGCACTCTGGCCGGCAGGCGGAGCGAGCTGATCCTGGACATTCCGGATCTTCACGGCCGCCCAGGCGCGCAGGGGCTCCATGCCCTCCGGCTTGACCTGCGCGATGGCCCGGTCGAGATCTTCCGCGGTATGAGAGAACAAGGCGTCCAGATCCTCCCGGAGATAGGCTTGCTTGCCGTCCGGGAGCTGCACGATGCGCAGAGTCCTGCGGTTCGTGGCGAACGTTGCCTTGACTCCCGCGATCTGTCGGGCAAGCTCCTGGACCAGCACATGGGCCAAGACCCTGGATGCATCCACCCGGACCGTGGATCTCCCGAGCTTGAAGTTGAATGTTTGACCGGCGGCGGGACGGCCGGCCGCGAGAAGGAGGCCGGCCAGCAAGGCCAGAGAGAATCGATCAATTTTCACGTTGCACCTCCATGGGTGAAGTTGCGACCCGCACCGCGGGATCGCCGAGGATCGTGTAATTGCGGGCGTCGTGGCTGGCGGTCCAGAGATCGGCGAGCAGCGTCTCGTCGACCTGCTTGCCGAATCCCAGGGCCTCCACCTCCGACGCGAGGTCGGAGGCGAGCTCGGCGTACCGCTGGTTGAAGAGCTCCATCGCCCAGCTCACCGGCTGCCCGTCGAGCAGGCGGCGGAGGGCGCTCTCGAAGACGCCGGTCTGCGGCCCGGCGCCGGGCCACACCATGGAGAAACCCCACGCCCGGTCCACGTGGCCGACGACCGCCAGCGCGCCGCCCCGCGGGTGGCTGAGCAGGCGCTGCGGCAGGCGGCCCAGGAACGCTCCGGACGACAGCGCCCGGCGCTCGCCCTGGCCCGCGCGGGTGAATTCGTCCCATTGCGGAGTGCCGGCGCCGAAGCAGGCGAAGCAGAAGGCGATGAGGCCGTGGACGTCGGCCTGCCCGCCCACGTCCTCGGCGGTGAAATAGTGCCCGCGCTCGATGCCTCCCGGTCCACCGGAGCCGGGACCGGGCCAGTCCTGGCAGACCAGAGCCCCTTGCCGGTCTCTCTGACAAGGATCGCCGGCGGGGAAGCCCAGCCCGTGGCAGGCGGCGAAGAGAAACGCCGGCGCCTCGTCGAGCAGGCTGCCGAGCCGGCCGTGGGTGGCCTCCGCTCCGAGCACGGTCTCGACCGTCCAGCCCGGCTGATCGCGCCGCACCCCGGCCGCCAGCGGCTGCACCAGATGAGCGTTGGTCGATCCGGTCACCGGATCCCCCGGATTGGCCGGAGCGAAAAAGCAGGCCCGCTTCTTCCGATCACTTTTGATTTGCCGTCCGCCGCCGGTCTCCGCCGCGACCACGCTCTCCGCGTAGCTCCGGTACTCGTCGAGCGTGTCGAAGCACAGGCGGCCGACGGCGTATTGCACGTCGAGCTGGTACTGGAACGAAAACGGAATCGCCTCCGGATCGCCGACCAGCAGAAGGTAATACGGCACCTTCTCCGGATCGGCCGGACCGGGACCGGCGCCGTGGCGGGCGAGGAACGCCACCTTGCTCTCGCCCTCACGATAGCCGTCCTCGCCCACGAATTCGCGGAAGAAACGCTCCCGCTTCAGTCCAGCCTGCGCCCGCCGGAGATCGAGCAGCGGAGCGAGAGCTTCCCGCAAACGCGCGGAATCCGCCGAGCGGGGAAAGATCACACCCCAGCCGGCCTCCGCGAGCTTGCCCGGATCGAGCCCCTCCCGAAGCCCGCGCCGCGCCTTGCCCTCGCCGCGCGCCACCCAGGCCTGCAGCTCGCGGACCCGCCCGCGGTCCACCGTGGCGCCGCAGGCGAGATCGGCGAGCTGCCGCGGCGGCACGGGAGGCAACAGATAGCCACCCTGCCGGCCATCAAGGCCGTTGAACCAGAGCAGCGCCTCCTCGGGGCGGTCGCTGCCGGATGCTCGATTGGACATGGGCAATTCCTTTCATGGTCCGCGTCATCCGTCCTAGATCCGCGATTGTGGGAGCAGGTTTAGTGCGAGCGGTAGATCCATGGGCGCGGCCCGGCGGCGGATCGTTACAGCGGCGTGAAGAAAACGTTTTATGAGCAGTGCTGTATATCTGAAAAACCCGCCCCCTGAAATCAATCCGCGACCGGCTGATAGATATCCGTTGGTGGGGTTGGGTCTCCCTCCTCGAGAGCGAAGAGCCGGCCGTCGGTCGCCCGCAGATAGAGCACCGGCGTGCCCCACTCCGGATTGCGCTCGGCGGCGAGAGCCCGGCGCACCTCGCCGACGCAGGCGTCGACCGGCAGGCCGGCGGCGAGCCCGCGATAGAACTTCTCGGCGAAGCTGCAGGCCGTTTCGTCCATGACTTCCGACTGCATGGCGATCACCGCGGGCACGCCGTGCTGGACGAGCGCCTGGGCGGTGCCCGCGAAGGTGTTCTCCTCGGAGGCGCGGGCGCCGTTGCAGGCGTTGAGCACGGCCAGGCGCAGCGAGGGGTGGTCCTGGAGAAGGTAGGCGAGGCTCGGCCCGCCCACGGGAACGCCTTTGCCATCCTCGTCCTCGAACACCAGGACGCCCTCGCCGCGCAGCTCGCTGAAGCCGCCGTGGCCGACAAAGTGGAGGACGTGGACCGGCTGGCCGGCCCGCATCCGCGACTCCAGGGCCGCGGCGGTGGGATGCTCCAGCCGTTCGGCCTCGATCAGCCCGCTCTGCAGCAGCGGCTCCAGCGCCGCGCTGAGCCGCCGCCACTCCTCGTCCGCCTCGGCGAGCTCCTGATAGCCCTGCGGAGTCGAGATCACGGCGAGCACCCGCAACGGCGGCTCGACCAGGAGCGTGCCGAGCTCCTCGCTCAGCTCCAGGTAGCGCACCACCGGCGTGCGGCCGGAGAGCGCCAGGAAGCCCCGGCCCTCGGCGTCGTACAGGTACTCCCAGGGGAGGCCCGCGAGATGGGGAACGTCGTTGAGGCGCAGGCGGATGCGCACGCCGGCCCCGTCCTCGGCCTTGGCGAGACAACCCTGGAAGGCCTTCAGCAGCTTGCCATGGAAGACGGCGCGGAACAGCGCGCCCCCGGCCTCCTCCTGGCCGGCGCCATCGGCGGCCTCGGCCGAGCCGGGTCCGCCCCGGCGGGCGCCGCTTCCAGCCTGGCAGAGCTCGCCACCCGCGAGAGCCGCGGGGAGTGCGAAGGACTCCGTGGCTTCGAAGCCCGCGGAGCCGCTCCAGGCCTTGGCACGGTAGAGGCCCTCGGATTTCTGATCGATCCAGATGTCGAAATCGATATATCTCTCCGCTGAAGAGAATCGGTCAGTTTTCACGTGGGGCCTCCTTGCCGGGTGGAGCGGCGACCCGCAACGCGGGATCGCCGAGGGGGCGCGCCGGCACGGGAGGCAGCAGACAGCTGCCTCGCCGGCCGTCGAGACCGTTGAACCAGAGTGGAAGCTCCTCGGGGCGGGCGCAGGTCGATGCTTCGTTGGACATCGGCAATTCCTTTCCTATCCCGGATCGCGGCCGCGAGCACCGGGCGTCCTTCATTTGTTCTAGATACTCGATCGCGAGAACCGGTTTAGTGCGGCTGGTCACTGGCAAGTGATCAAAGTACCGGGAACGTGTCATGAGCGCTACGACATATCTGAATAACAACCTTTGGAAGGCTCGTATGAGAGGCACTAAACCTGCGGGGTGTCTACGAGATCTATTGCGGACAGGACAGAACCGGACGAACCCGTGGAGGGTTTGTCGGACTCGAATAACCGAGTCCTCTCTTCGAGGGATTAAGTGGGTTGCCGGAAATTGCTCTCGTCGCTTTCGACTGTGAAGTCCGGTCAAGCGAGCGAGTAAACCAGGGCCAGGGAAAGTCGACGCAAGTCGGATCCCTTGCCAAAATAAAACAAGGAGACACGAACATGGCTATGGGACCGACGATCAAGTACTCGAAATCATTGGTTTTCAAGAAGAACAAGGCGGACAACAAGCTAGATGCCTACGTGAACCCCGACACGCCACCCGGCCAAGGTGGCTTGTACGCGCAGGTGTATGGCCACTATGCCAACGGCTACGTGGCTGCCGGCACGGACACGATCGATATCTTCGCCGCGGTATCCCGGTGCGGTAACTCGGTGCCGTTCTCCGTCATCGGCACTAACTTCCAGGGAAGCGGAGAGATAGCCTTCGCCATCGTGGCGGACGATATCGAGCATAGTTTCGGTGCACCCCTGCCGCCCTGGAGCACCACTCAATGGGCCTTTACATTGGTTAAGCCGTAGCCTTAGGTTCGGCTTGAGGCCTGCTTCTCGCAAGAAGCAGGCCTCGACCTGACTCCCAACTATGCCACTTGGCTCCTTGACGGTGGAAGACACCGACCTATGGACAAAAATGAAACGCGCTGGAGATCCGGGTGACGGCAATCGCGGCGGAAGTCAGGGCGAGATCGGCGAGGTACCGCGACGGCACAGGAGGCAGCAGATCCCGGCACTAAACCTGCAGGGTGTCTCCGAGATCTATTGTGGACAGGACAGAGCTGATCACAGCCTCAAACCTTCAAAGGAGAAGAATCATGCGAAAGGCGTTGGTACTTTGCGTTCTCGTCGCCGGAGCCTGGGCCCGGCCCTCTCTCGCGGATTGTCCCGGGACCTCGGCCTGTGTCTATAACAAAGGATGCCCCACGGGCTCGAAGCCGGTGGGGCCCGGACAATCGATCCAGAAGGCGATCGATGCCGCGCCCGGCACCGGTGCGACGCTCTGCGTCGCGCCCGGGAATTACATCGGATTGATCAACTTTCACGGCAAGCCGATCAATCTCGTCTCCTCAGGCGGCCCGGCGGTTACGTTCCTCGACGGCGGCGGCGGCGGACCGGTGGTGACCCTCTCGTCGGCCGAAGGCAAGGACAGCATCCTCGACGGTTTTACGATCCGGAACGGCAAGGCCACTTACGGCGCCGGCATCTTCATCAGTGGCGCTTCCCCCACGATCCGGAATTCGATCCTGACCAAGAACGCGGCGATCGGAGGCTCCGGAAGAGGAGGTGGGGGTGGGATCGGGGTCATCGGAATACAGGCTCATCCGTCCATCACCTGCACACAGTTCCTGGCGAATACGGCGGATTTTACCGGCGGCGGGTTGATGAGCACCTACTCCGCCAATCCCTACCTGCGGTCGAATCTCTTCGAGGGGAACAAGGCCCCGTTCGGTGGTGCGATCGGCGTCGCCTGGAGCGGCCGCCTCGATCTCGGCTGGACTCAACTGCTCGGGAACCAGGCAAGCTCTGATGGGGGCGGGATTCACGCCGGAGTGCCGTACGGCAACGTCCTGGTCCGTCAAGTCTGGTTCAAAGGCAACAAGGCCGGTGGTAACGGCGGTGGCATGTGGGTGCCGGCGGGGCTGGCGGATGTCCTCAACTCCACGTTCGACAGCAATCAGGCGGCCGTGGGGGGAGGCATCGCGGCAGGCTTCGGTAGCATGGTCAGTGTCGCGAGCACGCTGTTCGTCCGCAACACGACGACCACCCCGGGGAGCGCCACGCTGGTCAACGCCAACGGCTCCAACACGTCGGTGGTGAACCATTACAACGGTTTCTTTGGCAATACGGGCGCCAACTTCCTGAACACATATGGGGACAAGGGGCTGCTGATCGCGGGGACTGACCCGCTCGGGACCTCCTGCTGTCCGGGCCCGGGCTCGCCGGCGATCAACGCCGGCATTCCGGAGCTTCACTTCAACGATCCCAATGGGTCGCGCAACGACATCGGCGCCTGCGGCGGCCCGGCGCTCTCGACGTTCGGTCCCACGCAGGATTGCTCGAAGAAGGTGGTGGTCTCCGGGATGCATTTTCCGAACAAGACCTGCGCGCAAAGCGCGGCCGAATTTCAAGCGGGCCTGCTGACCAGCTTCCACTTCACCTCGAAGTGTCCGCAGGACGCTCCGCTGAAGACGGTGCTCGACATTTCCTGTCAGAACGCGCCGATCCCCGGATTCCCGACGGGCTCCGTCTACCAGGGCACCGCTTGCTGCGGCAAGGCCACGCCTCCTCTGTGACGATCACCTCCCGATGGACGCTGTTCCTGAAGTGCGCACCGGACCCGCGCGGCAAGGGCTTCGGCCCGAACGCCAGCGCGGACATCACCTGTGCCAAATAGGCACTGAGAGAAAAGCGACCCCCCGAAAAGGCGAAAGCCCAGGATCTCCCTGGGCTCGCCCTTTCCTCCATCATCCCTCATCACCAGCAGACCAGCACAGACCACCAACTCCCTCCAGCGACGACCTTCAGACCTTCAGTGCTTCAGAACCACAACCGGAGAATAGCGGCAAGTCTCTGAAAGGTCCTCAATTCCCGGCTCAAACTTCATCAAAGAATCTCAAAGGCTGCGTGGCACGCCGGCGAGGCTCAGGATTTCTCCACCAGCAGCGTCCGCAAATCCTCAATGGCCGGCTGGAGATGACTCTCCGCGACGTTGCGCAACACCGAGCGCACCTCGGTGGGCCAGTCCATCCGGTCGAGATCGACCTCCGGGTCCATCTCACCGGGCGAGGGCTCGATCGCGGCGGCGCAGCGCAGCAGCTCCCTGCAGATCAGATCCAGGACCGCGGTCCACGCGCCCAGCTCGCCCAGCACAGCCGGTGCGACTCCCGTCGGGCCGGCGATCTCCTGCAACGTCACCTCGTGGCTTCCTGATGTGCTCGCCAATTCGTCCCTCCCGTCTCATGTCCGGAACGGGACGATAGGCCGGAACGAACACGCCGGAACCGCAAAGGAGCGAGCTTCCAGCGGGCTGGCGTCTCGCGCACCTTTCCAGGCGCGCCGGAATTTGCCGTCGCGGCGTGTCCCTGGAAAGCGGCCTGCGGCAACTTATAAGGAGGACGCAACCTTGAAAGGAGGGGTTCGTGCTCGATGAGCGCATTCCGCCCGCTGTAGGGGCCGTGCTGCGGTTCTTCCGCTTCATCCGCGGGGTGAAAGAAGAGGCTTTCGCCCGGATGGCCGGGGTGGACGTCTCAACGCTCCGCCGGTGGGAGCTCGGGACTCTCCCGCTCTCCCGCGACCGGCTGGTGGAGCTTCTCGAGACGCATTTGCAGGTCCCGCCCGAGGCCGTGGACGCGGCCCTGACCGCTCACCGGCTGGCGACCCGGCCCGAGGAGCCGGAAGGACCGGTGGCGTTCTCCGCGCCGGAGCGCCGGCTCCTCAGCCGTGCCTCCGCGGCCGGCGCGCGCGCCGGCGCCGAGACGGCCCGCCGCGAGCTGGCCCTCGAGCGTCTGCGCCAGAGGGCCGCGCGGCACACCGCCTGGGCAGAGGAAGAATGGTCGCGCCTCAAGAAGCTGTCCCACTCCCTGCAAGGCAAGGAAGTCCGGGCGCACCAGGGAGGCGAGCGGAGCTGGGCCCTGGCGGTCCGGCTCTGTGAAGCCAGCACCACCGCCGCGGCTCACAGCGCGGCCGAGGCGCTACGCCTGGCACGGTCCGGCGTGAGCCTGGCGCGAGAGGCCCCGGGCTCGCGGCGTTGGCGCCTGCGCCTGCTCGGCCACTGTGAGCCCTTCCTGGCCAACGCGTTCCGTGTCGGCGGCGATTTCACCGCGACCCGGGAGGCGTTCGCCCGCGCTGACGAGTCGTGGGCTCAGGGGGACGGCGGTGATCCGGCCGGCCTGCTCGATGGCGTTTCTCGGCTCAGCTTGAAAGCCTCTTTTCTCCAAAACGATGGCTGCACCGAAGAAGCGCTCTCCCTGATCGAACAGGCTTTGCAAGATGCCCGGACAGACCATGCACGCGGGAGACTTCTGATCAAGAGAGCGACCAGCCTGGAGATCGCAGGCGAGTATGCGGCTGCCATCGAGACGCTCTGGCAGGCGGAGCCTCTGATCGCTGGAGAGCGCGAGCCGCGCCTGCTGTTTGCTTGCACCTTCAATGTTTCTGTTGACTATTGTCACTTGGAGCTTTACAAAGATGCCGAGGTTCTGCTGCCACGGGTCGAAGCGTTGGGACAAGATCTGCGCACCAAGCTCGACGCGTTCAGAATTCTTTGGCTGAGAGGGAGGATCCGAGCGGGGCTTGGACACAGGGAAGAGGCTCGCGCGGCCTTAGCCCAGGTGCGTCAGCACTTTGAGGCCGAGCAGATCCCCTACGACTATGCTGTGGTGAGCCTGGAGCTCGCGACCTTGTATCTGGACCAGGGCCGCACGGGCTTGGTGAAGTTGCTTGCCACCGAGATGCTGTGGATCTTCGAAGGCCAGGGGGTCCATCAGGAAGCCTTGGCGGCACTGGCGCTCTTCCGCCATGCTGCCGAGAGGGAAGAAGCACGGGCCGACTGGACCCGGCGCCTGGTCAAATACCTCTACCGGGCGCAGCACAACCCCAACCTGCGGTTCGAGGCGTGATCTTGAAAAAAGAGGGCGCAGCAGTCCGCGCCCCGGGGCAACATCATCTTCAATCGCGGCAGCGTCCGTCCGGGTCGATCCGGCAGCCGTTGTCCGCCGTGGCCACGGCGCTCTGGCCCGGCAGACAAAAGCCGCTCGGGTCGATCCAGCATCCGTTGTCGCTCTTCGCGCCGGTGAGGAAGCTCCACACCTGCGCCAGCACGTCCCAGGCGATGTGGGTAGAAGACCCGCTGCGGAGGGGCTCGGCATCGCGCCGGGGCTCCGCGGCCTGGAGGACCGCCGGAAGAAAAAGAAGGACCAGCAGAAGGACGGCGAAGCACCTGGAGAAACGAGGCATGGACCGGCTCCTTTCGTGGCGCGCTCCGCGGCGGTCTCCACGACCGCCGGGGCGCCTCACGGCCTCTAGAGTGCCAGGAAGCAGTGCGAAAACGTGCTCAACCTGCCGCCTGAGGCGGCACCTTCGAGGAGGGACTGGACATGAAGGATGCGGCGGACAAGCTGGATTTCGGGCTGGGCATCGCTCTGCTGCGCGCCATCCTGGGGTGGAACCGGGCGACGCTTTCGCAGAAGTCGGGCGTCGACGAGGGCCTGATCGGCGACTACGAACGGGGGCTCAGCAGCCCTTTCCGGAAGACGCGGGAGCGGCTCGCGGAGGCCTTTGACGTGGAGCCGTCGTTCCTCGAAGAGCTTGCTCCGGCCTGCCGGAGCCTCCGCCTCGCGTACGAGAACGCCAAGCGGGGCGGGCAGAGCGCAGCCCCGTTGGTCGCCGGGATCGCCCGGCGGTTGGAGGAGAAGGTGAGCGGGGCTGTCCTGGGGTCCATGGAGCCGTTCCTCATCGAGCTGGCCAAGCTCGACGCTCAGCCCGCTCCGCGCGCCGAGCACCGTGCCTGGGCCGAGGAGCAGTGGGCCGCTCTGGAGCCGCTCCCGGCCGAAGACCTGGACAAGGTCGTCCAAGGGCTGCTGGGAGATGAGCGGAGCTGGGCCCTGGCAGTCCGCCTCTGCCAAGCCAGTTGCGCTGCTGCGGCGCACAGCGCGGCCGAGGCGCTCCGCTTGGCGCGGCTCGCCGCCGCCATTGCCAAGGCAGCCCCGGGGCCGGAGAAGTGGCTCCTGCTCCTGCACGGCTTCTGCGAGCTTTTCCTGGCCAATGCGCTCCGCGTGAGCGGAAACCTCGACACGGTCCGAGAGGCGTTCGCCCGCGCCGACAAGCTGTGGGCTCGCGGTGAAGGCGGGGATCCTGCCGGCCTCCTGGACGCCACCCGGCGGCTTGATCTGAAAGCAGATTTTCTCAAATACGATGGCCGTATAACAGAGTCCATCGCCTTGCTCGATCAGGCCTTCCAGGACGCACGGTCAGACCAGGCGCGTGGACGCCTCTTGATCAAAAAGGCTACCAGCCAGGAGATCGCCGGCGATTACGGAGCGGCGATCCAAACGCTCCAGCAGGCAGAGTCCCTGATCACGGGAGAGAGCGAGCCGCGGCTGCCTTGCGTCGTCATTTTCAATCTCTCTGTCAATTATTGCCACCTCAATCTCTACACCGCCGCCGAGGCCCTGTTGCCGCGGGTGGAAGAGCTCGGAGCGGCCTTGAGCACCAAGCTCGACGCCGTTCGCACGCGGTGGCTTCAAGGGAGAACTTGGGCCGGGCTCGGGCGCCGGGAGGAGGCTCTCGCCGCCCTGGAGGACGTGCGCCGGTATTTCCTGGCCGAGCAGATCGCCTACGACTACGCCCTGGTGAGCCTGGAGCTCGCGACGCTCTACCTGGAGCAGGGCCGCGCGCGGCTGGTGAAAGATCTGGCCGAGGAGATGGCGTGGATCTTCAAGGGCGAGAAAGTCCACAAGGAAGCCCTGGCCGCGCTGGCCCTCTTCCGCGCAGCGGCGCGGAGGGAAAAAGCCCAGGCGGAGTGGACCCGGCGGATGGTCAAATATCTGTACCGGGCGCAGTGCAATCCCAAGCTACGGTTTGTGGCGTGATCCAGCAGCTCCCTCCAACCACGACCTTCAGACCTTCAAACCTTCAGTGCTTCAGAACCACAACCACCTCGTGAAACCCGCCGTCCGCCCCCTCCGTAGTGGGAGGCGAGGAGGACAAACCCATGGACCCCGAGACGCTCGAAGAAGCTCCGGCCGCCGCCCCGGCGCCCCGCCGCCGCCCGTTCATCCAGTTCCTGCGCGCTCCGATCGAGGCGCGGTCGTATACGAATCTGCTGTTCCTGGCCCTCGCCTTTCCCCTGGGGCTGGCCTACTTCATCTTCCTGACCGTCGGCTTGGCTCTCGGCGTCGGGCTGACGCTGATCTGGATCGGGCTCCCGATTCTCGCCCTGGTCTTCGCGGGGAGCTGGGGGATGACGGCGCTCGAACGCCAGCTCGCCATTCACCTCCTGGGCGCCGCGGTTCCGCCGATGTCTCCGATGACTGCGACGGCGCCGAGCGCGCCGCGCGGCTTCTGGCGGACGGTGGGGGACTTCCTCGGCAACCCGGTGACCTGGAAGGGGATGGGGTATCTGCTGATCAAGCTGCCGCTCGGCGTGATCACCTTCGCCGTGACGATCTTTCTTCTCTCCCTGAGCGCCGCGTTCCTGCTCGCCCCGTTCGCCTATCCGCTGGGCCTGCTGGAGCTCGACGGCGTCGTCTTCGCGATCGACGGTCCGTGGTCCGCCCTGCTCAGCGGGGTGATCGGCCTGCTCCTCGTTTTTCTGTCCCTGCATGCGTTGAACGGCCTCGCCTGGATCTGGCGCACCCTCGCGAGCGCCATGCTCGGCAGCGAGCGCTTCGCGGCGCCCGCGCTGCCGGCCCCGGCTTCATTTTCATGACATCTCAGTGACGGAAGAAATGCTCCATTGACGATTTCTTGTCTTCGGGCCGATCTCGTCACTCATTCCGTGTTTGGCGACACTCTTGAAGAGCTGTAGATCTCAGGCCGCCGGCCGGCGTGGGTCATGAATGAGCTCGAAGAGGAGGGTCGCGGATGTTCTGTCCTGATTGCGGGGCCGAGTACGAGGAGGGCGTCTTCGTCTGTTCCGAATGTGACGTAGCGCTGCAGGATGACGAGGATGGAACGGAGAGCGGAGAGGTGGAGTTCGCTCCGCTCATCGAGAGTACGGACGTGGTGTTCTTCTCCCTGCTCACCTCGCGGCTGGAAGAGGCGGACGTCCCCTGGTTCGTGCAGGCGGAGGAGTCGCTGGGCGTCTTGCCGCGGGATGGCCGGACAGCCAAGGCGCCCGGGCAGCAGGTCGCGGTGATCTATGTCGCGAAGAGCCGGTTCGAGATGGCTCGGCTGTTGGCCGAAAGCCTCGACCCGGTGGGGGCCGGGGCGGACGACTGAGGCGACCGCAGGGGGCCTGTGCGACAATAGGGCCAGCTCATCAGAGGAGAAGAGTTATGGGATCGAGAGGAATGTTGGCCGGGCTGGCCGTCGTGTCCGCGCTGTTGTTCGCCGCGCCTGTCCTGGCGGATCATGAGGATGACGGCTGGGTGTCCTACGAGGACGATGGGGGCTGCTTCGGCGGCGCCAAGTGCGGGGACGACGGATGGCAGCTCCGCATCCGTCTGGAGGATGCTCCGGTGACCGGCGTGCGCTTCTATACCCACGACGACGTCGGCGACCATAGCCGGGGGCACCTGCGGGTGAAGATCGACGGCGACGTCATCGACGACGACATCGACGTCCCCAAGGACGGCGACACGTACGAATACGAGGTCGACCGCGTGCGCGGCAGGTACCTGATCTTCGAGGCCTTCGCCCACGACGAGGTGGTGGTGGAGGACATCGAGGTGCAGTACGGGCACCGGCGGGGCCGGGGGCACGGCGGCGACCGCGACGATCAATAGAGGCCGAGCTTATTTCGCGGGCTCCGCGGGGGGAGGAGCGGCGAGCCCGATTCGCGTCATCTTCTCCGGATTCTTCTTCAGCTCCCTGGCCAGGCGCAGCCCGAGCTCCCGCTGGAGCTTGCGGCGGTCGCCTTCGCCGGGGAGCTTGCTGATGTCGATCCAGCCGCCCGCGATCATGCCGTGGCCTCCCCCTTTGCCGCGGCGGCCGAGCAGGCGGTGCATCAGCGCGCCGGCGTCGGCGCGCGTGTTGGTGGTGCGGATGGACAGGTAGAGCCGGTCGTTGTACTGGCCGGTGCAGAGCGACCAGGTCTTCCCCTCCAGCCGCAACAGCAGATCGGCGATCTCCGGCACGATGTCCGGCTGCTCCACCGGCCCGAGATGGGTGAGGATCAGCGTGTCGACCGTTTCGAGGTTCTCCAGCGCGTCGTGCAGGTTGCTGAAGTAGGTGAGCGGGAGGCGGGGGCTCTGGATGCGCGCCAGGAGGCGGTGGTCGGCCTGCGGGAAGAACTGGTCGTAGATCGCCTTGTCCGGCCCCGTGTACTCGCGCGCGAAGTCCTGGGTCTCCGAGCGAATGGCGTAGATGAGGGCGGTGGCGATGGCGTGGGTGGAGCGCACGCCCGAGGCGAGGAGATACTCGGCGAGGATCGTCGCCGTGGCGCCGTATTTCGGCCGGATGTCGAAGAACGGGCCGGCCTGGGTGACGGCGCGCAGCGGATGGTGGTCGATGACGACGTCCGGCACCACCCGCGCCGGGAGCTGGTTGTTGCCGCTCCTCGGCTGCGAGTCGACCAGGGCGAAGCGCTGGTAGCGCTTCATGCTCAGGTGGCGGATGTGGCTGAAGCGCAGGCGCAGGCCCTTGAACATCTCGCGGTTCTCGGCCCGCCCGATGATGCCGCCGTAGGCGGTGGTGACCTTCTGGTGGAAGGCCGCGCGCAGGACCCGGGTGAGGATCATGGCGGAGGCGAGCGCATCGGGGTCCGGGTTGTCGTGGGTGAGGACGAGCCAGCGCCCGGCCTTCTCCTGACGCACCCGTTCAGCCAGCCGGGCGAAGCTCTCGCGGGTCTCTTCCGTGATCATGGAGAGGGGATTGTAAACCCCCGTGCTACCATTGCGCCGCTTCGGCGACCCTGGCCATGATCCAAGAGCTCTTCCACATCGGTTCCTTCTCCATCAGCCCCTTCGGCGTGATGCTGGTCTTCGCCTTCCTCGGCAGCTTCTTCCAACTCCGCTGGGGGATGCGCAAGCTCGGGATCGGCGACGAAGAAGACGCCAGCGCCCTCATCTTCGCCGCCGGCGTCGGCGGCATCGTCGGCGCCAAGGTCTACTACGCCATCCTCAACCGCGACTGGCATCTCCTCTTCGACCGTTCGGGGCTGGTCTGGTACGGCGGCTTCCTCCTCGGCGCGGCGGCGGTGCTGTTCACCATCAACCGGCGGCGGCTGCCGATCTGGCCGCTGCTCGACGCGACGGTGCCCGCGCTCGCTCTCGGCTACGCCATCGGCCGCATCGGCTGCTTCCTGGTCGGCGACGACTACGGACGTCCCACGGATCTCCCCTGGGGCCTGTCCTTCCCCGTCGGCCTGCCGCCGACCACGGCCGGCGAGCTGCGCCAGATGTTCGGCGTCGCCATTCCGGCCGGCGTGCCGGACAACCAGCTCCTGCGCGTCCACCCGACGCAGCTCTACGAGACGCTGACCTGCCTGGTGATCTGGGGGATCGGCCTCCAGCTCTTCCGGCGCCGCAAGCGGCCGGGGCAGACCGCCCTCATCATCCTCGCCCTGCTCGCCGTCGAGCGCTTCCTCGTCGAGATCCTGCGCGCCAAGGACGACCGCTTCTTCGCCGGCTTCACCCTGGCGCAGATGATCAGCATCGCCGTGTTCCTGTTCGTCACGAGCCTCGCCTTCGTGCGCTCGCGGCGTCCGGCCGAGCCGGCCTGACGCCCGTGTCTGATCCAACCGCTCACCGAGCCCCGCCCCGGCTGCTCACCATCGCCGGCTCGGACTCGGGCGGCGGCGCCGGCATCCAGGCCGATCTGAAAACCTTCGCCGCCCACGGCGCCTACGGGATGAGCGTGATCACCGCGCTGACCGCCCAGAACACCCGCGAGGTCCGCGCGGTGCTCGAGGTGCCGCCGGAGATGGTGGCGGCGCAGATCGACGCCGTGCTCGACGACATCGGCGCCGACGCGATCAAGATCGGCATGCTGGCCAGCGCGCCCATCGTGCGCGCCGTGGCGGATCGGCTGAGAGTCCGGGCCTTGACGATCCCCATCGTCCTCGATCCCGTAATGGTCGCCAAGAGCGGCGACGCGCTCCTGCGGGACGATGCGGTCGCCGCGATCCTGGAGGATCTCCTGCCGCTCTGCACGCTGGTGACGCCGAACGTCCCCGAGCTCGCCCGGATGACGGGCCTGCCGGTGGGATCGGAAGAGGAGCGGAGGGCGGCGGCCGATGTTTTGGGAAAAACCACGCTGGGGAAAACCATCGCCGTTCTGGCCAAAGGCGGGCATGCGGAAGGAGACGAGGTGGTCGACCTGTTATGGGAAGGCGGGCGTCTCCACCGCTTCCGCGGTGAGCGCCTCGACGCCCGCTCCAGTCACGGCACCGGCTGCACTCTTTCCTCGGCGATCGCCGCGCGCCTCGCGGCGGGGGAGACGCTGGCACGCGCCGTGGAAGGAGCCATCACCTGGCTGCGCGGAGCGCTGGCGGCCGCCTATCCGCTGGGCAGCGGCACCGGCCCGGTGAATCATCTTTATCTTTGGAACAAGGACGTCTGGAGGAAGAACCCTTGAACGATACGACTGAGCTTCTCGATCTCCTGGTGGTGGGAGCCGGACCGACCGGCATCGCCATCGGCGCCGCCGCCAAGCAGGCCGGCCTGAACGTCCTGCTGGTGGATTCCGGCCCCCTGACCGCCGCCATCCAGCAATACCCCGTCTTCATGGAATTCTTCACCACGCGCGACCGCCTGGAGATCGCCGACGTGCCGTTCACCATCGCCGAGGACAAGCCGACGCGCCGGCAGGCGCTGGTCTACTACCGCTCCGTCGTGGAGCGCTACAAGATCCCGGTGTCGCTCTATGAAGCCGTCCACGAGGTGAGGAAGGAAGACGGCGGCTTCGTCGCCGTCACCGCCAGGCGCACCCTCCGCGCCCGCGCCGTGGCCCTCGCCACCGGCTACTTCGGCAACCCGCGCCGCCTCGGCGTGCCGGGCGATGACCTCCCCTGGGTCCACAGCCGCTATACGGAAGCCTACCCACACTTCGGCCAGGACGTCGTCGTCATCGGCGCCGGCAACACCGCCGCCGAAGCCGCCCTGGACATGTGGCGCAACAGCGTCCGCGTCAGCATCGTCCACCGCGGCGCTCACGTGAGGCCCGGCGTCAAATACTGGCTCAAGCCCGACATCGAGAACCGCATCCAGGAAGGCTCGATCCCGGCCCGCTTCCACACCGTCGTCCGTGCCTTCCGCGACGGCCAGGGCGTCGAGATCGAAGGACCCGACGGCGTCCAGATCCTCCCCGCCCAGGCCGCCTACGTCCTCCTCGGCTACACCCCCGACGCCGACTTCGAGCGCCGCTGCGGCATCGAGGTCGACCCCCAGAGCCTCATCCCCGTCTACGATCCCGAGACCTGCGAGTCGAACGTCCCCGGCCTCTACGTCGCCGGCACCCTCCAGGCCGGCCGCGCCACGGACAAGATCTTCATCGAGAACTCGCGGGACCATGGGCCGAAGATCGTCGAGCATCTGGTGAAGCGGCTGCGGTATTGTTGACGACTGCCCTCACTCAAGCTACTCTAGTTACTCAAGCTTTACCCCTACGAGGTTATTGCACAACAAAATATGCACTCTTTCTAAATAAACACTGCGATGCCACATTTCTTCATCTCTTACAGGAGAAACGATCAAGACGGTAGGTATCTGGCACATATGCTCTTTCGGGAGCTACGTAATCGCTACGGTGAGCAGAGTTTATTCCTGGATGTGGACTCGAGAAGCCCAGGATTGTCCTTTCCAATGAAGGTCGACAGGGCCCTCAACAGGACAGACGTTGTACTAGTAATCATCGGTCCTGCTTGGATGAAGCTTCTTATTGATAAGCTGGAAGATTCCAGAGATTGGGTTCGTTACGAGATAGCTGAGAGCCTGAAGAGGAGTTGTTTACCGGTGGTGCCCATCTGTGTTCACGGCGTCGATATGCCGCAGCCGCATCAACTTCCCGAGGACCTAAGGGAACTCGGCTTTCGAGACGGAATTGTTTTCGATCCTTTCCAAGATTTCGACTCCCACCTGAATCGTTTTCTTGCTGACACTGAACAGGTTCTTGAGACATTTCGTGCTGAGAAAGAGGAACTACGCCTTGCGCGATCGAAGTTGGTTGCTTTGCTCGTCTGGCGTGCCCACCAATTACAGCTTTCGGCAGAGAAGGCCGCGGCGGCCGAGGCAGAAGCAGTCAAGGCAGCGGAAGCCAAGGCAGAAGCATCCCGGATTGCTGCGGCCAGGGCTGCTTCTGCCAAAGCGGCAGCGGTCCAGATAGAAGCAGCTCAAGTAGCAGCAGCACGAGCACGGGAGTGGCGCTTACGAGCCGGATACACTAAGAGGCATGCTTCTGGCCCGGGGACTGAAGGTCATCCGACTGTTGAGAAGGAGCCTGATCTACCTCTCCGAGGCCTGAGCTCTCCTCGGACGACTTCCGACGAATCCAATCACCAGAGACCAGAATACTATCGACTCTCAGGCCGCTTCACGGTCTTGGCGATGACTCGAGGCTTCCTGATTGGTGGGATGGCAACCCTTGGACTCTCCTTCGCATATGCCTACAGCCTTCTGTACATTCCATTTGTGGAGTTCAATTTCCTTCTGACTGGTCTCTTTGGTCTCTTGTCCGGGATCGGAACGGGCCTCGCCTTAATGCGGCAGAAGGTGCGAAACACGACGGTGACGGCTATGGTCGGCCTGGTACTAGGCATCGGCGCAGTATATGCGAGTTGGCTATTATGGATCTCTGGAGCGCGCGCTGGTGCGAACACGTTTTTTGAGCTCGCTACTTCACCGCTTTTGCTCTGGCAATCCATTGTTCTTCTTAACAGATCGGGATCTTGGGATATCGTAGGTTATAGGCCACACGGAGTAGTTTTAGGGATGATCTGGGGTATCGAGGCAATAACAATCATATGTTTATCCACTTTTTTTGCTTGGATCGTTGAACTCGACGAGCAATACTGTGAAAGTTGTAATTCCTGGTGCGCGTCAGCTTCTTTTGTTACGAAATTGCGGAGCTGTGAGGCGGACGAGCTACGGCGTCGCCTAGAGAGAAGAGACTTCGCAGTGCTCGGAGATGCTCCTGTATACGGGACAGACGATTTGCTGCGGGTCAAGATACGACAGTGTGAGAAGTGCGGCTTGACAAACACTCTGGCTGCCAACTTAATTACTGTCACGTTTGACGAGAGGAATCGGAAGTCTGAAAAGTCAAACACCGTGATTGACGGCCTGTTAATCACTTCGGCAGAATGCTCTGCGATTAAGAAATATTTGCGATAATTCGGATCGCTTGGTATGTCGTTTGACAAATTCAATGGTCGACACTGGGCGGAGCAGTTCGCTTATTGAGCGCAAACTAGAGTGCGCAAGCAGGGAACTCGCTCTTCACCGTCCTCTGAGAGCCATTCATCGGGCATCGCCATCGGCGCCGCCGCCAAGCAGGCCGGCCTGAACGTCCTGCTGGTGGATTCCGGTCCCCTGACCGCCGCCATCCAGCAATACCCCGTCTTCATGGAATTCTTCACCACGCGCGACCGGCTGGAGATCGCCGACGTGCCGTTCACCATCGCCGAGGACAAGCCGACGCGGCGCCAGGCCCTGGTCTATTACCGCTCCGTGGTGGAGCGCTACAAGATCCCGGTCTCGCTGTACGAAGCCGTCCACGAGGTGAGGAAGGAAGACGGCGGCTTCGTCGCCGTCACCGCGAAGCGCACCCTCCGCGCCCGCGCCGTGGCCCTCGCCACCGGCTACTTCGGCCAGCCCCGCGGCCTCGGCGTGCCGGGCGAGGATCTTCCCTGGGTGCACAGCCGCTACGCGGAGGCCTACCCGCACTTCGGCCAGGACGTCGTCGTCATCGGCGCCGGCAACACCGCCGCCGAAGCGGCTCTCGACATGTGGCGCAACAGCGTCCGCGTCAGCATCGTCCACCGCGGCGCCCACGTGGTGAGGCCCGGCGTCAAATACTGGCTCAAGCCCGACATCGAGAACCGCATCCAGGAAGGCTCGATCCCGGCCCGCTTCCACACCCTCGTCCGCGCCTTCCGCGACGGCCAGGGCGTCGAGGTCGAAGGTCCCGACGGCGTCCAGATCCTCCCCGCCCAGGCCGCCTACGTCCTCCTCGGCTACACTCCCGACGCCGACTTCGAGCGCCGCTGCGGCATCGAGGTCGATCCCCAGAGCCTCATCCCCGTCTACGATCCCGAAACCTGCGAATCGAACGTCCCCGGCCTCTACGTCGCCGGCACCCTCCAGGCCGGCCGCGCCACGGACAAGATCTTCATCGAGAACTCGCGGGACCATGGGCCGAAGATCGTCGAGCATCTGCTGAAGCGGTTGTCGCGGGCTTGACCCGGGAGGAATCAAGAAGTAGGGTCTTCTGGAGGGTAGGAATCAATGACGAGGCGAGTGACCCTGGCACAGATCGAGACGGACGTTGCCGACTGTGTGCGCGCAGCGGAGCAGGGAGACACCGTGTTGGTGACCAGGAACGGTGAAGCAGTTGTCGTTCTGATTTCGGCTCGGGAGATGGAGCAGCTCGCCGGAAAAACAGAGTCTCCTTCTGAAGGCCTCGCCAGTCTCGCTGGAGGTTGGGAGGGCTCGGAGGAGCTTGTGGAGCGCATCTCGGAATCTCGCCGGACCCCTCCGCGAGCAGGCGTCGACCTCGACTGAGTCCCGCATACGCAGGCCGAACCCGCCCCCGTGTTGTTGTTGGAATTGACCAGATCAGTGCGGTGGGATTGCGACTTCTCGATCTGCAGAACATACGGACCTGGTTCCACCTGTTGGAATTGACCAGATCAGTACGGTGGGATTGCGACTGCCAGCAATTGACATGGGTTTCCACGCACTGGTTGTACCGTTCGAATTGACCAGATCAGCGCGGTAGGATAAACGCCGGCGGCGTGGGGGAAGCTCCAGTTTGAGGCCCAAGGGGCCGCCCTCCTTAAGCCCAGGGCAACGCCCTGGGTTCTGGGCGGGCGGAGGATTGGAAGGACCGAAGGATGAAGGATCGCGGCCGTCTTTGCGCCCCCCTCCTAACCTCCCCCCTGTCCCAACCCTCCCCCTCCCAGGGGGGAGGAACCCGCCAAACCCCCGAAGCTCGCCGGGCATCTGGTGAGGGGATTGTCATAGCTCTTCCGTTAAAATAACGGTCCAAGGGAGGCCCCTCATGACTCTAAGGGTCCGGTTGCTGCGGTTGGTGCCGATCGCTCTCTTCCTCTCCTCACCCGCCGGAGCGGCGGAGCCTACGGTCATCACCGACTCGATCGACGTCCGCGTCGTCAACGTCGAGGTCGTCGCCACGGACGCCAAGGGTCAGCGGGTGCGCGGCCTGCCGGCCTCGGATCTGCGGCTGCTGGTCGACGGCAAAGAGGTGCCCATCGAGTTCTTCACCGAGGTGGCGGAGGGGCGGACGGTCGAGGCGCAGGGGAAGGCCGAGGGCGGTCCGGCGGCGCCGCTGCCTCCCGCGGAGGACGTGGGGCGCAACTTCCTGGTCTTCGTCGACGATTCGTTTTCGATCGCCTCGCAGCGCGATGCGGTCCTCGGCAAGATGCAGGAGGACCTGAAGAGAATGCGCCCGGCGGACCAGATGGCGGTGCTCGCTTTCGACGGGACGAAGATCGACGTGCTGAGCCCGTGGACGGCGGATACCTCCGCGCTGGCCCGGGCCTATGAGGCGGCACGGCAGCGCAAGGCGCAGGGCGACCTCAAGCTCGCGCAGCACCGCAGCATGGAGCGCGACATCTCTTCAGCGGATGAGGTGGCCGAGAGCCAGGAGCTCACCGCGAAGGAATACGGCTTTCTGATCGGCTGGCTGGAAGCCCGGGTGAGCCCCGAAGCGCGGAGCCAGCTCGGACGGACGGTGCCGGCCATCGCGGCGGCGTTGCGGGCATTCCCGGCTCCCCCTGGACGCAAGGTGATGCTGATGGTCTCCGGCGGCTGGTCCTTCAAGGTGGCGCCGCAGCTCCTGGGGGAGATCCTGCAGGCGGCGAACCATCTCGGCTATTCGGTCTATCCGGTCGACGCGGCGAGCCCGACTCCGGAGACCACGCGGTTTCTCGACGGCGTGGCCGGGCTCACCGGCGGCAAGGTGGTCAATGTCACCCTGAAGCAGGCGCCGTTCGAGCAGGTCGTGGAGGACTCGGGGTCCTACTACTGGCTCGGCTTCACGCCCTCCTGGAAAGGCGACGACCGCGGGCACTTGGTCAAGGTCGAGGCGAAGCGGACCGGGGTGATCCTGCGCGCGCGGAGCAGCTTCACGGACCTCTCCCGCCGCGTCGAGAACGCTCTCCAGGCCGAGAGCGTCCTGCTCTTCGGCGGCAGCTCTGACAAAGGCAAGCTCCTCGTCGAGCTCGGAGAGGCGCGGCCGGCGGGGCGCAAGATGGTCGAGGTGCGGGTGACGCTCGGAGTGCCCGTCGAGTCTCTCGTCCTCACTCCTTCCGACGACGGCGGCTACATCGCCGAGATCCCTCTCGCCATCGTCGCGTCCGATGAAAAAGGCGGTCGGAGCGAGCTGCCCACCGCGCGCCTCCGCGTCGCCCTGCGCGAGGTGCCGTCCGGCCACGGGTATGCCCGCTTCCGGACCACGGTGAAGCTCCGCAGCGTTCCCCAGAAGCTGATCTTCACGGTCCAGGACGTCGGCGAGGGCGGCGCTCTGTGGGGAGAGGCGGCGTTCAAGCCGTAGGCCCTCACCCGATCCGCGCGCCCTTGTAGACGATCACCGGCGAGCCGTTGGCCAGAAAGGCGGAGGTCGGGGCCGCCGCGAGCACGGCCCCAAATTGCGGACCATAGAGCTCCGCGGCCCGGCACTCCAGGCTCGCCGATTCCGCGTGCCAGACCCGCCAGCGCGGATGCTCGACCTGGTACTCGACCGTGCCGCCGCCGCGCAGGCGGGAGTAGCCCCAGTAGTGCTCGGTGATGAATTCCTCCTCGGAGCCCGGCGTGGCTTCGACCGCGTCGCCCGCGGGAACCACGCGCAACCGGTCCCAGGCGCCGCCGTGCTTCCAGCCGTACTCGGCGTGCGCCGGGCGCCCTCCATGGAGAGGCACCTCGTGGCGCATGGGCAGCGCGACGTACTTCTCGCCGTAGAGGAGGCGCGCGGTGGCGGCGATGGCCAGGCGCGGCACGATCTCTTTCAGGAAGACGACGCCGCGCCGTACGCCGTCCGGAGCGGTGCGGCGGACGTAGAAGCGTAGGTTCACCTCCTCGAAGTTGCGGTGGAAGGGGATGCCGAGGCCGAGCACCTTGGTGTCGAGGAAGAGGAAGCCGACCATGCTGACGAAGGTCGTGCCCTGCCAGGAGTCGAGCTCCGTGCCGGCGGGCACGAACGGCGCGAGGATCGCGGGATCGATCCGGTAATTCAGCATCGCCAGGAAGCGCCATTCGGCGGTCAGAAAAGGACTGGACATCAGGCGCGGGCCTCCAGCGTCACCCAGACTCCGTCGCGGGCGCGCAGTGTGATTCCTGGCAGTGGGACGGCGGGCCGGCCGGCGACCGGGGTCAGCCGGAAGGCTTTGATCACCCGCGACGTGATCACCAGTGCCTCGGTCATCGCGAAATGCGCGGCGACGCAGAAGCGGGGGCCGGCGCCGAAGGGCACGTGGGCGAGGAGCGGCCGGCCGGCGGAGCGCTCCGGCGTGAAGCGCTCGGGATCGAAGCGCTCCGGCTCCTCCCAGAAGGCCGGATGGCGGTGCGTCACCCAGGGGCTCACCACCACGATCGAGCTCTTGGGGATGGGAAAGCCGCCGATCTCGTCGCCGCTCACCGCCCGGCGCTCCATCGCCCAGATCGGCGGATAGAGGCGCAGGGCTTCCTGGATCACCCGCTCGGTGAACGGCGGATCTCCGGCGCAGATCCGCTCCGCGGCGTCCGGGTGCTCGGCGAGGAGGCAGAACGTCCAGGCGAGCGCGTTGGCCGTCGTCTCGTGGCCGGCGAGGAGGAGCGTGACCGCCTCGTTGCGGAGCTGCCGGTCGTCCATCCTCTGGCCGGTCTCCTCGTCGCGCTCGCGGAGCAGGATCGACAGCAGATCGTCCGGCGCCTCTCCTGTCCGTTCCCGGCGCTCCCTGAGGATGCGGAAGACCACGCGATCGATCGTGGCGAGCGCACGGCGGAAGCGAAGATTGCCCGGCGTGGGAATCATCAACGGAAAATCGACGATCCGCTCCAGGCGTCCATAGGTGTGCGCGAGGAGCACCGCCATCGCGTCTTCCACCTCGCCCGCGTCGCCGCTCACGTCGGCGCTGAACAGAGTGCGGCCGACGACCGTGTAGGTGAGCCGCATCATCTCCGACGCGATGTCGAGCGGCTCTCCGGCCGGCCGGCGCCGCCACCTTTCGAGCATGGCGTCCGTCGCCTCTTCCATCCGCGCCACGAAGCCCGCGACGGCGGTGGGGCGGAACCCCGGCTGCACCAGCCGGCGCTGCCGGCGCCAGGCCTCGCCGCTCGCGGTGAGCAGGCCGAGGCCGGTCATGCCGCGGATCTTGGAGGAGCTGCGGGTCTCCTTGTCATAGTGCTCCGCGCGCTCTTGCAGGACGTGACGGATCGCGTCCGGATGCGCGACGAGATGGAGCACGATCGGCCCGAGCCGGAAGCGGACCACGTCGCCGAAGCGCGCCCGCGACTCCACGAGGAGCCCCAGCACGTCGCGGCGGAAAGGGAAGAGATTGCCGACGACCGGCAACCCGCGTGGACCTGGAGCGTTCAATACCCCCAAGCCTCGAAGCTGCGCCGCCACGCGCGCGCCACGCGCTCTCGCGCTGCGTCTGGCAGGCCGTGATAGCGGTTCTTCTGATAGCCGCCGAGCGACTCCACGTACCGCCGTAGCGTCGGCTCGAAGCGGGCGAACCCGGGCAGGCCGAGCCGCTCATAGAGCGCCGCCGTCTCGCCGACCGGATCTTTCTCCAAGTCCGTGAACGCCACCTCGTGGAGCCGGCCTTCCGGGATCAAAGCCTTCTCTTCGAAATAGGCGTCGTACATCGCCGTATAGCGCCGCAGGATCACTTCGTCGAGCCCGTCGAGATCCGGGCGTTGCAGATAGGTGTACCAGCAGGCGGTGTCGTAATAATGCTGGAACGATTGAAAGACGACATACGGATCGCGGTGGATGTGGACGAAGCGCGCCTCCGGAAACATTTCGAGCAGCAGGCGGATGCGCGCCGTGTGCGGCGGCGATTTGAGCACGAGCGGACGGGGATTCTTGACCGTCAGCTTGCGCAGGAACCAGAGGAACGCCGCCTTCCATTCATCGATCTCCGCCTGCGGGACGCCGCGGAAGGTGAGATAGCGCTCGTAATGATCGAGGCTGCGCGGAAACGAGATCCCCGGATAGAGCGAGCGGAAGCAGGCGAGGCACGGTCCGAACTCGTCCTCCTGCGGCGCGTCGAACGACAGCGCCATGTTGTCCATCGGCCGCGTGTCCGGCAGCAGCTTGCGGAAGCGCCGGGTGTTGAGCGCCTCGGTGGTCAGAAACGTGAATGGATTGACCACCTGATAGGTGTTGGCGAAAGCGAATTGATCGTCCAGCGCCAGAAGATTATGGAGATGCGTCGTGCCGCTCCGCCAGTGGCCGAGCACGAAGAGGGGAGGACCCGCGAGCTCCGTCCGCGCCACCGCTTCGCCGTGCAGCCGCTCTTCCTTCCGGCGGTACCAGGAATTCATCAGGCTGAGGACGGAGACGAACGCCGCCCGGTGCCAGTACGGCGGATCGACCGCGAAGCGGTTCTCCTGGAGCAGCCGCCACCATGCCTCGGCCGTGATCCCGGCGAGGTAGTTGTGCCCCAGGCTCCAACGGTGCTTCAGCGCGGTGGACATGCGGAGGCCCAGTATAGCGCTCAGGAGAAGAGCGCCCGCGACACCACCGCCGCCACGCCCACGGCGAGGGCGTACGCGGCGAATCCCCAGCGCCAGAGCCGCTCGGAGAGACCCCCATCGGCGAAAGATTCGGCGAGGACGGCAGCCGCCTTTCTCACCGGTCTCCTGAGGCCCCAGACGATCATCACTCCAAGCACCAGCCCCGCCGCCGTCCAAGCCCAGCGCCCGAGCCCCGCCCGCGCCACGATCTCCATGTCGGCGTGGAGCCACACGGTGTTCACCACCAGGTAGGACAACGCCTCGGCGGCGTTGGCGAGAGCCCAGAAGAGCGTCGCCACCAGTCCCCAGCGCACGCCGCCGCCGGCGGTCCGCGCGGGGAGCCACCAGCGGCCGAGCAGGGGAGCGAGGGCCAGCAGGAGGAGATTCACCGCCACCCCGCCGAGAGCCATGAGCGCCGGCGCGCCGCCGCCGTGCCGCGCCAGACAGCCCTCATCGATGGCGCCGCCCTGGCTGCCGGCGAGATACCAGTTGGTGTCCGTCGTCCAGGGGTCCGCCTTGCAGCCGTAGAGCCGGGCGACGGCGGCGTGGCCGAGCTCGTGCGGCCAGACGGCGAGATAGACGGCGAGGAGGGCGAGGAGGGAGAGCCGCGGAGCGCGTCCTGTCAGCGCCAATCCCGTCACGGAAAGCCTCCGCCCGCCCCCTCCCCCGTCCCCTCCCCCGCGCGTACCCCCATCCCACCGCCCCGAGCGGGAGAGGGGCGCCACCACCCAAGGAGAAGAGATTTTTTTCGAGACGGCGGTTCGCAGGCGTTCCCCCTCTCCCGTTCGGGGCGGGCGGGAGGTGGACGCACGGGAGAGGGGGCCAGGGGGAGAGGGCCTCTCACGCCGGTCGATCGGGGCTGTCGATTTCGGCCATGCTTCGGAGCCTAACTCCTCCGCCGGTTCGATGCTAGAGTCTTCTTCTTGAAGAAGCTCCTCCCACGCCTCGCGCTCCTCGCACTGTCGATCGCCCTCGCCCTGGTCCTCGCCGAGATCGGGCTGCGGCTCTGGTTCCGGGCTCACGGTGGCGACCAGGACTTCCATACGGCACTGCTGCGCGCCCGCGGAGCGTCGACCCGCGGGGCGTTCACTTTGATACAGCTCGTCCAGGCGAGCCCGGTGCCCGACATCGTCTATGAGCTGCGGCCGGGGCTCGAAGGGACGTTCCGCGGGCAGAGCGTGCGCACGACCGCGAACGGCGTGCGCGGCGACCGCGACGTCGCGCTGGAGAAGCCGGCCGGTACGGTCCGGATCGTGGGCCTGGGCGACTCCAACGCGTTCGGCTGGGGAGTGGGGGAGGGCGAGCCGTATCTGGAAATCGTGCAGCACGAGCTCGACGCGAGCGCGGCGGCGAAGAGCGGCCGGCGCTTCGAGGTGCTCAACTTCGGCGTGCCGGGCTATAACACCACCATGGAGGTCGCCACCTATGAGCACCGGGCGGCGCGCTTTGCGCCCGACCTGGTGATCATCCATTTCATCGGCAACGATCTCGGCCTGCCGCACTTCATGCAGCCGCCGGAGACGCTGCGCACGACGTCCCATGTCTATCTCTGGGATCTCCTGCACGCGCGCTTCGGATCGATGCAGGACGAGGCGGACCCGGATCTCCTGGCGCACGACCGCAGCGGGCTCGATCCGGAGGCCCGGCGGCAGGTGCGCGGCCAGTACCAGCACATGCTGGGACCGGACGCCTACCGCCGCGCCATGGCCCGCCTCGCCGCCCTCACCCGGCCGCGCGGCATCCCGGTCATCGTCATGGCCCTGGGCGACGTCAGCGGCGAGGGGAGCCTCGCCCACCAGGCCGCCGACGCCAACGGCTTCCGCTTCCTCGACGCCTCGCCCCACTTCTATCGATACCTGATCGATCACGGCATCGGCACCGAGAAGGCCGACTGGCAGCGCACCTTCCGCATCCCCCACGACGGCCATCCCAACCGCCTGGGTCACCGGCTCTACGCCGAGGTGCTGATGACGGAGCTGGAGCGCGTGGTAAAATTCAAAGAATGACCGCGAAGCTCGATCGCAATCTGATGGAACAGCTCATGTTCGGCACCGGCCGCGTGCGCCGGTTCACGCAGGACTCCCCGATCCTGCCGGACGTCTGGCTCGAATACGCCAAGGAGCCCACCGCGGCGGTGAAGCTGCTGCTCACCCCGTTCCGGGAAGCCTCCGCCGGAGACGTGCGGCGCGAGATCCTGAGCCGCCTGCGTGCGGAGACGAAAGCTCCAGGGACCCTGCCGCGCGTCGCCTACAACCAGACGACCGTCGCCGCCACCCTCACCTTCGCGGACCTCATCCGCGTCGTCCTGCCGATGACCGACTGGTGGTGCCGGCTCGCGCTGGACATCGAGAAGGTGCAGACGAAGACCGTGCAGAAGGAGCTGGCCGAGGCGATCCAGGATCCGGAGCATGCGCAGGCCATCTCCACCGGCAGGAAAGACGAGCCGCTCCTCTCTCTGCCGCCCGCCCTCCTGTGGATGATCCGCATCGCCGGCACCCTCGCGCTGGTGCGGCAGGGCCGGCCGCTGCCGCCCGGATTCGTGAGCGAAAAAGGGGTCGCCGGTGCGGCGAAAAGTGATTGGCGGCGCGTCGTCAAGGCGGCCGCCGATCTGATCCGCGGTATCGAGCCCGGCGACCCGAAGGCGCGGATCTATTCGGTCAGTCTCAACCGCGAGGCGACGGCGACCATCTCGCGCTCGACGCTGGCCGTCAAAGCCGACGCGGCGCGGCGGCTCTTCAACATTTCTTGCAGCAGCCTGGCCTGGGCCGTCGTCGACTGCGGTGTCGACGCCGGCCATCCCGCCTTCCGCAAGCGGGCGAAGAGCGGCGAGGCGTTCCAGAAACCTTTCCAGGACGACAAAGGGAAGGCCGCGAATCAGTCGCGAGTGGTCGAGACGTACGATTTCACCGAGATCGATCTCCTCCTCGATCCCGACACGTCCAAGCTGCCGCAGCGGGTGCGGGAAGCCCTCGCAGAGCAGACGCCGGAGGGGGAGGCGCTGCGGCAGCAGCTCGCGGATCTGAACGATTCCTTGAGCAACGGCCGCACGCTCGACTGGAAAATCCTCGCTCCGCTCCTGCGCATCCCGCACGTGGATGGAAAGTACGTTCCGCCCGGCATGGATCACGGCACCCACGTCGCCGGCATCCTCGCCAGCGACTGGAAGAGCCAAGATCCCGAGCCCTCGAAAGAGGAGGAGGACCTCGTCGGCGTCTGCCCCGATCTCCGCCTCTACGATCTGCGCGTGCTCGACAAGAACGGCACCGGCGACGAGTTCGCGGTCATGGCGGCGCTGCAATTCATCCGCTACCTCAACGGGACGAACGATTTCATGGTCGTGCACGGCGCGAACCTGAGCCTTTCGATTCCGCACGACGTCTCGAACTATGCCTGCGGACGCACCCCCGTGTGTGACGAGTGCGAGCGCGTCGTCTCCTCCGGCGTGGTCGTCGTGGCCGCGGCGGGGAACCAGGGCTACCGCAAGTCGCTGACCGCCGAAGGGGGCACCACCGATTCCTACAACAGCATCAGCATCACCGATCCGGGGAACGCCGAGCTCATCATCACCGTCGGCGCTACGCACCGCTACCGGCCGCACACCTACGGCGTCAGCTATTTCTCCAGCCGCGGGCCGACCGGCGACGGGCGCAGCAAGCCCGACCTCGTGGCGCCGGGGGAGAAGATCACCGCGCCGCTCCCGGACAAGCTGGTCGGCGTGAAGGATGGGACGAGCATGGCCGCGCCGCACGTCAGCGGCGCCGCGGCGCTGCTCATGGCGCGCTACAACGAGCTCCTCGGCCAGCCGGGCCGCATCAAGCAGATCCTCTGCGCGACGGCGACCGATCTCGGCCGGGAAAAGTATTTCCAGGGCGCCGGCATGCTCGACACCCTGCGCGCCCTGCAATCCGTCTGAGAGGAGCCGAACATGATGATCCTCGAAGCCCTGCGCGCCGCCTACGGCGACGCTCTCCTGTTGCACTACGGCACCGCGGCGAAGCCCCGCCTGGCGGTGATCGACGGCGGCCCGCCCGGCGTCTTCGCCGACGCGCTGAAGCCGCGCCTCGACGAGATCCGGGAGGAGCGCGGCCTCGACGAGGCGACGCCGCTCGACATCGAGCTGATGATGGTCAGCCACATCGACGAGGACCACATCGCCGGCCTCCTGCAAATGGTGCGGAAGATCAAGGACCTGCGCGACGCCAAGCAGCCGGTCCCCTGGCGCATCCGGCGCTTCTGGCTCAACTCCTTCGACGACGTCCTCGGCAATAAGGACGCTGCGATCGGATCGGGCGCCTCGGTGATGACCCCCTCGTCGCTCGGCGACGTCCTGCAACCGGAAGGCTCCCTCCTCCTCGCCAGCGTCGGCCAGGGGCGCGATCTGCGCGATCTCCTCACCGCCCTCAACCTCGGCGGCAATCCTCCGTTCAATAGTCCGCCGTTCCAGGGCATGGTGCTGGCCGGCCACCCGCCGATCATCCTGGACAATCTGAAGCTCACCGTCGTCGCGCCGAGCCGGGAGAACCTGGCCGCTCTCCAGAAGGCCTGGATCGAGAAGATCAAGCCGATGCTCCAAAAGGAGAAAGACGCCGCCGCCCGCATCCGGATCGCCTCCTACGTCGACAGCTCGGTCTACAACCTGTCGAGCATCGTCGTCCTCGTCGAGGCCCAGGGCGATGGGATGAAGATGAAGAGGATCCTCCTGACCGGCGACGGCCGCGGCGATCACACCCTCCAGGGCCTCGCGGACGCCGGCCTGCTCGACGCGAAAGGCCAGATCGAGGTCGACGTCCTCAAAATGCCCCATCACGGCAGTATCCGCGACATCGACGTCGACTACCTGCAGAAGATCCGCGCCAGGCACTTCGTCTTCTCGGCGAACGGCAAGTTCTCCAACCCAGATCTCGCCGCCCTGAAGCTGCTCTCGCAGGCGCGGCCCGATGACAACTTCACCATCCACCTCACCTATCCGCCGGAAGATTTCAACGCGCCGGACGTCGGCAAGGCGATCGGAGCTTTCTTCGCCGCCGAGAAAGCCGCCGGGCGGAAGTACAAGGTCGAGGCGCGGAAGACGAAGGATCTCTCGTTTCGGATCAAGCTGGCTTGAGAGCCTGAGACGCGCCTTAAACTTAAACGTCCGGCTGCCTGGTTCTGGAGGGTGGGATTGAGGGATTGACGATTAGAGCTTTTGCGGGTATCTTGAGCTCGGCCGCTCATCGGATGGAGGAACAAAGCTATGAACCTCATGTACCGAAACAGTTTGCTGGCCGGAACGTTCAGTCTCCTCACGGTTACTTGCCCTCAGGTCACGACAGCACAAACATCCATCGATCAGCCAAGTCATCGGCTGGCAAAACCGGCCTGGGAGTGGACTCTCGCCGATCGTTTCAAGCAGAGATTCGACCCTGCGGCCATGAAGGCCAGGGCCGCTCGGCGAGCAGTCGAGCAGGAAGCTGCGGCCAAGTGGTTTCCGTCGGCTGCCGAGGGGCCTTTCCTGCCTCGGAATGCAGCCTCTGACTCAAGTCAGCATGATGTCGAGACAATTGACGGTAACCAAACGCCTGAGCTCTTTCTCCCGCTGGAGCTCTTTGACCATCTTCTCTTGATGGGATTCCCTTCCAGCGGGAAGGATCAGTTTGAAACGAGGCAAATCATTGAGAACAGGGCGGTGCCTCTGGGCTTCGGTCGTGATCTCTGGCAGAGACTTGGCAAGGTAGCCGGCCCCTACCTGACTCTTCAGCGCCAGCACCAACGCCAGCCCGGGAAGCAACTGAGCGGTTCTAATGAGGACGTGTCACAATTAGACGCCGATGATCTCCTGCAGTGCCGTGCTCGGAAGGAGGCATTTGCTGCAGCAGCAGTTGAATTCGGCGAAGGAGACTTTCGCCGCTTGCTCTACTTGGGAGTGACCCCCGGCTTCAGCATTACCTATGCCGTCGATGACTTTGCTGAGCACGCTCGCTACCTGCGGTTCTTGGAGGGAGGTTGCCAATGACCAACCACGTAAGATGGCAAGCCTGGGCTCGCGCCGGAATATTTTCAATACTCCTCTGGCCGCAAGCAAGCTTCGCCTCTGGTGAACATACTGTCGACGACGTCAGCCTCGATCTCTACTACAATGGGGCTAAAAATCCTCGCCTGCATTCCTTCGCACGCTCCATTCTCTATAACGGGAGCAACCAAAGAATTGACAATCAGCAACTCATTCTTGGGCACCAAGTTTCCCATGAAGGAGCCCTCATCTTTAACGCTGTCGTCGTTTCTGATATTGGCTATGCGAACCGTGGGACTACACTGAGCGGCGATCTTCCCGGAGTTGCCGGAGACTGTTACCAGGCTCGAATGTCGTCCAACGTTAATGCATACAATCTCCACAGTATTCTATTCTCTCAGGTCACTTGCGTTCCCGAAGTGCCTGAGGCGAGTGAGGTACCGGGAGAGACTTGCCCGGTCCTTCTTGATCTCGATCAGGATGGATTCCATTTATCCGGTCTTGATCCCGCAGTGAGTTTCGATATTGACGCGGACGGAACAGTCGACCAAATCTCTTGGACACGCGCCGGAGAAGATGACGCATTTCTTTGCCTCGACAGAAATCACAACAACATCATCGACGACGGGACTGAGCTGTTCGGTTATGCAACACCCCTACTCTCCGGGAGGCCAGCAAAGATCGGCTATCGAGCCATTGCCGAGCTCGATCAGCCCGAGGCGGGCGGCAACGGAGACGGAGAGGTCAACTCACAAGATCAGATGTTTTCCTCCCTTTGCGCCTGGACTGACCGCAATAGGGATGGAATCACTCAACCTGATGAGCTCTCGAGTCTCCCTCAGGCCGGCGTGACAGCCATCGGTTTTCGATTTAGGGGAACGCATCTCGCGGATGCCTTCGGAAATCTGTTTCGCTATACTGCTGCTGTCAAGATGCAAGCGCCGGGAGGCGCGGTCAGGTCGTGGCCCTCTTTTGACGTAATCTTCACCAAGCAGTAGGCAGAGCGCTCGTCCGGCTGCCAGACCGCCGCATAGACATTCCCGCGTCCGGCCTGAGACAGCAGAGGCTGATTTCGTCCTCTGGAGGTGACAGTCCGCGCCGCCGCCTAGAGGGAAATCCCCCGGCATCTCTTTTGCTGTGGCCCTGTAGTAACAAAGG
>Ga0307506_10000074_pt1 | contig 42172 bp, 43 predicted proteins | sample 25_S_MG_FD_202175 | JGI IMG/M metagenome (GOLD analysis project Ga0307506, IMG submission 202175) | Soil microbial communities from Populus trichocarpa stands in riparian zone in the Pacific Northwest, United States - 25_S | ecosystem: Environmental > Terrestrial > Soil > Riparian zone > Trees... | reverse complement strand
CCATTCCGACTCCAGTCGCCGCCGCTCCGACGCCAGTCGTTTCCACTCCGACTCCAGTCGCCGCCGCTCTGACTGCAGTCGCCGTCGCTCCGACTCCAGTCGTTTCCATGGGGACGGAAGAAAGAAAGAGCCGGCGGGACGCCGGCGCTCCCAGGGGGCCTGGCTTCGCCGATCTGTCTTCAGGCGAGACGTCTTCGTTGCCGGAAGCGAGCCGCAGCTCGGAGGGCAGGTCCTTCCCGTCAGGCCCCCGCCGCACCCTGTGTGTGCGCGCGGGCGCATTCGACCAGGGCGGCCAGATCGGCGATCTCCTGCTCCGCGCCGCACACCGCGTCCACCGCGTGCGAGCCGAGCATGCGGTAGCTTTCGAACTGCGACTCGCTGAACCACTGGTCGCCGGTCGATTCGTGCGGGAAGAGAGGGTTCTGCTCGCGGTAGTGCAGGATGTCCCGCGGCTCGGTGCCGTAGACGGCCGGCTTGAAGTAGAGGAGCGTGCCGTCCTCGACCGCGCCGTCGATGCACGAGTAGCGGATCGTGCCCACGGCGCAATAGCGTCCCCGGCCTCCCGTGGGAACCTTCTCCGGACCGGCATAGATCGAGATCTTGTCGATGTCGATCGGAATCCCCAGGTCGATGCGGATCTTGCGGATCGCGTTGCCCAGGTCCTCGAACCGGCAGTCGTGATCCTCCCCGGCGTCGACGGCGACGATGGTCCGGCAGCGGCGCAGGACCATCTCGTACAGCCCCATGTTCTCGAAGTGGCCACCGTCCGACAGGTAGACGTATTCGTTGGTGTCGTCGGTGAGCCCCAGCGCCTCGTCGATCAGCGGACCGACCGCCCACTTCGGATGCGAGCGGTCATACGTCGTCCGCCCGGCCGCGCCCGGATTGCCCAGCCACCAGCCGAGGCGGACGTTGAAAAAAGTCATCAGAAACGTGATCGCCGGCGAGGAGTGATAACCCATGTTCGGGCTCGCGGCGGCGCCCGAGATCGCCACTGCCGTGCCGAACGACACGGCGCGTCCGCTGCGGTCCTTCCCGTACTCCCGCGCCGCCCGGTAGCCGGCGCGCACGCTGCCGCAGTGGAGCGGCGTGAAGCTGAACGGCTCGGCCTTGCGCTGCTGCCAGGCGAGCTTCTTCCCGGCCACCAGGTTGAGCGCCACGTTCACCACGTGGAACGGCCGCGGCGGATGGGAGACGTCCACCGCGTCGCCCAGGCTGCGCACCAGAAGCTGCCGGACCCACCTCTGCCGCTCCTCCGCCGGGCGCGCCGCGTCGATTTTCCAGGAATCGAAATCCCGGGCGCCGAGGGTCTCGAGCTCCTTGTCGGAAAGGACCTCTCGACGCAGCAGGCGGTTCAGGTCGGCGAGCACCGCGATGACGAGATCCGCGCCCGGCAGGCCGCCGCCGGCCCAGCTTTCGAGACCTCTCACCGTGTCCGGCGCGAGACGGTTCTTCAGCAGCTCGGCGGCCGGATCGCCCGGCCGCAGGAGCTTCAGGCAGAGAGATGCGCCGCCGCCGGCCAGCTCCTGCCGGTGCAGGAACAGGGGATGACCAAGCTCGTGGATCTCCAGGTTGTCGTCCGGGTCGAAACCGGTGAACGGATTGGGCCGCCGCTCGTCCCGCGTGGCGCCGAGAAAGGTGCGGATCAGGCGGTTGCGATACATGGAGTGGAGAGAAAATTTATTGATGTTCATCAGCCGGGACATGATGAGACCGAGGAGGAGAAAGCCGGCGAGAACGACCGTTGTTTCGAGCACCCGGTTGTCCCTGCCGAGCCGGTCTTGCAGAATCAGCAGCTCCGCGTGATTCAGGCGGACCGGAATCGGTGGCACCAGCACGGAGACCGGCTTCTTCCCTTCCGGCGGCGCCTTCCACTCGATCTGAGCCTCCGGGCCCTGGTCGACTTTCCCGAAGTGAAATTTCCCGGAGAGATCCACGTCGTGCAGAATCCGGCCGACGGCGAACGACAGGCCCGCCAGGAGGATGAGCACGAAAATCGGCGCCACGAGGCCGAGGGCGCCGTCCAGGAGCAACGCCTTCCAATCCTTCTTCTCCGGCTTCGCCTTGCTCTCCATGGTGCGTGAGCTCTTGGCGAGGAGAGCCGTCGCGACCGCGGACACGCCGCCCAGCGCGGCGAAGATCTCCGGCAGCTTGCTCAGCAGGACGGGCCCGACCATGGCGATGAAACAGATCCCGAGCCAGGCGGTGAGAGCGATCATCACCCAGGCACCGCTGCGCGCCCACCACTCGCGATCCTCGTCATCGGTCCACTGGCTGGCGAGCCCGGCGAAGAGAGTCTCCCCGGCGAGGAAGATGAGCAGCAGAGTGGGCACTGCGACGCAGATGTACAGCGGGAAATCTCTCTCGGGGTCCCGGAACGGAAACCGGGCGGCCAACCCCGTCAGCAAGCCACCGAACAGCCCGGCGAGGATGGCGAAGAAGAGCTCGTAGATCTTCGGCCGCCACTGCTTCCTCTGCCACATCAGCGGAACGGCATGGACCGACCAGCCGACCACATTGATGGCCGCCGCCGGCAGGAGGAACCAGAGCCAGTCAGGATCAACCGTCGGATCGACCTTCGGATTGTAGTGACGGTACCAGGCCCAGAAGATGGTCAACGCCTCGGCGGAGGTCACCAGCGGAGCCAGACAGAAAACGAGGAACATCGCCTGGCTGGTCCGCCTCCTCCCGCTCGGCCGGTGCAGGCCGATAAACGTGATCGCCGCCGACATCAGGAGCGAGCCGGCGAGGAACAAGCCGGCGTGCCAGATCCTCAGATGAGGCAGGGCAGAAGGCAACCAGGGAGGGACCGCCACCAGCGATCCGAGCTCTCGGTCCGGCGCCCAGCGCAGAACGATGATGTACAGCCGCGGCACCAGCAGCACGCTGATCAGAAGCGGGATCAGGGTCAGCCAGTGCAGATAAAGGTTGCGGACATAGGTCGACGCCAGCGTCCAGGCGTCGGCCGAGAAAAGGCCGAGGCGGGGGCTCAGATAGTTGCTGTAGGAGCGCAGATAGGAGAGCGGCGCCGGCTCCGGCGCCAGCGCCGATACCTCGCTCCGCCCGGCCAGCTCGTCACTGACGCCGTCGATCCCCCGCGGATGGCGGTGGATCCAGGCGCTCAACAGGCTGCCCATGTAGCCGCCGCCGGAGACGGTCGAGAGATAATCGAATTTCTCCAGAAGGCCGCGGCGAGCGAGCCCTTGCAGCACGCCGAGCGAAAACACCGCGCTGCGGATGCCGCCTCCCGACAGGCAGAGCGCCGAGCGCTCGGCCGGGCTCTGGCGATGGATCGCGGCGAGGCGCAGATCGTAGATCTTGCGCACCTCGCGAGGGAGCGCGGCCTCCAGGATCAGCCGGTTGACACGTTGCCGGTCTTCGCCCTGGAGAGGCTCTCCGTCCGCGAGGATGATCTGCACCTCCGGCGGCAGGTCGATGTCTTCGCAAAAGGCTTTCTCGCAAAGGTTCTCGCCGGCGAGGATGCGGTTGAGATCCGCGGTGAGATCCGCCGCCAGATGGTCATCCACCGCCTGCGCGGACCTGGCGATCCGCTCCCGCAGCTCGGGATGCAGCAGCCCGAGCACGCGGCTCGCCACCGGATCGTTCTCTTTTTCCTTCTCACGGCCCAGGCGCTCCAGAAGGGGAACCAGGAGGATCTGGTCCGGCGTGAGCTCCCAGCCCGGGCACTCCGGCAACGGTCCCCAAAGCGCTTCGTGTTCCTGCTCCAGCACTTGACACAGGTGCAGCGGCAGCGCGGTCTCGGTTCCAGGCGTGCTCATCGAGCCCCCCCTTCACGATCGATTGTGCAGATCTTGAGTATAGACCAAGAGGCGGAGGCCATGCCGGGCGTCTCGCTTCTCTCCCTTCCAGGCACCTTGAGAGATGAAGAAAGCCGTTTCCTCAATCTGTTGTCCGCAAGAAGGAGGAGTCATGAAAAGAGCGTTCGTCCTCACCGTCCTGGCCGCCGCGCTTTGCGCCTCGGCCCTCTCCGCCACCACGGTCGCCTACGTCTCGCTCGACCGCTCGATCGACCTGAGCAATGCCGTCCTGGTGGGCCACGTCCTCCACATGGAGGCGGCCTACAACGCCGAAGGCGAGATCGTCACGCGGGTCTCCCTGCTGGTCGAAGAGAGCCTGAAGGGCGACGTGCGCCCCGGCGAGGTCTTCACCTTCGACGCCTGGGGCGGCAGCCTCGACGGCGTGAACGTGGAGACGGTCGGCGAAGCGCGCTACCGCCTGGGTCAGAAGGTCCTGGTCCAGCTCGAGAGCATCGACGGCGAATACCACACCCTCGGCTTGTCGTTCGGCAAGTGGGACGTGAGCAAGGATGCCAAGGGACAGACCTGGGTCAGCCGCTCCCTGGCGGACCTGAACGTCGTGGGCGTCGATGAAACGCCGGTCGAGAAGATCTCCTTGCGCCAGATGCGCGAGACCGTCCGCCGGCGTCCCGTGCTCTGAGCCCTGACCGTCTGAATCGAGGAGAAAAACGTCATGAAAAAAATCGCACTGTTCCTTGCCCTGTCGTGTCTCGCGTCGTCCGCGTTCACCTATACCCTGAACGGACGGAAATGGTTCAGCAGCGCCGATGCGAAGTTCTACCTGAACAGCAGCAACGGCCCGGCTTGCTGCCTGAGCTCCAGCCAGCAGTCGAGCCAGATCAGCTCGGGAATCAACGCCTGGGCGATCGCCGGCAACGGCGGCACCACCACCAAGTCCGGCGCCAAGAATGACGGCCAGAACGTCGTCTCCTGGGCCAAGCTCGGCGGCACCACGCTCGGCGTGACCAACTACGTGACGACCGACACCAGCCAATCGCAAGTCTGCAACGGCACCTTGATCTACCGCTTCGTCGAGGTGGACGTCCGCTTCAACAACTCCTATAGCTGGCAGACCTCGTCCGGCTGTAGCAATGGTTTTGACCTAGCGGGCGTGGCGACCCACGAATTCGGCCACGCCGTCGGCCTCGGCCATTCGAGCGTCGCGGGAGCGACGATGTATCCGTCGGTCGCGGCCTGCGATTTCTCGATGTCCTCGCTGGCCAACGACGACAAGGCCGGCTACCAGGCCATCTACAGCGGCTGCAACTGATCAGCAGCGCGGCGGCGCCCCTCTCCGCGAGAGGGGCACCGCCGCGCTGGTTTTTCCTCCTACGCCGCCTGGAACGTACGGATACCGGCCGGCACGCCGGGATTCGCGAGCGCTCCCGAAACGAGCTGGAAGCCGGAGGCGACCGCGAAGAAGCGGAGCGACTTGTCATCGCCCTGGACCACGAGAGTCGAGCCGGCCCTGGTTCTCGAGCCGTGTGAGCATGGTATCCGTCCGCTCGACTGTTGAGACTTCAACGGATTGCATTCTAGCCACAGGAGTAGCTCAAGGTTACGTGTTTCAAACCATCGAAACCCTCCTTCTTTGCCCGGCTGATGTCATCCAGGATGTAGCTACCCCATCGCTTTCCATGCATGTCACCGATGAGAAATTTGTACACCTGCGAACCCGCGTATAACCTGACCCATGTGTTCCAAGGGCCATCGTCGAGGCAGATCCTGTCAACTTGGCTCCACGAGAGGCTAAATTCACGGCCAGTTGCGGCATCCACATTATAGAACTTAGCGTCATACGACATGGTAAACCAAACACCGTCTTGTGACCACGAGAGCTTGCCCGTTTGGTAGCAGAACCGGCCATCATTACAGCCATGCCAAGTCACGCCCGTCACTTCACCAATGAAAGTGTAGGGTGCAGAAGGCTGCTGGGGTGGTGGTGGTGCAGGCTGCGATGGCGTGGAAGGCCGCTCTTCTGCTGACGTTTTGATTATGGCTCCGATGACCGCATCAGATGCTCCCTTCTGCTTGAGATGGACTATGGCCTCAGCAGAGACGTTAAACGCACTCGGTTGTGTGCGAATGAGATCCAGGATGATAGAGTCAGAGATCTTGTTCATCACAAGGTTCTCGATATCGGCGTTTGTAAGCGGCGGAGCCGCTTTGGTAACTGAAGAAAGCGCCAAAAGGACAGCGGCAAAAAGGAATACAGCACGGAGGCGACGGACAGAGCGGCCGATCATTGCTTTCTCCTTCCCCTGGACCCTTCACTTTTTCACCCCATCCATGACGCATCAGCTAAAAATGCATCGAGGACTGAGCGACTCATGGTCGCAACGATGGGCGACCAACCTAAGAAATGGATGCTGTGCCTCTTATCCCCGCCCCGGATGATCCTTCATCAAACTGTTCTACCCCTCGGGAAGCCAAGCTTCCAGCCAGCCTACACCTCTTCATAACCATCGTCAACGCAAGACCCAATTCTGTATAGGCGGCCGGAAGAAGCTCTCAACGATCCCGTTGCGAAGACTACCGATGCGACAGAGCCCACCGTGCTCTCGGATAAAGGTCCCCTGAAGCGAAGGAGCATCCCAGGGGGTCGCCTCGCGGCGGCGCCCGCGGGAGGGGCGCCGCCGTCCCGATTTTTCCTCCTACGCCGCCTGGAACGTACGGATGCCGGCCGGCACGCCGGGATTCGCCAGCGCTCCCGAGACAAGCTGGAAGCCGGAGGCGACCGCGAAGAAGCGGAGCGACTTGTCGTCGCCCTGGACCACGAGGGTCGAGCCGTTCGCCGCGGCGGCGACGCCGAGCGGCAGCTCACCGGGCTCGGCGACCGCGAACAGCTTGCCGCCGAGCGGCGCGGTGGTGATGCGGCGGGTGAGGTCGTCGACGTCCCAGGCGCTCACCCTGCGTGCATCGCCGCGCGGCGCGGTGAGGAAGGCCTTGCGGGGCCTTGCGGCCGTCGCTCTTGATGCAGATGTTGAACACCGCGATGGCCTCGCCGGAGACCGCGAGCCCGTCGGGGGGCCGGTTGACGCGGCCGAAGTCGAGCAGCACCGGCTCTTCCTCGATCGTCTGGCGCAACGTGAGCTGGCCGCCTTCCGGCACGTAGACCTCGATCCGTCCTTCCGCGAAGCTCGCCTTGCCGGCGACGCCCCAGGCGAGGATGCGGACCGGCGCGGCCGGATCGGACGGGCGCAAGAGGTCGTAGGCGATGGCCCCGGGCCGCGACAGGACGGTCCGGCCGGTGTCGGCCGAAATCACCTCGAAACGCGCGCTCGCCGTCGTGCCGCCGGAGTCGGCGAGGCTCGCGTTCAGGCTCGGCTGAGCGGTGCCGGCGAGGAAATCGATACCATACGGGGGTTTGAGGATTTTGGATGAAGCCCGGTGAGCCGAGCCCGGGAAGAGGTGCTCTCAGGGTCGACTGACCAAGCTCTTGCAATACTCCTGACAGGTGGCTCGGAATCGCCCCCGCAAGACCGGCAGTTTCTGGCTCACACTCCTGATCTCGGCTGCCGCGCCGGCCTTCAAGCTGTGGGTTCCAAATATAAAACTTTTCCTGTTGGAGTAGACGCCGACATATACGGCGATCACGGTCGAAAGCTCCTCAGTGTCCAGACCCCTCCCAAGCTCAAGCGCCTGTTCCTGAGCAGCCGCCACAATCACCGCAAGGCGTCGAAAATCTCTCGTCATCGTCTTCGGAGTACAGTGCGCTTCGTTGATTGACCATGCTTCTTCCGCCCGGGCCAATAGACTCAAAGCTTCCAGGTGCTCCCCTTTTTCGGCGAGATGCATCGCTTTCTTATAGAGATCTCCCTCATAAATCCTTCTGCCCAACCAGAGCAGTACCGCGAGTATCCCAAGAACCATGCCGGGAATGAACAAAGAGAAATTTCTAGTCTTGCCATAGGAAAGCAAGAGCACGACGGCAAGGACGGTCGTTATCTGTTGTACAACCGAAAATTTCTTCAAGTCTACCGGCATTGGGCATCCCCTCTCCGAATGGCTCGTCAACCTCCTGCCAGCTTACACAGCATCAGAATTCTTCGTCAACTCAGCAAAGCATTACCGTGTAGACCGCACGACACCGCTGTTCACCCGGCGCGGCTATGCGTTATACTTACTCCTATGCACAGGACAATCCCCACGTCCAAGGGTCCTTTCCGCTCCGACCAGATCCGTTCGGGAGATCCCTATGAGCTCTCCAACGGCCACGCCATCCAATGCATGACCACCGGCGGGCGCGGCTCCCGCGCCAATCTTCTCGGCGGCTCGGTGCTCGACAGCGATCCGGCGGTTGAGGAAGCGGGGATCGACACCGGCTACTCCCCCACGTCCGACACGTTGCGCGCCCCGGACGTAGCCGTCGGCAACGTGCCCGACACGCCCGGCTGGGTGCAAGGAGCGCCACCTCTCGCGGTGGAATACGTCGACACGGGACAGGACCCGAAGGAGCTCGCGGCCAAGATTTCCGAGCTCCTCGCTGCGGGCACCCGGATGGTCTGGGTCGTCTACCTCACCGGACCCCGCCGGGTCGAGGTCCACGAGAGCGGGCAAGATGTGCGCCTCGTCCGTCCGGGCGAAGAGCTCACCGCTCCGGGGATCCTGCAGAATCCCGTGCCCGTGAACGCGCTCTACGACCGGGAAGCCGCCCACGCCGCCACCCTCCGCAACCTGCTCCAGCGCCAGGGCTACCGGGATCTCGACCAGATCCGCGGCGAGGGCCGGCAGGAAGGCCGGCAAGAAGGACAACAGCAGACCTTGCGCGAAGCCATCCTCGCCGTGCTCCAGGCCCGCGGCCTGGCGGCCGGCGACGCGGCGCGCTCCGTCCTCGCGGCGATCGACGATCCAGGCGCGTTGCGCCGCCTTCTCACCAGGGCAGCGACGGCGGCAACGGCGGACCAGGTCTTCGCCGGCGAATGAGCTTCGCCCTCCGGGCTGCAGAAGCCGGCACCCGCGATTTCGCGCCGCTAGCCCGGGGTCAGGGCTCTCTCCACGGCGGAGAGGAGCGCCTCATCATCGCGGAATCCTTCTCCCGAGGCGAGATCAGGGCTGAGATCCTCTTCCGTCGTGAAGTAGCTGACGGCGGCCTGTGCCAGACGTGCTTGATCGGCAGGCCGTCCGTCCCGGGCGAGGAGCCGCAGGCACCGGTCCCCCAGGCGCCGGGCGAGATCGAGATCGAACCTCGGCTCTTCCGCGGCAAGAGATTCGAGCCGCGTGAGATAGCGGTGCACCTCGGCACGCAGGATGTCGAAATCCCGAAGCGGCTCCGCCTGGCGCTCCCGCAGCTCGGCGGCGAGACGGTCCGGCAGGAGCAGGCAGGCCCGTTCGAGGGCGGCTTCCATCGCAAGACCCTGCTCTACAACCTCCGCTGAGGGGCTCAGCGTTTCGAAACCGGCCTGAATGACCCGCGCCAACAGGAGGCGGCGAGCTTCCAGGAAGCGCGGATAGTCCATCCGTTCCCACCCCTCTGGCAGCGCGTGCCAGAAAAACATCGAGCGTCGCTCTTCGGGTCTTTTGGCGCTCCGCTTCTCGAGCTCGGGGAAGTAGTCGTGTGGCGCCTTCTCTCCGATCGCCGCGTTGTCCGCCCACTCCACGACGGCGTAGTTGGCGATCTGATTGGTCTCGCGGAGGCTCTCGATCCCCTTCTTTTCCAGAAAGGCCTTGGGAAAAAGATGATGCCTCTCCAGAGCCGAACGTTTGCCGCGCAGCGCCGGATCGAGCAGCTCGCGCACCTGCATGGGGGAGAAAAAGGCGCGCGCTCCCAGCCGATGCAGGGCGGCATAATAAGCAAAAAGCCCAGGGCTCCGCGCCGAAGAAGTCGCCAACTCACCGGGGAGAGTGATCGCCCAATAGTCGTGCGTCAGGTTGGCAGCCCTCTCGAGATGGCGAAGGAAGGCGTCGCCGCCGCTGACCTCGCGCAGATCCGCAAGATCCTGTTCCATCCGCGTCTCCGGGGAGTCGGTATAGCGGCCGGTCAACGAAACGAAAAAGAACCAACGGGCGATCGCGTCGCGGAGCTTGAGCAAGGAAATCCGGTAGTCCCGCCGGCCGATAAGATAGAAAACGTACGTGTACAGGAGCGCGTTCTTCGACGACACCATGGCGCTGTTCCGGTATCCGGCGCGGACCAGACATTGCAGGAAGTCCTGCCAGTGCTGGAGGTCAAGGGTGTACGACTGAGCAGCGTCGAGGACTCCGAATTGCTCTTCCCGGCGCTCGGAAGAAAAGTCGCCGGTCTCCAGATCCTTGCCCCGTAAAATGGAATACACGTGCTTGAGGCGAGCCCTCCGGAAGCCGAGCCCGACCGCCACCCGCAGCAAGTGGTCCGGCTCGGGCTCGAGGAAATAGTTGAAGGGCGAGGGAGCGGAGCCCGCGGGAGGCACGCGCGCCCTTCGGCAAAAATCTTCGAGCTCGGCCCGCTGGCGGTCCCGGAAGACCGACATCAGGGTCAAGATGAAATCCGCCTGATTGAGCGGCGTGCCCTTGCTGTTGATACGCACGAAGACGTCGGCGACCTGCTCCTCGTCGAGCTCGCTGGAGAGGGACAATGCGGTGAAGGGAAAACTATCGAGCTGCTGCAGGCGCATGATCGCCTGTTGAATGGCACGCCGTTCGTCGGGACTGACCTCGCGGGTCGCACCCAGCCGGGCAAGGTAGTCACCGACGAGCGCGAAGAGATCGGTTTGGCCGTTCCACAAGAGCGAGATGTCGGAGAGCCATGCCGGATCCTTCTTGATCGCCGCGTCCGCCACCTCGAAGGCGCCGTCGGTCGGACGAAAGGCGATCTGGATCATCTCCTCGCTGAAGTCCTGGCGCTTGACCTTCCGGCCGCGCAGAACAGCGTACAAAGAGGTCAGGCGCTGCTGGCCATCGATCACGAGAAGGCGTGGCGGCAATTGTTTGCGGTCGGTGCCGATGACGGACGTGCCTTTGGCGGCTCCATTCTCCCAGAAAAGAAAGTAACCGACGGGATAGCCGCGGTACATCGAGTCGAACAGGTCGCGGACCTTGGTGTTGGGCCAGACGAAGGGCCGCTGAAGATCGGGAAGGGCGATCAGCCCGCAACCCACCTGCTCCATCAAGCCGGAAACCGTAAAGCTGACCTCCGAGAATAGCCGTCCGCTCATCAGAAACCCTCCGTTGCTTCCTGGATTTTCTAAAATCATAGCGCATTCCGCGCATTCCACGCATTCCACCCACGGCTGTGAACCGCACGGTTGCAGAGCCCGGAGGATCTGCGGACCCACAGTCTGGTGAAAACGGCCCACGCCCTCGGTCCGGGCAACGTGAGCAAGGATACGAAACGCCTGCCCCGCCTCTACGCCCAAGCCAACATCCCCGAGCCCCTGGGTCACCGACGCCCGGAGCCGCGAGAGTATCCAGATCCACACGTTCCGCGACGGGTCTTATGTACCCGTCGAGCCAGATGCGGACTGCTGGATGCAAGTCACCACGGCTCGCCCTACAGTCGCCGGCAGCCGTATAAAACGCGCGGCGGAGCCTGTATCAACCGTCAGCCCCCTGCCGGGGGCAGTACCAACGAGAAGCTCTTACCCTTCGAAGAGCGGAAGACAGTGAAGCCTCGATAGTCGAGCGTCAAGATCTCGAAGACACCCAGACGCTCGGCGAGAAGCACCAGGGTTGCATCGGCATAGTCCATCGGTACGTTGGCGTACTTCGAAGACTTGAAGCCCGCTCTGCGCGACAAACTTGGCCAGGAGGGCGGGACCTCTGCGATCCGTTGCCAAGAGGTGCATCGCCTCCGTGATAACGGCTGTGGTCGTGAGGAGCTGACCGGTAAAAACGTCGAGCCGAGCAGCGACTCGGACGTGCTGCTTTTCCGACGCGTCGAGGTAGGCGACGAGAGGTCCGGTATCGAGAATCCAGGCTTTCAAGAGCGGAAGTTATTCTCGCGAAGGTGAGCGCGCCAGGGATCGGAGGTGTCTTCCTGGAGGTGGAGCTTCCCTCGAAGGTGGCCAACTCGCTCTGCCAGCGAACGTTCCGCCACAGCTTCGCTGAGGATTTCCCGCGCCAGCTCCGGGACGGTCTTGCCCTGCATCGTTGCCCGCTCTTGAAGAGCTTCCTGGAGCTTCTCATCCGTGGGGATGGTCAGGGTCAGTATCGTGCTCATGAGAACAGTTTACTCCAAACGCCGGCCGTCATCGACCCAACGGAGTGCCAGCGCCAAAGGATCTCACAATGGGCGAAGGCGGTTCCGCCTCAACCCGCCGGCCACCGCCGGCCTTGATCTCGCGCGCGCCGTCCAGAGCTTCCTGCCAGATGTCGCGTCCCGCCTCAAAGTCGGCAAGAGCGCGCCCGGTAAGCTTCTTACTCATGTTCGAAGACCTCCTTCAATTGCCGCAGAATGTGCCTGCTTCCGGGTTTGGCGAGCGCCAGGCTGTTCAACCTGGCATCCCCTTGGGCACTCTAAAGGCAGCGGACGGCTCAGCGCCCTCATGCCGAGGGCAAACCTGAAGCCGCGCCGCCAGGAGGACCTATGCTCCGCATCTTTTGGTCTGTCGCCTCTCTCCTCTCTCAGTTGCTAAATCCGACAACGGATAACGGGCCCGAGATGGATCCCGCCGGCTAGGATTTCTCGCTTGGTGCCGGCCGGGCTATTCCCCCGTTCCCGGCTGGCACCACCTTTTTACGGCGCGGTGTCCCCTCTTCCCGCGATCTGTCTTAGGATAGCGAAATTCTCAGGAAGGGGGAGCCTTGTCCGACATCCACTTCACGCCGGACCTGTTGGAAGCCACACAAAACGGAGAGATCCATCTCCGGACGCTGCTGGAGCTGGGCTTGAGCCATCTGATGCATCTCTGCCCGACCTGTCAGGAAGGAATCCGGGCCTGGCAGACGCGAGCCCAGCCTCCTGCGCAGGGAGATGCCGCCATCCGGTTGCTTCCTCTCGTCTTCGCGAGGCATACGGCGGACCAGGAAGAGGAAGAGGCTCGCGCCGAGCGCGATCTCAACGACCTCTTGAAGCTCCCGCACGAGCAGCGCCTGGGCAGGGTCCAACGCGCCAGCCATCGCTTCAAGGGCGTTCTGCTCGCGCACCGCCTTCTCAACGAGGCGAAGCGGCACATGCCCGATCAGGCGCAGACCGTTCACGATCTCGCGCAGGCGGCCGAATGCTGCCAGAAGCTTCGGGAATGTTGCAAGACGCTTCGGTAGCGTTGCCACAAGCTTCGGGAATGCTGCACAACCTCTCGGTAGCGCTGCAAACCAGGGGGAAGACAGTTGCCGGGCGCAACGGCAAGACAGCCGGCGGCGCTGGCACGTCCTCACTCCGGGGAAAGGCGCGGCCCATCGCCTCGGAAAACGCCTGCCGCGATTTCGCGCCGCTAGCCCGGGGTCAGAGCTGGGCGAGACTTCCCAGCTCCGGGGCATCGTGACGTCGGCGAAGAATGCTCTGACCCTGCGAGAGGAGAGATGCCCCAAGAGAAGCCCGACGATGGGAACGCCGACTACGGTGCGAGGATCGATGCCCAGCGGAGGGAAATCCTCTACATGAGAATCTCCAGGTTCAACTTGGAGAAGGACATGTTCGACATGGGAAGGGTCAAGCTCGGCTTGGCGAGGGACATGTTCGACATGGGAAGGGTCAAGCTCAGCTTGGCGAGGGACACGCTCGACATGGGAAGGGTCGAGCTCAGCTTGGCGACGGACACGCTCGCCATGGGAAGAGTCGACCTCCCCATGGCGAGGGACATGCTCGACATGGGGATGGTCAAGCTCAGCTTGGTGAGGGACATGTTCGACATGGGAAGGGTCAAGCTCAACCTGGCGAGGGAAATGCCCGACATGGGGATGGTCGACCGGGGACGTGTCCGGAGTTTTGTATGTGAGGTGGTTTGGAGTCAGCCAGCAGCGGCTGCTCGACCGGCAGGCCTGAGCACCTCCTCCGAGTAGCCCTCGATTTCCCTAGCCGACGGCCAAGAGCGACGTCTACTTCGCCGCCCCCGCAAGCCGCAAGCGCGGCGGCGCGGCGCGCCTGTGCGGAACCGGACTTCACCCAGACGGCAACTTCTCCCGAGATTTCACTGACTTCTCTCGCGAGCTCACTCACTTCTCTCGCCACTTCAGTTACTGAGCTCGCGAGTTGGCTCGCCGAATTCGAGATTTGGCTCACTTCGGTCGCGACTTCGGTCACTTCATTCGCGGATTCAGTCACTGCGGTCGCGAGTCAGGTCGCTGAAGTCGAGACGGCGGTCCCGTCCGCCGCGAATTCAGTCACTGTGCTCCCGAAAGAAATGGCTGGACTCTCTTCAGACGTGACTGCAGTCGCGAAGGAAGCCAGTGAATCGGAGATCCCGGTCACTGAATCCGCGAGTCCGGTCCATGTGCTGGCGGGCCTCCCCTCCGCTGAGCTCACGGAAACCCGTGGGGAGACCAGGGAGGTAACGGCTCCCGTGCGAGAATACCGTCCATGGACGAACACTGGGGCGTGTTCCTCTCCTACGCCCGGGCGGACGCGGCGCAGGTCCACCGGCTGGCCGAGAATCGACGAATGGCAGATCGCTCCCGGCACAATCGCCCGCATGAAACCGCCACTGTCCGCACCTGTGCCAACCTGTGCCGGCCGCACTGAGACAGGCAGGCTCGCCGTGCCTGAATTGCCGGGTGGGTCGCGCCGCTGGGCCGCTGGAGGGCCGCTGGTGGTCCCGCGCGCAGCCGCCCAGCAAGTCAGGTAGAATGAGAGCCCATGAAGCGTCCTCCCACATCCTGTTGGCCGGAAGAGTCTCGGTCGTCCCAATAAGGAGACGCCATGGCGGAAGGACACCTGCTTCGCAAGCTCATCCGGGCAGGAAGCCGAATCGATTCGGAGGAATTCCGGACGGCGGCTGAGGAGCTCATCCAGCTCGAGCGCGACAAGAAACACCACCTCCTCGCAAACGACCTCGAGAGAATCCTGTACGGGGAGCGTTCCTCGGCGGCAAGGCCACCGGCGCGCCCCGTGGCTCAGGACTCGCCCAAAGACCGAGAGCGCGGGCTCGCTCTGATCGAGTTCCGCGAGCCGGTGCGAGATCTGACCGACATCGTCCTCTCGGATGAGAACCGGTCCGTTCTTCAGGAAGCCCTCATGGAGCAGGGCAGGAGCGAGCTCCTCAGGAGCTATGGGCTGAGGCCCATCTCGCGCCTTCTCTTCTGCGGTCCGCCAGGCTGCGGCAAGACATTGGCGGCCGAGGTTCTGGCGACGGAGCTGGGGCTTCAGCTTGCCACGGTGCGGTTCGACGCCGTCGTGTCCTCCTTCTTGGGAGAGACCGCCGCCAACCTGCGCAAGGTCTTCGACTTCCTGGCGGCGCAACGCGTGGTGGCCCTCTTCGACGAATTCGACGCGATCGGAAAGGAGCGCGAAGACCCCGCCGAGCATGGCGAGCTCAAGAGAGTCGTCAACTCCTTCCTCCAGATGATCGACGCCTACCGCGGATCCAGTCTCCTCATCGCTGCGACAAACCACGAACGCGTGCTCGACCGGGCGATCTGGCGGCGCTTCGACGAGGTCCTGTTTTTCGACAAACCCAATCTGGAGCAGATCCGGCAGCTCCTCCCCGTCAAGCTCCGTGGTGTGCGATACGACCTACCCATCGAGGATCCTGTATTCCTCAACCATTTCACGGGATTCACACAGGCCTCGATCGAACGGGTCTTGATTCGGGCGATCAAGGCGATGGCACTCAAAGGAAGAAAGCTCCTGACGATCGACCTCGTCACGGAGGCGCGCGAACGAGAGGATCGGCGGACGGCTCTGCTTTCGAAGTTATAGGTTGCGAGATTTTTCCTGAATGGCAGATCCTCTCCGGCACCTCCAGTTGCCGCGCCTTGAGCCGGTCAATCCGCGCCGCACCCGGCGCGCTGTTCCTCCCAGGTTTGTGCCCGAAGACCCGGGCGCGCATGCCCGCAGGTTGAGCCGAGAGCTGAATCGAAGAGTCGAGGCTGCTCGCTCGGAAACCGGTGCCTTCGATCCACGATTGCTGATGAAGCTCGAGGTGGAAGGAGCCCAGCCGGACGATTTCGAAGCGATTCCCGGCCTGCGGTTGGTCAGCCAGGAAGGGAAATCATGGGTGGTCCTCTTTGCCGATACCACCGGTCTTTCCGAATTCCGAAGACGTCTCGGCCAGATCGCTTCCGGGAGGAGGCCCGTTCGGCAAGAAATTCTTTTCGCGATCAAAGGGATCGATGGATGGAATAGGGAGGATCGCCGAGGGCCGGCTTTGCAACGGGAAGGCGTGCCCTCAGCAGAATCCTTCGTTGTGGACATCGAGCTCTGGCCCCTGGAGCTCGCACCCGACCGCCGGAAAGAACCTCTCGCGTCGAGTGGCCGTTTCATGCCGGTCCTGCGCCTTTTCAGCGGCCGAATCACAGACGACCAGAACGAGAACAGCTCCGGCTTCACCGAGAAGCATATCGAAGAGGCTGTCAGATACTTCAGCTCGAATTATGGCTGTAAAGTCTTCAACCTCTCCTTCGGTGATGCACGCAAACCTTTCGAAGGCGGACATGTCCGTGGCCTTGCCGCCGTTCTCGACTCTCTGGCACGCCAATACGAAGTTTTGTTTGTTGTCTCGGCGGGAAATTTTTCCGGCAGCGAGACTCTTCCCGAAGATTGGCGTGTCGAGTATCCCCACTACCTGCTCGACCAGCAGGCGCGTCTCCTCGACCCTGCGCCCGCTCTCAATGTGCTGACGGTGGGAAGTCTCGCCCGATACGAGGTGTCCCGGATGGGGCGACAATTTCCGGATGACCCCTCCTATCGAGCGATAGCACGAAGAGACCAACCCTCTCCCTTCTCTCGATCCGGGCCTGGTCCCAATGGTGCCATCAAACCAGAAGTCGTTGAATACGGCGGGAATTGGTACGTGGACCTACGTACAGGCCGGCCTATGCCACGGGGGCGGACCGAGCTCGGCGAGGTCGGGTTCTCTCTGGATTTTGCGGGGGGCAATCTCCTCTGCATTGACTCAGGGACTAGCTTCGCCGCTCCCAAGATCGCTCATTTGGCCGGCCGTCTTCTCTTGGAGTACCCCGATGCCTCTCCGAATCTCCTCCGGGCATTGGTCGTTTCCCACAGCCGTCCTCCAGAAGAAGCTATTGAGCTTTTGGGAGGGGATGAGGCGAAGATACACCGGTTGCTGGGCTATGGCCGACCTGAGGGAGAATCGGCGATCTTCTCAAGCGAAAGGAATGTGACTCTCCTTCGCGAGGACAGTCTTGGCGAGAACCAGCATCACTTTTACCAAGTTCCCCTTCCTGAGGACTTTCTGCGACCACCGGCTCGGAGAGCCCGCAGGATCACCGTGGCTCTCGCACATTCGCCGAAGGTGCGGAGAACGAGACTCGAATACCGCACCAGTAGCTTCCGATTCCGTGTTGTCCGAAGCAGAAGCCTGGATGAGGTCATCAAAATTTTCCGGCGCACTCCCTTGGCAGAGCAAGAGGACCTCATCCCTGAGATTGGCAAGTTCCGGCCGACCGGACGGCAGCGGAGCCTGGGCACGGTGCAGGCCGCGGCATGGGAAGTGGGACAGGTCGATTCGCGATGGAAGGGCCAGGACCTCTTTGTGGTTGTTACCCGCACCGTCCCGCCATGGGCACAGGGTCTTTCTAGCGAGGAGCCTTACGCTCTGGCCGTTGTCATCGAGGAGCGTTCGGCGGAGCAGGTCAGATATTATACCCAGATTTCACAAAGGCTTCAGGTACCTCGGATCCGGTTATAGCTTTGTCGCTCGGGCATACGCGGCAATCGCGTCTACCAGTGCATCGAAGCCCAGCCAAAGCCCCCGTACTCCCCGTGATAGCGTCACATCTCATGAACGACATCGAACGCTCGTCGCCACAGGCGCCGACGACACGCTGGCGGCGCCTGCGCCTTGCCGGTCCCCTCCTCTGTGCTGTCCTGCTCTGGATGCCGGCGGCTGTCTCCAGCGCCGCCTCCACCGCTGCGCCCACCGATCCAGTCGACACCCTCGCCGACGCGCTCTTCGCGACCCGCACGTTCAGCCAGGTGGCCCTGGCTCCCGACGGAGCGACGGTGGCGTGGGTGGAGTCGCTGCACGATGCGGCGGGGCAGCCGACGGGCAAGACCGCCGTCTACGTCGCCGATCCCCGCAAGCCGGCGGCGCGGCGGCGGATCGCGGCACTGCCGGGCAAGGACGCCGAGGAGGGTCACCTCTCCTGGGCACCGGACTCCCGCCGCCTGGCGTTCCTCTCCGACGCGGCACGCCCAGGGCAGGCGCAGATCTATCTCGCGGATGTCGGCGGCGGCAAGACGCGGCGGCTCACTCAGCTCGTGGGTTACCTCGATGCTCCCCGCTTCTCTCCCGACGGACGGTCTCTGGCGTTCCTGTTCACCGCCAATTCGCCGCGCATCCCGGGGCCGACGCACCCGACGGCGAAGGATGCCGGGGTCGTGGAGGAGAAGATCTATGAGCAGCGGATCACGGTGATCGATCTGGCGGCTCCGGCGGTGCGCGAGGTCTCCCCTGCCGATCTCTATGTCTACGAGTATGACTGGACTCCAGACGGCACGGGCTTCGCGGCGATCGCGGCGCACGGGTCGGGGGATGACAACTGGTGGCTGGCGCGGCTGTATACCGTGGCGGCCGATTCGGGTGCGCTGCGGGAGATCTGGAAGCCCGAGGCGCAGATCGCGATGCCACGGGTGGCTCCCGACGGCAAGGCGGTGGCGGTGATCTCCGGGCTGATGAGCGATCAGGGTGTCGTGGGTGGCGAGGTGGTGCTCGTGCCGATGACGGGAGCGAGCGGCGATCCGGTGCGCAATCTCACTCCTGGGCGGCCGGCGTCGGTCAATTGGCTTGAATGGCTCGCCGACGGACGCCTGTTGTGGAGCGAGATTCGGGACGGCAGCGCGGCTTTCGCGCGGGCGGATGTGGCTCGGGGGACGGTGGAGGTGCTGTGGAGCGGCGACGAGGCTCTGGTGGCGGACTTCGATACGGATCTGTCTCTCTCGCTGTCCCGCGATGGAATGTCGAGCGCCGCGGTGCGTCATTCGTTCACCCGGCCTCCCGAGGTTTGGGTGGGGCCGATCGGCTCCTGGGTGCAGGTCACGCGGGAGAATGAGAAGCGGGCGCCTTTCTGGGGCAAGGTCGAAAGCGTGCAGTGGACGAGCGACGGCCAGTCGGTGCAGGGGTGGCTTTTCCATCCTCATGAGGAGAGCGCCGGACGGACCTACCCGATGGTCGTCTGGGTGCATGGCGGCCCTTCTTCGGCGTCGATGCCGCGGTGGCCGGTACAATGGACGTATGCTCGTGCCATGGCACTGTCGGCGCATGGTTATTTCGTCTTCTATCCCAATCCCCGCGGCAGCTATGGCAAGGGGGAGGCGTTCACGCGCGCCAATGTGCGCGATTTCGGGGGCGGCGATCTGCGCGATATCCTGAGCGGGGTGGATGAGGTGGTGAAGACGCGGCCGGTGGATGCGGGACGTCTGGGGATCGCGGGTTGGAGCTATGGCGGATTCATGACGATGTGGGCGCTGACGCAGACCGACCGCTTCCGGGCCGCGATGGCCGGCGCGGGGATCGCCAACTGGCTCAGCTACTACGGTCAGAACCGGATCGATACGTGGATGTTGCCGTTTTTCGGCGCGTCGGTGTACGACGATCCGGAGGCGTATGACCGGGTCTCGCCGATCCATTTCATCAAGAAGGTGAGGACGCCGACGTTGATCATGGTGGGCGACAGTGACGCGGAGGTGCCGTCGCCTCAGTCCTATGAATACTGGCACGCCTTGAAAAGCCTGGGCGTGCCGACGCAGCTCGTCGTCTTCCCGGGCGAGGGGCACGCGATCTCTCAGCCGAAGAACCGCCGCGATCTGATGCGGCGGATGCTCGGCTGGTTCGATCGTTATCTCGCGGAGAAACCCTGATGCCTGGCATGCCTCTGCGCGGCGACCGCCTGCTGCGCTATGTCTCCGCGTTCTGCCCGCACTGCCACGCCGAGAATCCGGAGCGGCCTCTCGCCGAGGTCCGCCGGCTTTCCGGTTATCTGGCCGAGGAGGAGGGGCGGGTGTGGCTCGTCCGCGGCTGCCCGGAGCATGGCAAGGTGCGCACGTTGTATGACGAGTCGGCGGAGATCCTGTCGTACCTGGAGGAGTGGACGGCGCCGACCAAGATGCACGTCGCGGACACGGCGGGCAATTTCGATCCGATCCCCTCGGCGTACCTGCGCGGGCTGCCGGAGATGCAGACGCAGCACACGTGCATTCTGCTCCAGGACATCGAGCTCTCCTGCAATCTGTGCTGTCCGAACTGTTTCGCCGCGAGCTCGCCGGAGCTGCGTGGCGCCGTGCCGGTCGCGGAGGTGCTGGCGAGCCTCGATACGCGGCTGTCGCGCGAGGAGGGGCGGATCGACGTGCTGATGCTTTCGGGCGGCGAGCCGACGCTGCATCCGCGGCTGCTCGATCTTCTCGACGCGGCGCTCGAACGGCCGGTCGGGCGGATTCTGATCAATAGCAACGGTATCGAGATCGCTCAGAACGACAAGCTGATGGCCTATCTCGAACGCCACCGCAAGCGGATCGAAGTCTATCTCCAGTTCGACGGTTTCCGCCTGGAGACGCACCGCCATCATCGCGGCGCGGACCTGCGGCGGATCAAACAGGAGGCGGTCGCGCGGCTCTCCGCCGCCGGGGTATTCACGACGTTGACGATGACCGCGGCGCTCGGGGTCAACGACGACGAGATCGGCGACGTGGTGCGCTACGCGCTGGAGACGCCGTTCGTGGGCGGCGTTTCTATCCAGCCGCAGTTCGGCAGCGGCCGGTCAACGCCGATCGATCCGCTGGCGCGGCTCACGCACACCGGCGCGCTCGCCCGGCTCGGGCCGCAGACGGACGGTCTCGTCTCCTGGCGCGATCTGACGGCGCTGCCGTGCAGCCATCCGCACTGTTGCAGTATTGGATATCTGATGCGGACCGACGCCGGGGAGTGGAAGTCGCTGACGTCGATCCTCGGCCACGAGCGTTTGAAATCGCATCTCGACCTGGTGAGCAACCGGATCGTCGATCAGGAGCTGTCGGCGGAGCTGCGGGCACTGGTCAAATCGTCGCTCCTGGGGCTCTTCTCGGAGTCCAGCTCGCTCGCCCAGCCGTCGATCGGCGAGCTGTTCCACAATGTCTGCCAGAGCTGTGACCTGGGCCTCACGGACCTCGTGCGCCTGGCCGGCGGCGCGCTGCTCGGGCGTCACGAAGGGCTGCGCGATCTGCTCGGCCGGCGGGTGAAGCGGATCACGGTCAAGCCGTTCATGGACATTCACACGATGATCGAAGAGCGCCTGACGCAGTGTTGCGTCCACGTCGGCACGGCGCGCGATCAGGAGATTGGCCATCCTCCCGCGCACCAGTGCGTGCCGTTCTGCGCCGCGCAGGCGTGGCCGGCGCTCAGCCGGATGAAACTGGCGGAGCGGGCCGGGATGGCGAAGGTCTGACGATGTTCGGCCCGCGGCTCCATGGGCTCTTCATCTTTCTCGGCACCGCCGTCGCGGTGGCGGTCTTCGTCCTCGGCGCGCGGCGGCGGCGGCCGGGGCGTGGGCTCAACCGGATCAGCCCCGAGCTGCTGGTGATCCTGGTGGGAGCTCTCTGCGGCGGCAGTCTGGGGGCGAAGCTCGCGGTCGTCTGGCGTTATGTCGACACCGCCGCGGCGCCGTCGCTCCTCGGATTTCTGGTGCGCAGCGGCCAGAGCGTGCTCGGCGGCCTGGCCGGCGCCTACTTCGGGGCGGTGCTGACGAAGCGCGTCATCGGCTACCGGGCGGGCACGGGCGACCTTTTCGCTCCCGCCGCGGCGCTGGGGATCGGCATCGGCCGCATCGGCTGCCTGCTCACCGAGCCGCCGGGGGTTCCCACCGGCGGCACCTGGGGAGTCGTGGTCGACGCGGCGCGGGCGGCGCGGATCGATGGATTTCCGCCGCAGTGGATCGGCGTGCCTTTGCATCCGTCCTTCGTCTATGAAATCCCTTTTCATCTTGGTATGGCCGCTCTCCTCTTCCGCCTGCGGGCGCGCGGCGCCTTCCGGGACGATCTGTTCAAGCTCTATCTGCTCGCCTATGCACCGTTTCGTTTCCTGATCGAATTCGTGCGCGGCAATCCGGTCGTCTGGCACGGGCTGACGCGCTCGCAGCTTTTCCTCATCCCGTCGATTGTGCTGCTCACTGTGGCGTTCGTGCGTCGACGGTCGGCGGCTTTCCCTTCTCTTCCCGAGGTGATCGATGCCTGATGCGAATGTCGAAAGCCTGGTCGCGTATCTCCGTCTCAACGGCCAGCGGTTCAGTCTCGAAGCTCTGCACCAGCAGCTCGTCGAGCAGGGTTATGACGCGGCGCTGATCGAAGAGGCGATGGCCGTCTACCGCGGAGAGGCGTCCCACACGACAGGCAGAGGGCTGTCCGGATGGAAAGTAGCCCTGGGCTGCTTCGTCGGCCTGGTGATGGGCGGGCTCGCCCTCGTTTCCCTTCTTCTCGGGCTCTGCCCCGGGGGAGACGGGGGGGCCAACAGCCTGGGTCCAATCTTATTGCCCGTTGCAGGAGTCCTCGTGCTCCTCGCCTTCTGTGCCGCTCTCTATCCCTTCTTTGCCCAGCGGAGAAAAAACAAAAAATGAGCGATCTCGACGCGGCGCGGGAAGCCCGCACCGCCCAGGCGGCGCTCGCCGCCGAAGGGGAGCTCCCGCAGCCCATTCCGCCGCCGGCGATCCGCGATCCGCTGCCGCTCTGCGTCTACACCACCGTCGCCCTCCTCGCCTGGATCGCCTCGCCACCCCTGGTCGCCGCGGTCTTCGGCTTCGCCGGCCTCCACGCCTACGCCAAAGCCTGGCGCGCCGGTTTGCGGCAGAGCGACTGCGTCCTCCGGGATCCGCGCCTGGTGATGCTCTATCTCGGGCTGGTGGGGGGCGCGGGGCTGTTCGGGACGCTCTGGCGGGTGCTCGGTTGGCTTGGGAAGTTGTAATCTGTGGTTCCGGAGGAGCCAAGCTAATGATCGACGATCCCTTGGTCGAGGAGATTCATAGGATTCGGGAAAAACTTCTCCTTGACTCCGGAGGAGACATCGAGAAGCTGATGGACCGTTTCAAGGCCCGCGAGAAGGAGGATTGTTCTCGCGTCGTCACGGAGATCACACCAAAGGCTGCGACATCCCGCCAATAGGTGCTCTCGTTTGCAGGGAGTCTGTCAAAAAATGAGGCCCCGGCGAGCCGGGGCCTCATCTGCAGCAGGTCAAACGGTCGAACAGCCGATCAGTGGATCGGGAAGCTCGCGCCGCCGGTCGGCAGCTTGATGGCGTAGACGCCGCGGCCGTAGGTGAAGGCCATGAGCGTGGTGCCGGCGAACGGGGTCGCGGCCGGGCCGCGGTCGACGGTGAGGTACTGGATGACCGTGTTGGGCAGGCCCCACTGGTAGCGCGTCCACACCGGGACCACGGCATCGATGTCGTCCGTGAAGTAGAAGCGGTGCTCAGGAGGTGCCAGGCACTTATTCTCGGCACTTATTCTCGGGCGGTAATCCTGCCAGTCACTGAGGAGGCTCATTGGCGAGCCCTCACCGTGCAGTGGACGCGGGTGGGCTCGACGAGAAACTCGGGATCGGGATGGTTCTTCTCGCGGAGCTCCCGGCGCGCCGTCTGGATGCCGAACCCAAAGCGCTGCACGAGCCCCAGCACGCGCATCGCCTCGGCAAGGGTCGGGTTGCGGTAGTCGACGACGCCGGGTTGCCCGAACGCCTCCGCCGTGACGATGCCGTAGGGTCCACCCGGGCTGACGATCTCGATGCGATCGTCGAACCAGTAGACGCGGATTGGCGAGCTCGTCCCCTCGTAGGCGCGGTGCATGATGGCATTGCGAACGAGTTGCTGAAGAGCCGCCATCGGATAGGTGGACGTGCGGACCTCGACCGGCCCGGAGGTGAAATCGACCGCCGTCCGGTTGTGCGCGGCGAGCTTTTCGTCGACGCGGCGAGCCAGGTCCTCGATCGGTCCCTCCAACACGGCCTCGTCGTGGACCGGATCTCCCCATTCTCGGCCGGCCACACGAAGGAATTGGACGTAGGCGCTCGAAATGAAGTCCCGTGGGCGCAGGCCCAGGACGAGGATTCCGGCCACCGTCGGCGTCGGCTGATCGACCGAGAGGATCATCTTGGTCGCGGCAAGACGCTGCTCGTAGCTGCGGTCGTTCGCCGCCAGCACGTCGGCACTGAAGGCGGAAGGAAGGTAGCCCTCCTCGAATCGCCACCGGCTGAGATCGGCCAGTGTGGCCGAGGGAACGGGTTGCGCATCGAAATGGGAGTCGCGGTGCCGTCTCTTCTCGTTCAAGATGCGCTCGTCCTGGGCACTGGCGATGGCCCTTCTCGGCCCGACGCGGACCCAGATCCGCCCTTTGAAACGAGCGGGAGGCGAATCCGCCGGCCAGACGGTCACGACGGCCATTTCAGAGCCGCGGAGCATGTGCTTCGCAACCGTCAGCGTCGGTGGGGGGACGATGTTGCCGTCGGTCTTCATGTCGGCGAGCTGCCGAAGGAGCTCGTCCGTGACGGCCAGCCCCGCCGGGCTACCGTCGTCCCGCGCTCCAATGAAGATGACGCCCGGTCGCCGATGGTCGGGCAGGTCATTGGCAAACGCGCAGACGGCCTCGCGGGCTTTGACCGGCGCCTCGCCCTTGAACGATTCCTTCCGCTCGGCCACATCCGACTCGAGGTCGCAGAGCATGCTTTCCAGATCTTGATCGGTGTAGGCCGTCATGAATCTCTCCCCTGCCGGGTGGTCTCTCTCACTTCCTGAAAGGGGGCACCCCGGTTGGCTATTCTGGCACAGTCGGGTGTACCCGCCGGTTCGGCGTGATGGCCTGGCTCGGGAAGTAAAAAGGCCCCGGCGAGCCGGGGCCTCATCTGCAGCAGGTCAAACGGTCGAACAGCCGATCAGTGGATCGGGAAGCTCGCGCCGCCGGTCGGCAGCTTGATGGCGTAGACGCCGCGGCCGTAGGTGAAGGCCATCAGCGTGGTGCCGGCGAACGGGGTCGCGGCCGGGCCGCGGTCGACGGTGAGGTACTGGATGACCGTGTTGGGCAGGCCCCACTGGTAGCGCGTCCATACCGGGACCGCGGCGTCGATGTCGTCCGTGAAGTAGAAGCCGAAGTAGGTGCCGACGAAGAGCTGCTTGCGGTTGAGCGGGTTGACGACCACCGAGGCGGCCGGCACGTCCGGCAGGTTGCCGGTCTTGTTGGCGCGGGTCCAGGTGGTACCGTTCCAGATGAATTGGAACAGATGGCCCGGCGTCGTCAGGGTGTTGTCGTCGAAGCCGCCGACGGCGGCGTAGACGGTGCGGAAGCTCGTCGGATCGTGGGCGACGCCGAGGACCGCGCGGTTCGGCAGCACGGCGTTCGTCGAGTCGGCGTCGCGCCAGGTCGCCTCGCCGAGGTGCCAGGCACTTATTCTCGGAGCACTGTGGGCCTCGAGCTCTCCTTTATCCCGTTTCCGCAGACACGAGAACCTCGACGCCGCCATCGACGCGCCGGACCTTGGCCCGGATACCGCCGGCCGACACCTCGCCTTCAGAGGCGAGCGGGTAGGTGACCTCGGTCGATGCTCCAGCCTCGCGAAGCACAGCCTTCAGGCTGTCTGCGGTCGTTTCGACAAGAACAAGCTCCATTCGATGAGCACCCTCTCGCTCGCCGGTCGGAATCCACACCGCTTGGTATGGAGTCGTCAGATGCACTCCCTTCGAACCTCCCAGGGTTGAGGATTTTTCGAAGCGGCCATCCCCGTCCTTGTCGAAGACGCAGAATCGAGTCGTGGACATCCGGTGACAGAAGCGACCCGGGCCGGCGTTCCAGATGAGAGCTCCCTTCCGGATGTAAGCGCCGGCCTCCGAGACCCGGGCATCTGCCTTGGGGCGCGCCCAGAGGCACTCCTCGCGGGTCTCGGCCACGAGGAGGATCTCGCCCGGGAGGACTCGGTGCCACTCGCCGGCCGGCGGCTCGACGGCCGACACCGTTCGGCATTGCTGATCACCGTCTTCCCGGGGCCTGGAATCCAGTTGCTCCAGAGCCGCGTTTGTCAACGCGGGAACGAGCAGAAGCATCGCGACCAACGAGAGAACACAGCGCTGAGTCGTTTGCATCGATCCACCTCCGTAAGTGGCTTCATTAATTCTATCTCAGCTCCGGGCACGCCGTCCATCAGATACTTCCGGGTAGACTGAAACCGAGCATCGATCCAGCCCTGCTGCAAGAAAAAGGCCCCGGCGAGCCGGGGCCTTTCGAGGGAGACGGAGACGAGCGGCCGATCAGTGGATCGGGAAGCTCGCGCCGCCGGTGGGCAGCTTGATGGCGTAGACGCCGCGGCCGTAGGTGAAGGCCATCAGTGTGGTGCCGGCGAACGGGGTCGCGGCCGGGCCGCGGTCGACGGTGAGGTACTGGATGACCGTGTTGGGCAGGCCCCACTGGTAGCGCGTCCACACCGGGACCACGGCGTCGATGTCGTCCGTGAAGTAGAAGCCGAAGTAGGTGCCGACGAAGACCTGCTTGCGGTTGAGCGGGTTGACGACCACCGAGGCGGCCGGCACGTCCGGCAGGTTACCGGTCTTGTTGGCGCGGGTCCAGGTGGTGCCGTTCCAGATGAATTGGAAGACGTGGCCCGGCGTGGTCAGGGTGTTGTCGTCGAAGCCGCCGACGGCGGCGTAGACGGTGCGGAAGCTCGTCGGATCGTGGGCCACGCCGAGGACCGCGCGGTTCGGCAGCACGGCGTTCGTCGAATCGACGTCGCGCCAGGTCGCGCCGGTGTTCGGCGTGCAGGCAAAGGTCGAGGTGTTGGCCGCCGCCTGGGTGCAGCTCGTGCCGGTGTAGATGTTCTCCGAGAACCAGACCTTGCCGTCGCTGGTGCCGACGACCGCGGCCTTGGGCTCGTTCGGCGCCAGGTTGACGGTGATGATCGAGTCGGCCGAGCCGCCCTTGGTGAGATTGGCCGAGACCTTCTTCCAGGTCGGCTTCTGGGTGCCGAAGGCGCCCGCCAGCCAGACGTAGTCCTCGCCGAGGATCAGGTTGCGGCAGATGCTGTTGGTGCAGTGCAGGGTGTCCATCTGGAGTGGCGTGCTCCAATCGGCCGTGCCGGTGTAGGCGTTCGGGCCGCAGCCCGAGGAGAACGGACCGTTGGCGCCGCTGTTCTTCGAGCAGTACACCGAGCCGTAGGTGTACTCGGTGATCCACCAGCCGGCGGCCTCGGTGCCGGCGAGCACGTCGAACGCGGTGAAGAAGCCGTCGCCGCCCACCGAGCGCCCGGTGGAGGTGAGGTCGGCCTTCGAGCTGTCCCAGCTCGAGTTGCCGTTGTCCTGCATGCCGCCGAACCACCACTGCGTGCCGTTGGCGAAGTCCTTGCCGATCTGCCCGGCATAGAACTGGTTGGTGTTGATCGAGTTGTTGAGCTGGCTCCACGCCGCCACGTCGCCGCGGTTGGTGTTCTTGAAGATGCCGCCGTCATTGCCGAGCAGGATCGTCGCGCCGGCGGTGCCGGGCACGAACGCGAAGGCGTGCTGGTCCGGATGGACCTTGCCATAGGACGGGCAGGAGGTCGCATAGACGTTCGTCAGGTCGGTCGACGTCATCGAGGTGTAGGTGGCGTCCACGGTCGACTTGAAGGTGTCGATATGGCCGGTGTAGATGGTCTTGTCGTTGCTCGGATCGACGGCGATGTACAGGTCGTACCAGTCCTGGCCGGTGCTGCCCGCGCCGTTGGCGCAATCCTTGAGCGTCGTGCTGCCCGTCAGCTTGGTCCAGGTGGTGGCACCGCTGTCCGGCCGCAGGACGTAGGTCCCTTCGAGCGTCTGATCGGTCGCCTTGGAGACTTGCGCGTAGAGCGTCAGATGACCGTCCGCGCCCATGCCGCCGGCGAGATCGGTGCGGCCGGTGATGCTGCCGCCGCTCGCGTTGTTGACGCCGTTGCCCGTGCTCGCCGGAAAACCGCCGAACAGGGTGGTGAAGCCGCTCGGCCAGACCGGGCAGCCGGTCGACGGCACGGTGAAGCGGTAGACGCCGTTGTCGCCATTGGCGCTGTTGGCGTAGTAGCCGACCGCGACATAGGCGGTCGTGGTGCCGCCGCGGCCGTCGAGATAGATGCTGCTGATGCGGTTGATCGTGTTGACCGTCAGGTTGGTGACGATCGGGTTCGTGTAGTTGTTGCCGAAGCCGCAGATCTGCCAGGTCGAGCCGGCGTCGTGCGAGATGTAGAGATCGTAGCGGGTGCCGGCCAGAACGTTGTTCGCATTGTTCGGATCGACCTTGATCGTGCGGATGTTCTGGTTGGGCCAGCGGTTGCCGCCCACCGGCAGGCTCGGCGAGTAGGGGGTGAAGACGTCGAGGCCGAGCTGCGTCCAGGTCGCTCCGGCGTCCGTGGACTTCATGATGCCGGCGCCGAACTGATCGTTGGCATCGAAGTCGCCCGTGCCGACATAGAGCACGTTGTTGTCAGCCGGGCTGATCTCGATGGCGCCGGCGGACTGGGTGACGAAATCCTTGTCATCCCAGAGCGGCGTCCAGGTCACCGAGCCCGACAGGAGATTCGTCGTCTTCCAGAGGCCGCCGGCGACGAAGCCCGCGTAGGCGACGTTCGCATTGACCGGATCGACGGCGAGGCCGCCCACCGAGATGCGTCCGGAGACGATTCCATACTGGTAGGCATTATTGGTCGTGCCCACGGAATCGAGCGGCTGCGGGCCATACGCCACCCAGGTATTGGTGCCCGGCGCGATCGCCGCCTTGTCCATGGCGCCCCCGTGCGCCCGGAGCGGCTGGCCCGGCCAGGGAGCGGCGTCGATCACATTGTCCTTCACATGCTGCTTCGCCTTGTCCCACGCCATCGAGGGCAGGACGCCCGTCGGATAGGTGAGCAGGTACCAGGAGCGGATGGCGTTCATGCGGACGAGATCGGTCTCGTCCTTCTGGCCGCCGGGATACGGGAGGGCGCGGAGATAAGATTCCTTCATCTCCTTGTCCTTCTGGCTTTCCTTCTCCTCTCCGGAGCCGGCAAACGACGGCCCGGAGAACATCAACGAGAAAGCTGCGAGAAACACACACAAGCGACACCACCAACGCGGGCTCAACATGGCATGACTCCTCCAGAGACATACAGCGACTGTTATTTGTGGGGACCGCCCCGGGCAGAGTATAGACCAAAAAAGGCGCCCGGCGGGGGTCCCACCGGGCGAAAGTCGCGAAAGCCTGATCCGCTTTTGAGGATGAGGAGGAGTCAGGTCAGGCGGGCCGCGGGCCGCGGAGGAGCCGGACCGGCAGATAAAGCAAAGCCTTCAGGAGCTCGAAGACGGCATCGACCGTGATCCCCACCAGCCGGAACGGGAGGAGGAGGAGCCAGACGATCGGGTAAAGGCACAGGGCCAGGATCGCCAGGGGCCAGCAAAAGATCAAAAGGACCAACCACGCGAGAAGCTTCCACATGTTGGAGCCCTCCTTTGGCTCATCCGACACTACGCCGGAGCCCCGCGGAAGGTTTCGGGGGGGCTCGCGTGATACGATCTCCACGAATCAGTCTTCCGAGAGCCGGACTCAAGGTGCGCAAGCTCGTTCTCCCGACGCTTCTCCTGCTCATTCTCATGCTTATGCTCCTGCTGCCGCGGAGTGCGGGAGCGCAGGAAGCAGAACCGGAGCCGACGTACTACGAGTCGATCGACGTCCAGGTCGTCAACGTCGAGGTCTTCGCCACCGGCAAGGACGGCCGGCGGGTCACCGGCCTGACGAGCCAGGACTTTCAGCTCCTGGAAGACGGCCGGCCGGTCGAGATCACCAACTTCTTCGCGGTCGGCAGCGCGGCGGCTTCGCCTGAAACCGCGGTCTCCCCGGGCACCGCCACGCCGCCGGCCCCTCCCCCGCCGGAGACGGTGAGCGCGGAGCAGCGGCTCCATCTCGCGATCGTCGTCGACGACATGAATCTCGGGGCGCAGGCGCGGAGCCGGCTCCTCAAGGCGTTGCGCGAGGAGGTCGTCCCCCGGCTGCGCCCGCAGGATCTGGCGCTCGTCGCGACGTACGCGGGCTCGGCGGTCGAGGTGGCGCAGGGGCTCACGGCGGACAAGGGGCTCCTCCTCGCGGCTCTCGACCGGGTGGCGAGCGGCGCGCCGCGGGGCGGTCCGCTCGTGCAGGATGGACGCCGCCTGCTCCAGGAGATCGATCAGGCGCACCTGCCCGACGGTGAGATGAAAACCAACCTGGAGGAGGTCACCGCCCGGGAGATCTATGACGGCATCCGCCAATACTCCCAGGAGCGGGCCGAAGAGAGCCGCGGCACGCTCGCCGCTCTCACCGGCTTCGTCGATACGCTGGCCGGCCTGCCCGGGCGCAAAGCGCTCCTTTACGTGGGGGGCGGCCTCTCGCTGCGGCCCGGCGAATCGCTGTTTCGCGCCTGGGACAAGAAGCTCGGCCAGCTCCGCACCAAGGTGGGCGCCTCGCCGCTGGAGACCCTCAACAACGACCTCACCGCCGCCTTCGACACGATGGTCCGGCACGCCAACGGCAACCGCGTCACGTTCTACACCCTGGGAGCCACCGAGGGGCTCGGCGGGCTGTCGGCGGCGGCCGGGGCAGGTTCCTGGACCCCCGATCTGGAGAGCCTGGAGAGGGCCAATCTCTCCGACTCACTGCTCCGGCTGGCCGATGGGACCGGCGGCCTGGCCTCGATCAACGCCGGCGATCCGGGTATCCTCCTCGGACGGATGAACGACGATTTCCAGTCCTATTACTCGCTGGGCTTCGTGCCTTCCAAGCCCGGGAAATCGGCGGGTGAGAATCACAGGATCGAGGTGAAGGTGCGCGGCCGCAGCGACATCGAGGTCCGCTTCCGGTCCAATCACAGTGAACGGACGGACCGGGACAGGATGACCGATCGCACCCTGGCCGCCCTGCTGCTCGATCCCGGAGAGAATCCGCTCGACGTCGCCCTGGAATTTACCCGCGAGACGAAGACGGACGGCGGGCAGCTCGCGATCGAGATGCTGGTGAAGTTTCCCCTCTCCCGTCTGGTGCTGCTGCCCAGCGGCGAATTCCACGAGGGGAAGGTGTCGATCTGGGTGAGCGCCCGCGATCTCGGCGGACGCAGCTCGCCGGTGCGCGACGTCACCGTCCCCATCCGCGTGCCCAACGACCAGGTCCTGACCGCTCTCGCCCAGAACGCGGCCTACACGATGAAGCTCGTGCTGCGCGACGAGGAGCACCAGATCGCCGTCGCCGTCCGCGACGAGCTCGGCAATGTCGAATCCGCGGTCAGCGTCCCCTTCAAGCCGGGTCAATAGATCGTGACCTCTCTTCTCCACGCTCTCGGCTACGCTGTTGCGCTGCTGTCGGGGGGTGAGGAGCCGGCCGTCCGCGTCCTCCGCACCGGCGGGCTCAAGATGGAGAGCGTGGCACTCCTGGTGAGCGGCGAGCAGGGAGGCAGCATCCACGTCGCCGTCCTCCCATTGCTCCTCCCCGGCACCGGGGGCCGTACCCGCGTCCCGATCGTCCTGGAGATCGACGGCGCCACGCTGCTCAAGGGCAATACCGGCGGCCTGTTGCGGGTCGAAATCTGCCTCTATGCGGTGGCCAGGAAGGCCGTTCAGGGATCCCTCCTCGAAACGATCGAGGCCGATCTGGCGCGCGCCGGCTCCGAGGTGGAGAGCAGCGGCCTGCAATACACCGGGGAGCTGTCGCTCGCACCGGGCGACTATTCGCTCCGTGTGCTGGTGCGCAACGCGCTGACCGGCGAGGTCGGGCTCCGCCTCCTCGATCTCACCGTGCCCGATTTCGGCGCCGGCCCGCTCCTTCTTTCACCGGTGTTTGCCAATCCCGCCTCGAATTGGGTGGCCGCGCTGTCGAAGGCCGCGCAGACCTCGCCGGCCGCGCTGGCGGACCGCCGGCTGCCGGCGGCGCAGGCGGTGCTGGGCATCGACCAGGAGGCCCGCGTCGAGATCCCGGTCTGGAAGCTGAAACCCGATGAGCTGAAGCCAGACGGGCTGAAGATCGAAATCCTCCGCCCTGACGGCGGGCGCGCCGCCGAGCTGCCGGCGCGGATCGAGGCGCGGCGGGAGGCGGCGGGCGTCGAGTGGCTGACGGTCTCCTTCGTGCCTTCCGGACTGGAAACGGGGCGGTACCAGATCCGCGCGGAGAGCGCGGAAGCCGCTCCGGCCTGGGCGACTCCATTCGTCCTCCTCCCCGGCGGCGGTGGCGGCAAGGTGTGGGCCGAGCTCATGCACGGCCCGCCCATCCCGGTGCAGGAAGCACGGGAGCCGGCGCGCTCGCGGCGCCGGCGGCTGGACGAGGGTCCGATCCGCGACGCCTACCGCGAGGCTCTGCGGCTCCTCGCCGCCGGAGACGAGCCCGCGGCCCGCCGCGCCGTCACCGCGCTCGAGACTCCTCTCCTCACCGGCCAGGTCCCGGCGTCTCCCGGGGACGTCACCGAGATCGAGCTGGACGTGGCGCGGGACCTCGCCGCCCATCCGCAGAGCCTCCTCCCGGTCACCCTGCTCCATGCGGCGCTCTACAGCGACGCCATGCAGCGCCACGATCTCCTCATCGCCACCCACCACCGCGAGCTCGTCTTCGCCCTGGCCGACCTCTATGCCGAGCGCGGCGCCGACGCCAAGGGGGCCAAGGCCGCGGACGCACAGCGCACCGCGGCGCGCCTCCTGCTCGGCTTCGCCTCCCGCCTCCCCGAGAGCGCCTCGCCCCTGCTGCGCGAGCGCCTCTTCAGGCAGGTGCTGGCCTACGATCCCGACGAGCCGGCCACCGTTCTCTATCTCGCCGCCGAAGCCGAGCGCGGCGGCCGCTACCCCGAGGCGGTGACGCATCTCGAACGGCTGCTGCTCCTCCGTCCGAACGATCCGGAGGCCCGCCTGCGCCTGGCCGTGAACCTGCGCCGCCTGGGCAAGCCTGCCGACGCCGACCGCCTGCTCGACGGCCTGATCCGGGCGCCCGAAGCCCCGGAGACTTCAAACGCGTGGGTGCTCACCCTCGCCTACCAGGAGACCGCCCGCGCGCTCCTCGCCGCCGGCCGCCTCGACGACGCCCAGACCTTCCTGCGCGACGCCTTGCAGCGCCTGCCGGGAGACGAAAAGCTCCTCCTCCAGCGCGCCTCCATCGACGACATGCGGAGCGATCCGGGGCGGGCGCGAGAGATCCTCGCCGCCTTCCACCCCGTCCGGGAAGGCGCCGAATCCGCCCGCCACCGCTACAACCGCCGCCCGGCCGACGCGCTGAATCAAGCCTGGAACGAGCTCGTGCGCGCCGCGCCGGAACAGCTCCCCGCGCTCGTCGACGCGCTCAAGCCCGCCGCGGTCCGGAGAGGCTCATGAAACGACTCGTGCTCGTGCTCCTCCTGGCCACGCCGCGGATGGCCGCCGCCCTCCCTGTCGTGACCATCGTCCAGCCGGCGGCCGGCACCGCCCTCTTCGGCTCCGTCGACGTCCTCGTCGAAGCCCGCCCCGACGGCTCGCCGGTCCAGAAGGTCGAGCTCTACTTCGACCGTCTGCGCGTCGGCGTCGACGAGGCCCCGCCCTACCGCTTCACGGTCGACGCCGGGCAGGAGAACCGCGAGCACCAGATCGAAGCCGTGGCCACGGACGCCGCCGGCGGCAGCACCACCGCGCGGCTCACGGCGCCGCCCCTCAGTGTGGACATGCAGATCGACGTCCGCCTCCAGCAGCTCTTCGTCAGCCTCGACCACGGCGGCAAGGTGCACCCACGCCTGACTCCCGGCGACTTCACCATCCTCGTCGACGGCGCGCCGCAGACCATCGCCACTTTCGGACAGGAAGACGTCCCCTTCACCGCCGTCCTCCTTCTCGACGCCAGCACGAGCATGGAGAAAAAGCAGCTCGACACCGCGGTCGACGGCGTCCGCTCGTTCGTCCGCGCCATGCACCGCCTGGACGAAGCGAAGCTCCTCGTCTTCTCCGACCGCATCCTCGTCGAGACGCCGTTCACCAACTTCCCGTCGATCCTGACGCTCGGCCTCGCCGACGTCGAAGCCGGTGGCGGCACGGCGCTCCACGACTCTCTCTACCTGGGGCTCAAGAGGCTCGACGACCGCCAGGGGCGCAAGGTGATCGTGCTCCTCTCGGACGGCGTCGACATCGAAAGCGTCGTGCCCATGCAGACCGTGCGCGCCGTCGCGCGGCGCAGCCAGACGCTCCTCTACTGGCTCCGCCTCGGCTCCCCGGGAGATGACAAGGCGCCGCTCCAGACCTACTCCACCGCCTGGCGGGACACCGACGGCAACCGTCGCGGCTTCGACGAGCTGCGCGCCACCGTCTTCGAGAGCGGCGGCCACATCGAGACCCTGCGCAGCATCGACGAGATGCCGGCCGTCCTCGCCCGCATCCTCAAGGAGCTGCGCGAGCAGTACGTCCTCGGCTTCTCCCCAACCGTCCAGCGCGGCGCGGGCTCCTGGCACCAGGTCCAGCTCCAGGTCCGCAACGCCGGAGGCGCCAAGGTGCGGGTGCAGGAGGGATATCTGGAGAAGTAGAATGGAAAAGAAATGAAGGGTACCAAGCTCCCCCAGACAGACTCCATTGCAGAGCTCGCCAGAGTGCAGGAAAAGATCGGCTCGATTCGCCGCTGAGGTTCCCTCCACATCACGGTCGGCGCCTCGCCTCAATCGATCAACGGCCGGTTGAGCTCCGTACACCAGGTCGCCGGATCGGGATTCGACTCCGGACCCGCGATGTAGCGCTCCCAAAGGTCCGCGGCCGGCGTGTGCTCATTGTCCGCGACCCAGGCACCGAGCTCGCCCCAGGCGCCGCCGAGCCCTCGTAGCCCCCATGGTAAATCGTCCGCGCCACCTTCGCGGCGGGTAATTGGCCCGCCTCCACCCGGCCGGTGGGAGCGACCGGCCGTCTCGATCATGGAGCCTTCTCCTCTTCGATTTGGGTTCGCGCTGCCGCGCCAGTCTATCGCGGCAAGGAGTAAGATGCCGCAGCAGGAGTCGTCCCCGGGACACGGCCCTGATTAGCGGCTCCGCCTGGGCCGTCTACCATTTTCCGCTGATCCTGTTCGCGGACTACAACAGCGGAACCCCCGCGGCGATCGTCTGCCGAGCCCATTCGAGGAAGGGTGACTGTTCGGTGGAGGCGTAGATCAGGACGTTGGTGTCGAGAAGAATCATGGCTCCCGGGTCACGGCCTTCAGGGAATCCCAGGTCATTTTCGGCCGCAGAGGAGCAGCGGCGATGGCCTCGAGGCAGCGAGCCCTGCTCATCCCGGGTTCCGGCTTTGGACGTTCGAGACGCACGAGGAGCAGGCGGCCTTCTCCCTGGCTCTGGATGTCGAAGACATCCCCGGGTCTTGCCGCAGGAAGGACGACGCGTCGCTTGGTATCAGCCGTCGATATCGCCATGGTGGGATTGTCCCACCAAACTCCGGCGAGTGCAACGCGAAGTGCGCCGCGGCACGGGAGATAGCTCGCGCCGCCACTGAAGGCCTGAACAGCGCCTATTCGTACCAGCAGCCTCCCACCTGATTCCAGTTGCTGCAGAACGCGACGGCGTTGGGACGGTCCGTGTAGGAGGGACAGATGCACTTGCCGGAGGTCGTCGGACAGCCGGTGTTGCAGGGCGGGTACCCGATCGCCTGGGAGGACGTGGACGAAACCAGCGCGATGCCGAGGGCGATGGCGAAGAGGATGAGCTTTCTCATCGATGGGCTCCTTTCGGTTGGACCATGAAGCGGGACGCTCTGTCCCTACTACCGAGGTGCCTCCACGGGCGAACAGCGAGCCCTGGGGTCTCGGCTGAGGCGATGGTACAATGCGCCGCCACGTACAGGGTGCCATGAGCCAGACCGATCAGCATCCAGCGGTTCGCAACGAGCAGGTGCTCGCGCGCCAGCTTTCGGCGGCCCAGCAGACGGCGATGGCGCTCGGCGGCGCGATCGGCACGGGCCTGTTTCTCGCCAGCGGCCTGGCGGTCAACGTGACCGGGCCGGCTGTCATCCTGTCCTATGTGGTCGTGGCCGGCATCTCGCTGCTCCTCGGCCGCGCGTTGACCGAGATGGCGGTGGCCCATCCGACGGCGGGCGCCTTCGGCGTCTATGCCGGGATGTACATCTCACCCTTCGCCGGCTACTCGGTGCGCGTGAGCTATTGGCTGATGGAGGTGATCGCGACCGGCGCACAGCTCGTCGCCGCGTCGATCTACATGAGCTACTGGTTTCCGGGCGTGCCCGGGGCGGTCTGGGTGCTCGCGTTTTCCGTGGTGCTCCTCTACGTCAACTCGCGGGCGGTCGGCCACCTGGGCACGATCGAGTACTGGCTCGTCATGATCAAGGTCGTCGCCGTGGCACTGTTCGCCGGGCTCGCCGTGCTCGTCGTGCTCGGCTGGACCGGCAAGCCCGCGATCGGCCTTGGGAACCTTACCGGACAGGGCGGCTTCCTGCCTTTCGGCGCCCAGGGGATCTGGCTCGGCTGCTGCTTCGTCATCTACTCGTTCATCGGCGTCGAGATCGTCGGCATCACCTCGGGTGAAGCGGCCGACCCGGCGCGCACGATTCCGAAGGCCATGCGCCGCATGGTTTTCGGACTGTCGGCGATCTATATCGTGACGATCACGCTGCTGGTCGCCCTGAAGCCGTGGAGCCAGCTTGGCGTCGGGGAAAGCCCTTTCGTGAGCGTGCTCAAGGGGCTCGGCATTCCCGGTGCCGCGGGCCTGATGAATTTTGTCGTGCTGAGCGCCGCGCTCTCCAGCTCGAACGCGAATCTCTACCTGATCACACGGTCCCTGTTCTCGCTGGCGCGCGGCGGCTTCGTCTCTCCGGCGCTCGGCGCCGTGAACAAGCATGGCGCGCCGGTCAACGCCCTGCTCGTGTCGAGCCTCGGCCTCGGGGGAGCCGTACTGGTCCGGGCGCTCTGGCCTGACTCGGCGTATGTATGGTTTTTTGGCGTTGCGCTGTTTGGCGCGCTGTTCGTCTGGCTGATGATCTTCGTGACGCACATCGCCTATCGCAGGTCCGCCGGCGCGGGCGCGGCGGCTCCGCTGGGATCCTACCTCGGTGCCGCCCTGATCGCCGCGATCCTGGTGTCCACCTGGTGGGTCCCCGGCCTGCGGTCCACGCTGCTGGCCGGCGGTCCGTGGCTGCTGCTGCTGGCGATCGGTTATCGCTTGTCGTCCAGGCGCTCGTCCTGATGCATGGTTGTCGTAAAATCCGCCGGCAACGAAACTTCCAACAACTGTAAATCCTCGGAACAATCCGTCAACGCCGTCTTCATCTGAGGCGGAATCACATAGGCGTCGCCTTCGCTCAGTGAATGGCTGCCCTGTCCTTCTCCGTGCAGGGTCACGGTGCCTGCGAGGACGAACGTAAACAGAATATCTGACGTATGGCTGGTCATCTGATCAGCCTGACCGGAGCCGGTCTGTCGAACGACCTGAACCGATGCCACGCCCGCGGTGGCTGCGCCGATGCCCGTGTCCCGGGCCTCGAATCCGTTCAGCCTCCAAGGCGTCCAGACCGCCTTCTCCACCTCGCTCCGGCAGAATGTCTGTCCGCCGAAATCACGGCCGGGACGGAGAAACGGCGTGGGCAGCTCCATCTCGTGATCGACGGTGGTGATGTGCTCGGCCGGGACGCCGATTTCAACCACCTGAAGATTTTCGGACGCCTCGAGCACGCGGTGGCGGATCTGCGGCGGCTGAATGACGCAATCGCCCGCCTTCAGGTCAAACGGCGGGCCTTGATCCTCGTACACCAGCCGGACCCAGCCGTGATAGCAGAAGATCAACTGAAAGCCCACCGTGTGATAGTGAACCATGTCCGGCACGGGTCCCGCGTCGGGAATGCGAATATGTGACGCGATGATGCTGCCGCCGAGCCGGCCCGGAATCAGATCCCGATAACGCATGCCCGCGCGGCCGATCACCCAGGGGCTGTTGTCCTTCAGGCGGCGCACGACGAAGGCATGCTGTGTCGGCGGCGTCTCCAGCGGCGGGTTGGCGTCGACGATCTGGATGCGTACGCCATTCGGAGCCGTGAGCTCCCGCCGGCCCTCGGCCAACGCGCCGGGATCACGGCACAGCAGCCGGAGAGCTCCCGGCGCGACGATCGCGTCCCGGTCCAGCCGGAGACGCAGGCCGTGCCCGGACAACACGGCCACCGCCGGATCGTCGGCCGGAAAGATCATGTCCAGCCGGAACCCCAGCTCCTGAGTGTAGAACGCCAGATCCGCCGCGAGGTCTTGCGTCGGCAGGGAAACCTCGGCCGCCTGGATGTTGTCCATGCCTTGTGTCACGGGTCGAGGATAGCAAAGCTCCCCGCCTCCCCGGAAGGCCCGGCCGGTCCCAGGGGGTCCCAGCCGGAAGATGCGGTGAGGGGAAAGCCGTCCCGCCGGCGTTCTCCTCGTGGCTCACTCCTTCTCTCACGCAACCCAACAAACAAAAAAAGGAACCTGTGATGAATAAAGCATTCCGCCTGGTGTTGTTCTTTGTCTTCTTGATGGCCGGCCTGCCCGGCTGGTCCCAGGACTGGCCTCAGTGGGGCCGCACCCCACAGCACACGGGAGAGGTGAACGTCTCGGGGCAGCATGCCAAGACGATCCTCGACGACGTGGTCTACGACCCTCTCGTGGATGCGGAGAAAGGAGATCCCACCTTCGGGTCTGGCCATCTGCGTGTCCACTATCAGGTACCGCTGACCGACGGCGACGACGTCTACATGGAATTCAAGTCGGGGGTGTACACGAGCATCCTGACCTGGAACACGCAGATCTGGAACGAGAAGAAGCTGCACCGGACGCACGGCCACCTGGCGGAGGACTGGAGCTTCGAGAGCGACTGGAAGCCGGTGCCCTTCCTCAGCCTCCTGACCGGCAACGGCCCCTTCGATGAGCCCGTCTTCCATGCTGTCCTGGTCGGTGACTACGTCTACATCCCGGCCTTCGGCGGCTCGATCGACAAGGTCGCCAAGTCCGACGGCCACCTGGTGGCGCGCATCAATCCCTTCGGTCCCTTCGGCTCCACGCTCGATCCGGACGTCTATGTCACCGGCCCGCTCACCGCGGACGCCGCCGGCAACGTCTACTACAACGCCCTCAAGCTCGACCACGCCAACCCCTGGGACGTGAACCCGCCGGCCTCGTACCTGGTGAAGGTCTCGCCCGACAACACAGCCAGAACCGCCACCATCGCCTCGTTGACACAGGGCGCGCCCGGAGCCGGCGACCTGTGCCGCGGCGTCTTCCGCCGCGCCGATTTGCCGTGGCCGCCGAGCCCGGACGCGGTGCCCAACCCGGTGATCTGCGGCGTCCAGCGGGTGCCTGTGAATTCCGCTCCCGCCATCGCGCCGGACGGCACCATCTACATCGTCACCACCGCGCACCTGTGGATCTTTGAAGGCTATCTCGTCGCCGCCAACCCCGACCTGACGCCGAAATGGGCCGCCTCGCTCGCCGACCGGCTCACCGACGGCTGCAACGTCACCCTGCCCCCCAACGGCACGCCCGGTGGCTGCCGCGCCGGCTCTCACACCGGCGTCGACCCCTGGCAGAACCGGAAAGGCTCCGGCATCGTGTACGACGACTCGTCCGCCGTGCCGGTGGTGCTGCCGGACGGCAGCATCCTGTACGGCGCCTTCACCATCTACCCCTATTTCCAGGGGCACATGATGAAGTTCAGCTCCAGCGGGCAGTTCCTGGCCTCCTATCCCTTCGGCTGGGACGACACGCCGGCGGTCTACCAGCACGACGGCACCTACTCCATCATCACCAAGGACAACCATTACTCCGACTTCGGTTCCTACTGCCAGACCGAGGCCTTCTGCCCATTGGACCGCACCGCCAGCAACCCGGCCGACCCGGAGGCCTACTACATCACCCAGCTCGACAGCAACCTGAAGCTGGAGTGGCGCTTCAAGAGCACCAACACCCAGAGCTGCTCCCGTGACGCCCAGGGTGGGGTGAGCTGCGTCTCCGATCATCCCGCCGGCTTCGAGTGGTGCGTCAACGCCCCCGCGGTCGACCGCCACGGCAACGTCTTCGTCAACAGCGAGGACGGCCGCCTCTACTCCATCCGCCCGAACGGCAAGCTGCGCGACCAGATCTTCCTCGATACCGCCGTCGGCGCCGCCTACACGCCGCTCTCCCTCGACGGCGACGGCAAGATCCTGACCCAGAACAACGGCCACCTGTTCGTGATCGGTGACGGGGAGGACGACGACTAGCCCGTTCCCTGTTTCCGAGGGGCGCGGCCAGGCTGCGCCCCTCGGGCACTTCTCAGAGCTTGTGAATTAATCCCCAAAACGGCCCAAACACGAAAAAAGGCCATTGAAAACAAAGGGTTTACAGTCCTCATCTCGGCGCGAAGGCGATTTTTTCACAAACTCTCAGAGTTGCCGTCGCGGAAGCTCGCGCTCAGCTTGCAGGAAAACCCAACTCTCGGGCAGCATCGCCCTGGTTCCCATCAAGGGTGATGAAGGCAAGATCCTGATCCTTCTGGCGCAGGAAAAGACCGCAGGCCAAATGCCATAGATCGGCACCGCGCAGCGGCGCGACTTCTAGAATCTGGCGGAATTCTGCTGTCAGGCGCCGGCTGGGATAGACCCAGTTGATCCAGGCCAGTAGAGAGCCCGGGTTCCCCGCGATTCGCTTCCGTTCCAGAACGGACCTCACCTCGGCTTCCAGAAGATTGGAAGAAAAGAGGCGTTCGTAGCGACCGAGCCGGACCATCAACCCCCGAAAGCCAGGCTCACCGCTGGCGATGGCCACCAGGCAGGAGCTGTCAACGTAGGCGGCCTTCAATCGCGATTTTCCAGGAACCAGGCCAGAGTCCCAGGGAGCTCGGCCAAGGGAGTGAAATCAAGAGGCGGCTTTCCAGGCGGACCGATGATCCCCTGTTCCTCGAGTTCCTGAAAAGGATCGGCCGCAGGCTTGCGCACGGCAAGGATCTCTGCCACCTCTTCGCCTCGGAGGGTGATCACGACCCGCTCTCCTTCCTGGACCTTCTCGAGGATCTCATCCAGCTTCGTCCTGACTTCTTGAGTCGAATAGGTCATCGCCCTGGTCTCCGCAGGCAGTTTAACACCGATGCCTCGCCGATCCCCTGGCCACATGACGCGCCGGCTTCTCCTAAGGTTCGCCAAGACTCAGAGTTTCCTTCGCGGAAGCTCGCGCGCTGGATCGAGGCCGAGGACCACGTGCCAATAGGCCCAGGAGCGCGGATCGAAAAGGCCTGGTGGCGGATCGGTCAGCACTTTGCGTAGCGCGTCATCCTTGAAGTGGCGGCGCGCCGCGACGACATCCTCCGCGGTGCCATAGACCATGACCTGGGCCAGAAAGCGCTGAGAGTCCGCCAAAGCTTCCTGCGGCGGCATCCACCAGACCAGGCGGGCCGCAATGCTTTCCAGGTCCGTCATGGCAGCAGCCCTCCGGGTAACGGAGCGATCTCGGGAATCCGGCTGAGATCAACGGCCTGTACCGCCGTCAGCAGACGGGACCGGACAGCCGCGGGAAGAGAGGCAAGATCGCCGTCCGCGAAGTAGCTCAAGGCTTTGAGACTGAGGAGAGGATTGAAACGCGAGCCGAACACGGCCCGCGCCGCCCCGAGGGCCCGGCCGAGGTCAATCCCCTCCTCCAGGAGGCGGCTGACGTCGACATAGTCTTTCGCCTCAGCCCGGTCCTGGACAACCCTGACCTTGGTCGCCGCCAGATCGAGAAGGGAGGCGACGGAGATTCCAGCGCCTTCCGCCAGATCCGGATCGACAACGCGGCGGAGGATCAGCCCGCCGAAGAAAGAGACCTTCACAGGTCCGTCCCGATCGACCGAAGAGACGAGGGTGTTCGGAGAGGACTGAAGCCGGACGCCATCCAGCAAAAACGGGATCCGCCTTTCGAGATCGTCCGGACGGAATTCCTCGTTCGAGAAAAAGTCGAAATCCTCGGAGATTCTGTGACCCAGCCGAAGGGCCAATGCAGTTCCACCGTAGAGGACGAAGCCCGCCGACACGGAGGAAAGCTCGGGCCAGATCCTCCGCTGAGCCGCGGGAAGCTTTTCGAGGTCAGGTTTCAGCATCGTGAGGTGTGCTCGCTTCACGGAGCCGTTTGATGGGGCGGATCGACATGGAACTAGGATACTCCTGGTGTCAAGCGTCTGTGTGGTCACGGTGCCGAAGAGCCAGCGGCCTTCTGTCGGAGTGGAGAGGAGGGAGGATTTGCGGTCTCTCCGTCAATGGCGTATAGTCTGGCGGTGTGGTTCGTGGAGACCTCCGTATTTTCTGGCCAACTCTTGGAGCATCTTCACGATGAGGACTACCGGTCTCTTCAGTCGGCCCTCACCCTCCGGCCTGAGCAGGGAGCCCTGATTCCAGGCAGCGGTGGCCTGCGCAAGATTCGTTGGGCCA